>Ga0194129_10009232_pt1 | contig 11132 bp, 7 predicted proteins | sample TA2KigCa35mmetaG_FD_150862 | JGI IMG/M metagenome (GOLD analysis project Ga0194129, IMG submission 150862) | Freshwater microbial communities from Lake Tanganyika, Tanzania - TA2015038 Kigoma Deep Cast 35m | ecosystem: Environmental > Aquatic > Freshwater > Lake | place: Tanzania: Lake...
AGTTTACCCATCCTTTAACGACTGTTGTTCCAGAAGTTCCTTGAGCACCCGAACCTGTAACACCTTGAATACCTTGAAGACCCTGAGTACCTTGTAGTCCTTGAGTACCCTGCGAACCAGAAGTTCCTTGAACCCCCTGAGTACCAAAAGTCCCCTGGCTGCCTGTTAGACCCTGAACACCCTGAGTGCCTTGAACACCCTGAGTACCTTGAAGACCCTGAGTACCTTGAAGTCCTTGTGTTCCCTGTACACCATTAAAACCTTGAGCACCTTGTATTCCTTGAACACCTTGAGTGCCTTGTAGTCCTTGAGTACCCTGTAGTCCTTGTGTTCCTTGAACTCCCTGTATACCCTGTAGTCCTTGAGTGCCTTGTAATCCTTGAGTACCCTGTAGTCCTTGAGTACCCTGTAGTCCTTGAGTACCCTGTAGTCCTTGCGTTCCTTGAACTCCTTGTAAAGCAGCATTTTGAATTGTTGATTTCTTAAGTTGTCCGTCACTATTATCATAAATGAGTATGAAATCTCCAGAGTCTGGTTGACCTATTGTAAGTTCTGTCCTGTTTGATATTAAGAAAGGCGAAACAGAGGATAATGAAGAATTGACAATATTTGATCCTAATGTAGTTGAAGAAAGAACTTCAACACCATTGATTTTATAAGTTTTGCCAGACGAAAGATTTAAATTCTCACTAGATTTTAAAGAGCTATTTGTATTATCCCAAGTAAATGTTTTTCTGCTACCAGTAGACCCTATGCCAATTCCAGCACCATCCATGAGAAGGTCACTAGTTGCTGTAGATGCAATACCAACAACAAAATCAGCAAGTTCAATTGTTGAAGAATTAATATATGTTTCAGTACCATCAACATATAAGTCACCTTTAATTCTGACAGATCCAGTGTTATCACCAACTGCTGATGGATCAATAATTAATGAGGATGGTCCACTGATTGTATTATTTGTGATTCGAATAGCAGATCCTTCAGCACCAGTATGGAATGCTGTGGCAGTAATAACACCAGAAATATTTGCCTGTTGTGCCGTAAGATAAGTTGTAGTGGTAATACCAAGTGTTGAAGGAACACTTACAGTAAATCCTGCTCCAGAAAGAGTTGCTGTATTAGACCCATCAGTATAAAAATATAAAGTATTCTCATTTGCACCAGGAGAAGTTTCAGGAATGATGTAAGTATTTCCATCTACATCTTTAACACCACCTAAAGATCCCCAAGCATTTCCAGCACCATAACCTTCAAATGTTGAGAGTTGACTGTTGTATCTTATCTGTCCAAGAATAGGAGATATGTCTCTTTGTGAAGTATTGCCAACAGGAATTCTAATAGAATTTGTACTATCAAATACTACTTTATCTTTGAATGTAGAAACTCCAACAAATGTTGAAGCGCCAGAAACTTGTACCTGATTAAATGTTGATGTTGTAGTGTGAATCGTAGCGCCAGAACCAACATTAATTGTATTGGTATTTCCATCAAGAGTGATAGAAGAGGAACCTATTGTTAAGATTCCAACAACTTTTGCGTTCCCAGAAACACTTAAATTGTTTCCAACAAAGACGTTATTTTGTGAAGTAATAATACCAACAAAAGTTGATACTCCAGAAACGTTTACATTATCCAGTTCAGTGTGCCCATCAACGTCTAAATCTCCATTTAGGTCTGTTGCTCCAGTAACTGTAGCAATACCAGAGGCACTTATATTTCTAGTTGTTAAATCATCACCAAGAGTTGCTCCACCAGTAATGTTCAAAGATGGTGCGTATAAAATACCACCAACAAAAAGATTATTACTAAATGTACCAATCCCAACAAAAGTACTAACTCCACTGACGTTTAGGTCTCCGGATATCAGAGTTTTATTTCCAGCAGCAGGGTCAATTGTAATATCACCAGTCGTGGATGAGAACGTATTGGCAGCAAGTTGAAGGTTGCCAACTGTCAAACTCGTTGGAGTAATAACAGTTGAATTAGAAACTCCATCGGTAACTGTTAGATTTCCAGTTGTAGTAAGATCATAAGTTGTTGCGGCAAAACTTACACTACCAGTTTCCTGGTTAATGTACAGAGCATCACCAACTCTAAAATCACCTCTTTGGTCAATGCTTACATAAGATACTTGTCCGTTGTTTAGTTCTACAACTTCATTTGCCTGAACAACTAGAGTATCATCATTTGAAAAATCTTTACCACTACCAACGTGGTTAAAGTTCATTGCGAAAAGACGGAGTTGTACTCCAACTCCATCAGCAACAACACCCTGAGAACCATATTCAATGGCACATCCGACCGAACGCATTTCGGCACCGAACATTTTGTAGTCGGCAAAACTAATACTTCCTGCTGTTCCTACTTGAGTCGTTCCGTCAGATTGGAACACTCTAACATCTTGTGTTGTTCCAATACCAACTGAAGTAAATGTCCCGTAACCTTTGCCAGTAATTGTTACATAAGGATCACTAAAAGAAAATACTGTGCCAACAGCGACAGGTGATCCACCACTGTAAAGCTTAATAACGTTATTAACTGCTGGAGTTGTGTTAAGACCGACTAACTTGATTCTCGCATTAGCAGTGCTACCAATGCCTACAGTTCCTGAAGTTCCCACAATCGCTTGAGAAGCAAAGTAGTGGAAGCAGTTTAGATACTCAGCACGAGCACCATTGGTTAGAAGTATACCTTTACTATTTGGTGTGAAGAAGGTAACTTCATTAAACAACATCCCTGCTTCCAGAGAGTTACTAGCAACTATCGATCCATCAACTTTTGCACCTCTACCTGCGATATAACTAGTTGGTGGAGAATCAGCAGTATCATAACCATAAGGATCTGTTGATGTAACAGTAGTTCCAGTATTAAGAACAGTAATTCTTTGAATATAAGGACTCCTGGTTGTGATTGCTATGCCAGGAGCATATGTAAAAGAATATCCAGTGTCGTTTGAAGAATTATAATATGAATTGCTGATTGTAAAATCTTCAACAGTGGTTATGTCATGTAATCTGAAAATATCATTTGTCTTGGTTCCATCAGTTGGTTTGATTGTAGTTGCCCTCAAACCAGCACCTTTAACAGTTACACCTCTGGGAACTGTTAAGGGACAAACTTCCCCATAAACACCAGCAGATACATTAATAATATCGCCATTTGTAGAAACACTCAGTGCCTTAGCAATGGTTAAATATGGTTCATTAATGTTATTTCCTGAATTTGTATCACTACCAGTAGTGGCAACATACCAGGTTTTGCCTAAGGCATTTAGATTTCCATCAAAAGTTGTTGCCGTAATAACACCAGAAACATTAACATTGTCTAATTCAGTATGACCATCTACATCTAGATCACCATTAGCATCAATCGCATTAGCAAAGGTAGAAACACCAACTACATCAAGTCCACCACCAGTAATTCTGAGTCCACTTCTCGCCGTAGCAATTCCTATTGAATCAACGTTAACAACGTCCTCATACTTTAAAATACCTCCAATGGTTACATTTCCAGAGAAGGTAGCACTGTTTGCTGTTATGGATCCAACAAATGTAGAAAGACCCGTGGAGTAAATATTTCTTGTTACAATATCACTTCCAAATGTTGCTACACTACCACCAGCACCTACAACTACTGACCCATCAATAAAAACATTAGTTTGAAAAGTTGATATACCAGAAACAATTAAACCACTACCAACATAAGCGTCCGTTGTAGTAATGGTTGTTGCTGATCCAACTTCTAGACCTTTCTTGACTCTAAAATTTTGTGTTCCCACAGGTTCACTTTCCCCCGATGGTTTTTAGGTATTTATCAGACCTTGATGGCATCAAAAATAATATTATACGTTGTGATTCCTGAAGTTGATGGTGTTGCGAGTAATCGAATATTTCCACCGGAAACATCTACATCATAAGTAGCGACTGTTGAAGTATTATATACAGTTCCATATTCACTTGGGTATGCCGTTGTTCCATCATGAAGAGCAAGTATTTTAGTTGTATGATAACTTACTCCTCGTGTTGCTTGAATTGTATATTCTACAGAACGATAGGAAGTTATTGCCAAAGCAGAGTGAATTCCAACTTGTGAGATTGATGAAGTTTTAGCGGTTGTTGTTCCATAAGAAACTCTATCATCAATGGAAACATATCCCATAACGTCAAGAGCTTCATTTGGAACTGTTGTTCCAATACCAACATTATAAGTTGTGTGAATACCAACATATGGTGCTTCAGCCGCAACCCAATAATTATTGATAGCAGCATTGCTTGTATCAACCCACTGCTGGCTATCACCATCATCATAATAAATTTTTAGAGATCCATAAACACTATCCCACCAGAGATCTCCAGCAAGAGGATATGCTGGTGGAAACTCTCCAATAACTGCCAGGTTTTCTCCACCATTGGTATCAACCCACTGTGAACTGTTACCATCAACATAATAAACTTTAAGATCTCCACTATCATTTTCCCACCAAAGATCTCCGGGTCTTGCTCCAAGTGGTGGATCAGTTGAAACAGAAACTCTTGCTCCACCAACATCGTCAAGATCAATAATAACTGTGCTACCATATCCTGTGATACTTAATCCAGTACCAACAAAACAGATATCAGTAAATCCAGATCCGACTCTTGCGTGTTGAGGAATCGTTGCCGATTGTGGATTAACTTCTGTAGAAGCAATACCTACACCAGCAACGAACAGAATTCCATCTTGATATAAATCACCATTGAAGTTAATATCACCATTAACATCTAATTTATATCCTGGAGTGGTTGTCCCAATACCGGTATTGCCAGCAATGAAAACTCCGCCAATTGTTCCAACACCGATTTGAACAAGTTGATTTGCAGTTCCAGTAGATGCTCCCGTGCCAATTAAAACTGGTCCATTAGTAAAGGTAGATACACCCGAAACGAGTAAAGTTTTTGTATTAACATTACCAGTTAGAGTCGCATTACGAGCAGTGAATTCGTCAAAGATTAGATCATCTTGAACAAACAAATCACCACCAACATAAAGATCATTATAAACTGTGGCTCCAGTACTGATTGTTTCAAACTTCTTAGAGTTGTCAAAGTAAAGTTCAGTAGCACCATCTACATTGAACTTAGCATAATCCTCAGATCCATCAGCACTCTGGAAGTTGATTGATGAAGTTCCTCTAATATAGAGGTTTCCAACTCCACTATCAACAATAAAAGAGTTACTTCCATTATTATAGATTTGAAGGTCTTGAGCACCACCAAAGATGATTCGATCATCATTTCCAAGGAATACGTCTTCTTGGAAAGTTGTAAATCCAGAAATCCTGACGTTATCTAACTCAGTGTGTCCATCTACATCTAAATCAAATGCTGTTACAATACCACTGATATTAACGTTGTCTAATTCAGTGTGTCCATCAACATCTAAATCACCATTCGCGTCAATCGTGCCAACGAATGTAGAGACTCCAGAAATATTAACGTTGTCTAATTCAGTATGTCCATCAACATCTAAATCACCATTCGCATTAATGGCACCGATAAAAGTTGTAACTCCAGAAATATTAACGTTGTCTAATTCAGTGTGTCCATCTACGTCTAGATCACCATTAGCATTAATTGAATTACTAAATGTGGCAACACCTATTACAGTGAGTCCACCATCAGTAATTCTAACTCCGCTTCTAGCGGTTACAATACCAATTGAATCTACATTAACTTCATCTTCATAGATTAATGTACCACCAATTGTTACATTACCATTGAATCTGGCACTAGTGGCAGTTAAAAATCCAGAAATATTAACATTATCTAATTCAGTATGTCCATCTACATCAATGTCACCATTTGCATCAATCGCTCCAGCAAAAGTGGTAACTCCAGAAATATTAACGTTGTCTAACTCTGTGTGTCCATCTACATCAATGTCGCCATTTGCATCAATTGCTCCAGCAAAAGTGGTAACTCCAGAAATATTAACGTTGTCTAATTCAGTATGTCCGTCTACATCTAGATCACCATCTACATCTAGATCACCATTCGCATCAATTGCTCCAGCAAAAGTGGTAACTCCAGAAATATTAACGTTGTCTAATTCAGTATGTCCGTCTACATCTAGATCACCATCTACATCTAGATCACCATCTACATCTAGATCACCATTCGCATCAATTGGTCCTGTAAGTGTTGTAATTCCAGAAACGAATAAATTACCACCAATATCAGTTTGTCTTCTGATAGAGGTTAATCCAGTAACTACTGCAGTGCCATTTACTTCTAAAGCAAAAGTTGGATTAGTAAATCCAATACCAACTTGATTTTGTATATAAGAAGATCCAAAAACTTGAAGTTTTTGACCAATAGTTCCAGTAGAAGAATCACTATTGATAAGAACATCACCATCTGTATCAATCCTCATTCGGTTTGATCCAGACTGAGACGGTCTCAGTTGATAGTTCGCAGTTCCTGTCTGAAAAATAATATGACCTGCTGTTCCACTACCAGATTCAGATCTAATAAAAAGGTCACCGCCATTATCTTCAAAAGCAGAACTAGATTGACCTGGGTCTACTAGAGCAATCCAAGGACCACTTGGATCAAAAACAGTAAGGTTGGCAAATGGGTTAGTATATCCAATACTAACATAAGTTGAAATATAAGCACCACCCTCAACTTGGAGAGGTTGGTTATAAGTTCCTGTCGATGTAGCACCACCAATTAGAACTGGACCAGTTTGGAATGTTGATACACCAGAAACATACAGTGTTTCATCAACATAAAGATTACTGGTAACTCTTTCACTACCTCTAACAACAAGGTGATAATCCTCAGCCGTAGTTGTCCCAATCCCAACCCTACCGATTGTTTGTAGAACAGTTTTATTCTCGGTAAAAGAGTTTATACCGATATTAAGATTGGATTGTCTTCCGCTGAGAAACTTAGACATTTCTTATATATTAGTTGAGTGTTTCCAGAAGGCTGAGAGTCAATTTAATATTTGTACTATTGCTGGCAGACAAAAGTACAGAATCACCCGATTCAAGAATTAATCTACCGTCTAAAAGACTGGCAGAGTCATTACCTTGAATGGCTAAGTTTTTTACAATCTCAGTTGTTGTAGTTGCTCTCTTATGAGAAAATGTAACCGTATGTGTTGTTGAGTCCACGTTTGCTGCCTGTGCTAAAAGCACAACGCCACTATATCCAACAGGAGCAGTGTAGATTCCAACGGGACTTGTTGGAGCAACAAAAGTAACTGTTTTAAATACGTTTAATGGTAAAGCCATTTTATTAGTTTCCTCCTAATGCTAGAATTAATGGTGTCACGTTCGCAAACAAACTCTTAGAATAGAAATTACCAGAGATGGTTCCTGTCAATTGATTAATAACAACACCCTCACCAATCCGGAAGTTACCTGCCTGATCAGTGCTGGTGAATACAACCAATCCACCATTTCTCATATCAACTTCATTATCTTGAATTAAGACTCCACCATTTTGTGGTAAAGCATTGGCAATAGTGGTTCCAGTGCCAATATATTCAAATGAATGACCAGATGCCAATAATCTACTCTGCTTATAAAAAGGAACTGTTGCTCCAACACTCACGGCATAAGGAAGATTTTCATTAATTGAAACCGTACAAATACCAGTAGGGGTAAGAGATGTAGAACTTTCTACAGCAAAATAACTTGGAATTAATTCCACTACTCCTGTTGCAGTATTAAATCCAACATCAGGAGCAGAAAAGGTTACGGAAGGAACATAACTATAGCCTCTTCCACTCGAAATCAATACAACATTCGAAACACTACCATCTTCTAATTCACAAGTTGCATTTGCTTGAATTCCCCAACTAGCACTCGGAGCATCAATTGTAACGGTTGGTGTTGAATTATATCCAGTTCCAGCAGAACTTACAACAACTCTTCCAACCGTATAATAAAGATCATCAAAGTAAATAACTTGTCCATCAAAAGGTCTTACAACGTTAATCGCAACCTGTCCACCACTTTCATAAGTGTGTGGAAGTGTAGAAGTTCCAACATATACTGAAAAATTATTGGAAGCATTAACAGAATCTATGTTAAATACATATCCATAGTTTCCACTTGGATATGAAATAATTCCTGGTCCAGATGGGCAAGAGAATTGAAGATCTCTAATTGTAACTCCCATTCCAACATTGAACCCGTGAGCAGATGTTGTTGTGGCAGTTAATAATCCTGTTATATGATCATATGTTGCTGTAACAATACCTAACGTCGAAACACCAACATTAAGTGTAATTGTTGATTCATTAACAGCAACGGGATTAACTAGGTGTCCCCTAAATTTCAGTGGTCCAACACCATCAGAAACAAATCCATAGTTTCCAAATGATGAGTTAGAGTTTGTTAAATCACAAGCACCACCAGATCCAGTGAATACGGCAACATCATCACAAATTGTAAATAATGAAACTAACTGGGCATATCCTTCATTTGTAATTGAAGCGCCAATACCAGCCTCATTAAACTGAGTATAGGAATCCAGAACCATTGATTTCAAAGGTCCTAAGGCATGTTTACCATCAACTTTTAATCCAATTGTTCCAGGGATAAAGTTTGTACAGTTTTGAATATATGGTGATTGAGAAAAATATTTAATATTAGTTGGATCAAAAGCAAAGATAGCACCAGTGTTTGCTGATCCAACAAAAGACATTCCAGTAATATAATTACCTGGAGCAACATAAAATAGATCACCCTGGTTTTGTGGTGTAACCGATACTTCTCTAAGATTATCTCCTACAATACTAACCTGAGTTGGAATTCTAAGGGGGTTATTTTCTATATAAGTCCCAGCACTAACTTTAATAACATTTCCTGCTGATGCGATTCCGAGGGCTCCTTTGATGGTTCGCTTTGCGTCTCCGAGTTTGAGTCCTGTGTTGTTGTCGTTTCCGTCTGTTGTGACATAAATAACATTCGTAACTGTAACGCCCGCTGCGACTCTGACAACCTCAGTTGCAATTCCAGTTTGAGCAAATCTATCTCTTAAGGTATAAAGTTCTACATCATAAGTATTAAGAGCTAGTTCTCCCGTCTGTAAATCGGTTACTGCAGGTGCCTTTCCAGGCACAGCAGATCGTTTAATCCTATACGGTGTTGCCATTTATCGCATTCGGTATTTACCAAAAGATGCAGTATATACTGCCTTTGATTTATTTATTCAAGTTGCATTATTCCTTCTTGGGCGATATTTAAACAAATTAACTGGTGGATCTGGCTTCATCCACTCTTTAATTTTTTCATATCTTTCGACACTAAAAAACTCCTGAGAGAGATACCACTGTTCCCATGGAGTATGCCCTTTATCTTGATTACAAGAGTGGCAGCAGCAGACAACGTTCTTTGTGAAGTCCATTCCACCTTTAGACTGTGGAACAATGTGGTCAATAGTCAGGTTGTCTTCTGATCCACAATAGGCACACTGGTGTTCCCATTTTTCTCTTATCTCTCGCCTCCATATTCGTTTCGCTTCTCCTGGACTTGTTGTTCTCAAATGAAACAAGTATTCCTGAGGCGAATGGAGGAGATCCATAAGTTCCTGCGACTTATGTTTATTTATTCTAAAAAGTCTTAAGGAGTAAAATTTTTACCGGAAAATTTTTCTATCTATTTGCTATTCACTTTTGATTTTTGATTTTACAAGCACCTCTTGACCAGGCACGACTTAAACTGTTCACATAAGAACAAGATTTTCCCTTCTCTCCACAATAAGGACAAAAAGCCTCTGGTGGATCGTTTACATAAGGATTGTATTGTTCCTTCTTTGGTTTTCTTGCGTTCTCCGCTTGTTTATGTTTGCGGTGATTCATACTCTTACAGGTTCTGCCTGGCGGTCTGGGAGTTTGATTTGAGGCAGTGGTTCTGGTTCACGAACTTCCCAGGAACCACCAACACCACCGTCCATATTCACGACAATCTCACTGGTTGGTAGTGCCTTGGGCATCTGAACATCCACCACCTGACCCATCAGAAACTGGTTACGAGTATAAGTGCGATTCTGTGGATCCATAGCAACCATCGCTAGAGCGTCAAGTTCTTCACCACAATCTAATAGTTTTCTTCCAGTCTTTTTATCAAGAACTGAAAAATATTCTTCACTGTTGTACTTGTTCATTGTCTTTATTTTGTTGACAAATTTATTTTATGTTAGTATGATTATATCATAAAAACAAACAATTAGATAGATGGATAATTATTACATCAGAAAAGTGCTTTCTGATTCAGAGTTACAAAAAATAAAAGAAATTTTAGATGCTGCAAATAAAGAAAATAAATGGAATGATGGTAAATTATCTGCTGGGGGAAATAAACTAAAATCTAATCTTGAACTTAACGACGTACAACTATCATCTACGTTGAATTCTATTATCATGCCCCACATAGATGAAGATAAAATCTTTTCTAATTTTACTGTTCCGTCTAGATCCAGTTATAATTTTACATCAAAAATGGAAGCAGGTGGTAAATATGGTTTACATCTTGATGTAGAATATGTTGGTGACTTCAGTACCACTTTATTTTTGAATGATCCAGAAGAATATGAAGGTGGAGAATTATCTCTTCTTGTAAATGGAAAAGAAGAAAAAGTAAAACTAAAAGCAGGTCATGCTATCACTTATAAAACTGGTATTCCCCATAGAGTAAACACGGTTAAGTCTGGAACTAGGTATGTATATATTTTTTGGACACATACTCACATTAAGGATGATTTTATAAGAGAGATATTTGAAGAACTATCTAAACTTGAAAATATTATGGTGAATTATACATCTAGTGAAAATTTTGACTACGAAAGTTTTGAACCAACTACACAAGATCCCAATTTCATTATAAAACGTATCAAAACAGAAATTCTTCGTAGGCACATGTAAATATTATTTTATTTTTTATCTTTATTGGATGATATTTTAGGTGGTCTGTAAAGTTGTGGCCAAGTATTTCTAATAATCTCTGCCAACTTGTAAGGCGTCTCTGAGCTAATCACAACAATATCGTTGAGCGATGTTTATGTTGAGATAGAAGTGTTAATACCTTTGGATCCTTTGCTGTTTTTCTCACAGAGTCATAATAATCATAGTAACCA
>Ga0194129_10009234_pt1 | contig 11129 bp, 5 predicted proteins | sample TA2KigCa35mmetaG_FD_150862 | JGI IMG/M metagenome (GOLD analysis project Ga0194129, IMG submission 150862) | Freshwater microbial communities from Lake Tanganyika, Tanzania - TA2015038 Kigoma Deep Cast 35m | ecosystem: Environmental > Aquatic > Freshwater > Lake | place: Tanzania: Lake...
TGCCACCCATACCCCCCATCATACCGCCCATGCCCATACCATTCATTCCCATCAAGTAAGGGGCACATTTTTGCATGAACGATGGATCCATTTGAGCCATGGGGTTAGAGGCTTGATTCATACAGGCGAGGGCATCCCCTCCTACTCTTCCTATTCCTTTACCAATACCAACAACACCTTTACCAACGTCATCAACGCCCGTTTTCATGGCACTGCTTAAAGAATCTACCCAGTTTCCAAAGCTCACAGCAGGCGCTATGACAAGAAAAAGTCCGAAGCAAAAAATATGGCATGACTGAATAAAGATCATTTTCGAGTCCCTGTTGTATTTTATATACTTAATCTTAACAGATTTTAAAAAAGGTGGGAAGAATCTATATCGACCCTATAAAGAGTCTTCTTCTATTTTTACGTTGATTCCCCCCAGCATACCCAGAGAATCAATCGCTTGTGCGTCCATTTTAAAGGAACCGGGAAGGCTGATATGAATTGGGAATTCTCCCTTTAAAGAAAAGGCCACCGTATCTTGCCCCCCACGACGATCATTTAAGAAAGTCAAAACCCCCTCTAGGGAAGATTCTTGTTCCAATATAAGGCATATTTTTTTCGCGCTAGACTCTATTCGGTCATTCAAAGATCGGACTCGATTCGCCATAAGCCGGTAAGATCCGTCTTCTTCAAAGCGAATGCTGGTAGAAATCAGCAAGGGTTCGTTTTTCTCTAGAAGGGCCCGAGATTCATGTAAAATTTCTTCAAAAACGACTGATTCAAAGGATCCAAAAGCATCTGAAAATGTGACAAAGGCAAACCGCTTACCCTTTTTGGAAATTTTTGTTTTAACGGACGTTGGAATACCTGCTAACACAAGACTGTTGACATGCCGGCCGCGTTTTTCAATCTCTAGACTTGGAACAACGCCTAAGCGATCCAAGGTTGCTTGATACGTTGACAAAGGATGCGAAAACAAATAAAACCCGATCGCTTCCTGTTCTTTCTGAGCCTTTTCTATAATCGACCAATTTTCAAAAGAGGTCACAAGAGGCAGAATCGTTTTTTGACTCCCCCAGTCCCCGAACAAACTATGTTGTAACGATTCTCGTTCTTGCTGAAGAGAAGACGCATACTTCAACAGCATTTCCAAAGACGCCATGAGCTGCGAACGATTTGGATGAAGGGTGTCAAAAGCCCCGGCGGCAATAAGGCTTTCCATCTGGCGTTTATTAAGAACTTTGGAAGAAAGGGAGGATAAGAAATCCCCTAAATCTTTAAAAGGCGCTTTTGCTGTTTTTGATGCAACCTCTTCCATTGCATGGACCCCAACGTTTTTAATGGCGGCCAACGCATACCGAATCGCCTTCTTCCCTGTATCTGGCATTATTTCCACAGAAAAGTAAGGTTTGGAGCGATTAATATCTGGAGGCAGCAGGGGAATGCCCATGGTCAACAATTCTTCCCGATAAAAAGCTAATTTATCGGTGTTTTGAAGATCATAAGTCATGGTTGCTGCCATGAATTCCTCTGGAAAATTTGCCTTCATATAAGCTGTCTGATAGGCAATTAAACCGTAAGGAGCCGAGTGAGATTTGTTAAACCCATAGCCTGCAAATTTTGCCACAGAGTCAAAAATATCGTTTGCCAAAGATTCTTGAACATTTTTTGCCTTAGCACCCTCTACGAATACTTTGCGCTGCGCATCCATTTCAGCTTTGATTTTCTTCCCCATTGCGCGCCTTAGAAGATCAGCCCCGCCTAAGCTATACCCTGATAAAACCTGCGCAATTTGCATTACCTGTTCTTGGTAAACCATAACCCCAAAGGTTTCTTTTAAAATAGGTTCAAAACTTTCATGCATATAATGCACGGCTTCTTCCCCATGTTTACAGGCCAAATAGCGGGGAATATCGTCCATAGGTCCTGGGCGATAGAGCGCAACAAGGGCAATAATTTCCTCAAATCGATCGGGTTTTAACCGTCTTAAGACGTCGCGCATCCCTTGACCTTCCAGCTGGAAGACGCCGCTTGTTTGAACGTTTCTTAAAAGTTCAAAGGTTTTTGAATCATCCAAGGGAATTTTGGAAATTTCAACATTACTGCCTTGTGAACGCGCCATTTCGGCTGCTTTTTCAAGGATAGTCAATGTCTTAAGGCCCAAGAAGTCAAACTTTACAAGCCCCGCCATTTCCACATATTTCATGCTGAACTGGGTCACCAACATGTCAGATTTTGGATCGCGGTAAAGGGGAATCAACTGATCCAAGGGCCTGTCCCCAATGATAATCCCCGCTGCATGGGTAGAAGCGTGGCGGTAAAGTCCCTCAAGTTTGAGCGCAATGTCCATCAACCGGCCAACGGTTTCATCATCCTCTCGGGCTCGTTGAAGCTGAGGTTCTTGAACAAGCGCTTCTTCTAAGGTGCAGGGATTGGCTGGATTATTGGGAACAAGCTTACAAAGCCCATCGACTTGCGTATAAGGAATTTGTAAAACCCGCCCCACGTCACGCAAAACGGCTCTTGCTTGAAGTTTTCCAAAGGTAATGATTTGCGCAACCCTATCGGAGCCATATCGTTCTTGAACATACTGAATCACTTCGTCACGACGATCTTGGCAAAAGTCGATATCAAAGTCTGGCATAGAAACACGCTCTGGGTTCAAAAAGCGTTCGAAAATTAAGTTAAACCGAATGGGATCAACATCTGTAATGGTCAGTGACCACGCAACCAAAGACCCAGCGCCTGATCCACGACCTGGCCCTACCGGAATATTTTGGCGTTTTGCCCACTGGATAAAATCAGCAACGATCAAAAAATACCCTGCAAACCCCATTTGAAGAATAATACCCAGCTCGTATTCCAATCGATCATGATATTCCTTAGAACGGGATTCTTTTTCTTGATCTGACATCGCTTGCGTATAGACATGATTATCTAAACGCTGTTGCAGCCCTTCTAAGGCTTGAGCTCTTAATTCTTCTGCCTCTGTCCGCCCTTCTGCGCAAGGGAACCCTGGAAGCATGGGAGCATGAGGAAGGGGAAGAAAAGCACACCGTTCCCGAATAGTTTTTGTATTTTGAATTGCTTCTGGCAAATCCCGAAAAAGCGCAATCATTTCCTCCGATGATTTAAAGAAATGATGGGGTGTTACACGGCGTCGGTCTTCTTCCGCTACATAGCGGCCCTCTGCAATACACAACAGCGCATCATGGGCTTCGTACATAGATTGATCTTCGAAAAAAGCTTCATTCGTTGCAACAAGGGGAATATTATACCGATAGGCGAGTTCTATAAAAGACTCTTCCGTTTGCTCCTCGGTTTTTAATCCATGGCGCATAATTTCCATGTAAAACCGATCACCAAAGGCTTCAATAAAGGTTTGCGTTAGTGTATCGGCTTCATGAGTCTTATGAGATAAAAGGGCGTGACCGATAGGGCCATCTACCCCCCCTGATAAACACATAAGACCTTGTGAATGCTCCTTTAGCTGATCAAAAGAAATATAGGGAACCCCTTGAGCATTTGGGGTTGTGTATATCATACGCATAAGCGCTAAAAGGTTTTTATACCCCTGCTCTGTTTGGACAAGGAGCACGACCGAAGGAAGTGTTCTAAGGTCTAGGGCATGACGATGCATTGCAATCTTAATCTGTGTTCCAATAATTGGCTGCACTCCCGCCTTTGCGCATGCTTGTGAAAACTCTAATGCCCCAAAAAGATTGGCCGTGTCAGTAATCGCAATAGCTGGCATGCTATGCTTTTTGACAAGATCGATGAGTTGGGGAATTTTTAAGGCCCCCTCTAAAAGAGAATAGGCCGTATGAACCCGCAAGTGAACAAAGGATAGAGATTCAGTCATCGATGCCTCTCGACCAGAGATCCATCCTGCAACTCAACCATTCGATCCATTTTTTTAGCCAGTGCCTGGTCATGGGTTGCAATCAAGCAGGCAACCCCATTTTCTTTTGCAAAGGTTAAGAAAAGATCAAAAACTTTATGCGCCGTTGCAAGGTCCAAGTTTCCTGTTGGTTCATCGGCTAAAATCAAAGCGGGGTCATTAATAAAAGCCCGTGCGATCGCAACGCGCTGCTGTTCACCCCCTGAAAGTTCGGAAGGAAAATGGAGCAAGCGATCCCGAAGCCCCAGGGTTTCTAAGGCGTGTTGCGCTTTCTTTTCTGCCTGTTTGAAGGCAATCCCCTTCATGAGTTGCGGCAGCATGACATTTTCAAGCGCGGTAAATTCAGGAAGCAGGTGATGAAATTGGTAAACAAAGCCGATGGACTCGTTTCGCCATTTTGTTTGAAGGGCATCTTTTTGGTTTTCAATTTGAATGCCTTTTATCAAAACTGTACCCTCTGTTGGGGCATCAAGAAGCCCTGCGATATGCAAAAGCGATGATTTTCCAGACCCCGAGACCCCTAAAAGCCCGACAATTTCACCGGGATAAATTTTAAAGGAACATTTTTTAAGAATCGTCAATGTTTCGTGGCCCTGAGGATAAGACTTCGTAATATTTCTTAAATCTAGAACAGGTGCTTGTTTATTCATAGCGCAACGCCTCCACAGGATGAAGATTTGCTGCGCGCCAAGCGGGATAGAGGGTTGCCAAGAACGATAAGATAAGGGTCATCGCTAAAATCGCCCCCACTTCGCCGTAGTTAATAATCGCTGGGAGTTTTGACAAAAAATAAAACTCAGCATCAAAGAGTGTCCGCCCCGTAAGAGATTGAAAAAACTGACGAATAGATTCGATATTATGACAAAACAAAACGCCAATCATCGTTCCAAGAAAGGCCCCCACAACACCAATCGTACTTCCCACCAAAAGAAAAATTCGAAGGACCATCCCCCGTGTAGCGCCCATAGTACGAAGGATTGCAATGTTAGTTGTTTTATCCTTAACAAGCATGACAAGGCCAGAAATAATATTAAAAGCAGCAATCAAAATAATCAGTGTCAAGATAAGAAACATTACATTTCGTTCAATTTCTAGGGCCTCAAAAAGCCCAGAGTGTGCCTTTGTCCAGGGAACAAACCGTAACGTCCCCTGCCCCATCCAGGCTTCGAAAAGCTTTACATAAGTTTCTGCTTTTTCAGGCTCTTGAAGATAGGATTCTAACTGGCTGACCTGGTGGTTCATCTTAAAAAAGGATTGAGCGCTCGCAAAAGACAGAAAGGCAACTGTTTTATCAAATTGAAACATTCCTGAATTAAAAATTCCTTGAATTTTAAAAGATTGCATTCGAGGAACCATTCCAAAAGGTGTCATACTCCCCTGAGGCGCAATCAACGTCACAACATCCCCTGCATGAAGGTCTAAGCGATCGGCTAAACGAATACCAATCAATATGCCCTCTTCCTCATTTTCTTTGAAGAAATTGTCCAAGGATCCTTCTACAAGTGTTTCAGCAATAAGCGGCTTTTTGCGTAAATCCTTATCCAGCATTCCCCGAACCATAAGCCCCACAGACTGATCCTTATGGATAAGCATCGCTTGGCCTTCAACAACAGGATAAATATGATGAATACCGGATTGCTTTTCAGCCCAAGAAACAAAACTATTGGCTTCATTTAAAGAAAATTCCCCTCGGGGAATAACAGAAAGATGACTGTTAAACTGCAAGGTTTTTTCTGTCAATTCATGACGAAACCCATTCATCACAGACATAACAATAATAAGGGTTGCAACCCCCAAAGAAATGCCCAAAAAAGAAAAACCCGTCATCACATGAAGGAATCTTTCTCGACGTTGTCCCCACAGGTACCTTTTTGCAATGCGCCACTCTAGGCTTAGCATCTCTTTAAATCCTTTGATAAAGATTATCAAGCGTACAAAGGATTTTTTCCCCTGTTCGGCGATTTTTTATTTCTACATTCCCATCCTTAAGCCCCCGAGGCCCTACGATAATTTGTGTGGGAATCCCAATGAGATCCATCGTTGAAAATTTGACGCCAATACTTTCGTCTCGATCATCATAGAGAACTTCTTTTCCTTGACTCAAAAGAGTGTGATAAATTTTTTCACAGGTTTCATCACTTAAAGAGTCCCCTTTTTTAAGGTTGATCAACCCTATCTTAAAGGGCGCAACAGATTCTGGCCAAATAATACCATAATCATCATGATGAGCCTCTATTAAGGCTCCAACAAGCCTTGAAACGCCAATCCCATAACAGCCCGACTCAAGGGGAATTTGTTTTCCCATCTCACCCATGACTGTTGCTTTCATTGAATCTGAATACTTAGTGCCGGAATAAAAAATATGCCCTATTTCTATTCCTTTTGTATGGTTCAACTGTTCTTGTGGGACAGGACAATTTTTAGGATCATGCATGGTATCCGCCATAGCATAAAGATTCATCAATTGATTAAGGTCATTTTCATCCCCTTTAAGGTCAAGCGCATCAAAAGCCTTGTCATAATAAATATCGCTTTCCCCAGTTGAAGCAAATACATGAAATTCGTGACTTAAATCCCCCCCAATTGGACCGGTGTCAGCCCGAACAGGGATTGCTTTGAGTCCCAGACGTTTAAACGTCACCATATAGGTATGCATCACCCGTCGATAGGTTTCGCGCGCACTTTCCGCATCTAAATCAAAGGAATAGGCATCTTTCATCAAAAACTCTCGTCCCCTCATCACCCCAAAGCGTGGGCGAATTTCATCTCGGAATTTCCACTGAATTTGATAAAGAACGCGAGGAAGATCCTTATAACTTTTCATAAATCGTCGAACGATGTCTGTAATTGCTTCCTCTGCCGTAGGCCCATAAAGAAGCCGACGATCATGTCGATCTGTGATCCTCAGCATTTCTTTGCCGTAAGCATCATAACGACCACTTTCTTCCCATAATTCAGCCGGTTGCAGTGTTGGCATTAAGACTTCAAGAAAACCAGCTTCGTTCATACTTTGTCGAACAATTTCTTCTACTTTTTGTAAAACCCGAAGGCCCAGCGGCAACCAATGATAAATCCCCGCACATTCTTGAGCGATCATTCCGGATCGTAACATCAGTCTATGTGAGACAATCTGAGCATCATTGGGTGTTTCTTTCAATGTGGGCAAGAAATAGGTTGATAGACGCATTCTTTTTATTCTCCTAAGCTTTTACGATAGTACACTGCCTGAATTGATTCTACCAGTCGAGATGTCCCCAAGGTTCTTAAACCCAAAGGTAAACATAATCGTGGTGGCAGGGACTAAATCTCGATCGCGATAATAGGTTTTCATACCTTCGATAATCCATTTGAAGCATTCATCTTCGTAAAGAGCTCCAATCGATGATTCAAGCGGCCCCGGGTTATTTTTAAATTCACGACGCGCCCCTACAAAAACAGACCAGTCTTTCGTAATTTTAGAGGAGATCTTCCATGAGACTTGTTCGCGTTTTCCAGAGAATTTCGCAAAGTAAACATTATCATGATAAAGGTAATCCACCTGCACTTTGAAAACTTCAGGTCCTACAATCAAGGTCAGTAGATTACGCTTCAGCTCGTTTGTTCGATTGTTAGCCCGAAAGCGCCACTCTAAGGACCCATATTCATTAGGAATGATTTTAAATCGACCCAAATAATCAGAAGGCCCTTGGCGTATGCCGCTTTCTTGGGGGAATTGTTGTGCACGGGAAAAATCATAGGCTTGACCTAAAAATCCTCTGACGTTTGCCCCATAAATCCCGTAAGCATTGACGTTAACCCCATAGCTAATATGGCGCCCATCATCCACAACATCGTGACCAATAAAACGACTATCTGAAAACAAATTTCGAGCATCAAATTCAAAATCTTGACTGTCTTCGTTTGGAATTTTAAAGGAATTCACCCCGTGAGGCTTTGCAACCCCTTTAATAATCGGTTCTACAATCCAACGCGTCTGTTTATACCTTGAGGCAAAGGGGAATCGCCACGTCAAAGAAGTTCCTGGAATAACGCGCCCGCGACCTCCGTTCACTTCAGATCCCACACCGGGGGTTTTATAGCGATGAATATCATAATAGTCTGTGCGAACAAATCCTTTAAGTTCAAAAATACTCCCATGCTGAGCCGTATAAGGCAAAACCCACGCTGGCATCATCGTTACACGATTCAACCCTGTCCCAAGACGCCGTTGTATGGAAAGCGTTTCTCCTGTCACATGGAAATAACTGCCTTGAACCATTTCTGGGGAATAATAAGAAAAAGATGTCATCGGAATCACATCAGGAACAGCCCTACTTGAAACATCATTTCTAAGATTTTGGAAATGATACCCATGAATACCTACGTAATTTCGATCATAAAATCCTTCTGTGTGAATAAAGCTTTCCAGATAATTATCCCGCCAATAGTGCCTTCCTTCTAAAAAGGGATAGCGCTTTAAATAACTAGGGCTCGAACTTTTAAACACCTGACCATCTAGGTGCCACTGATCAGAAAGATCAATATCCGTTTGTCCGAAAAAATGCCCTTGGTTTTTTTTCTTCGTACGGTATTCTTTTCCTTTTGTTCCCTCTGTGCTATCTGCGCGCGTTATACTGCCCCTCAGTGTCATCGTTGCATCCTTAAACCGATGGCGATATTCTGTTCCCAGAACGGGCCCCTGGCTGGACGTCATCACAGGGATAAGGGTCATGTCTTTGTTGGGCGCAATATCAATATAATAAGGGGCTCCAACAATAACACCAAGCTTAGTCTGGCTCCCCAAGATCGGCGCCAGGAACCCTGTCCGCCTTTTGACCTTTGGTCCAGGATGTGAAAAATAAGGGGTATAAAAAACTGGCACCCCCTTAAATTCTAAGAGAGCATCTTCATAACGAACATTTTCCCCTTCCCCATCATAAAAAACTTTCTGGGCTTTGATTTGCCATAAAGGGTCTTTTTCCTGACACACAAGGCAGGGACTATAAACCGCCTGTTGGTAAGTTGTGTTTTTATCGTCTTTTTGGACAAGATTAGCCGCAATTTTTTCATTCTCAGGCGTTACAAGATAAGACTTTTGTAAAAACACTTCTTTAAAATTATCTGAAAGTTCAACGTAATTGGATTTTACAACACTGCCATCTTCTTCGTATAAGAAAACATCTCCTGTTGCTGTGATCATATTCAGCTTTTTATTATAAATAAGACGATCCGCCTCCACAATTTGATGGCCGTTTGATGCAACAACATGCCCCTCTGCGACGACAATCCCAAGCTCTTCTTCGTGACGCAATTCATCTGCCTTCAAAAGAAGGGGGGAGCTTAATGTTTCTTTTGTTGTGCTCGCATGGCCACTGACGCTTATAAAGCTTATGATTCCTATTAAAAAAAGTTTTCTCAACTTTACACCTCCTCCTTACTTTTCTTCTAAGTGAATTAATAATGCAATACTGCCAAAAGCCCCTATAAGAATAGGCAGCAAAACCGATAGCAATAAGGGAATCGTCATCGCAATCCCCATCGCGTGACTCATTTTTTGTAGGAAAAAAACTAAAAATCCAGCCCCAAGACCTGTTAGAACAAAAGAAGATCCGCCTTTGTGCCGCGTAAAGTGGTAAGCGCACAAGCTAGCAAGAGTTGCCATAACAATTAACAAAAAAGGCAAAAATAGGTGCTTATAAAAATGATGAAGATGATCCACAGTCGAAAGGCCCGCTGCTTCCATCAAGCGAATAAAAGAAGGAAGTTTCCAAAGGGGGACGCTATCGGGGGACGAAAAGCTTTTCTGTATTTTGCGAACAGTTAAATCTGTTTTCCACAAAACGTCTCCAATGGTCTCTGACACTTGATTATGTTCCGACAACAAAGCCCCCTTAAGAAGCCACCCTTCTTGATTAACAGTTGCAAGAGAGGCATCTAAGCGATTGATAAAACGATTATCACCGTCGAAAGTATAAATACTGACATCATGAAGATCTGCCTTGTTCTCGTCTACTTTAGCCACCCGAACAAGAGAATAAGCGTTTTTATCTTCTTGCTTCAGCCAAATCCCAGACGACGAAACGGTTAAAAGACCCGTCCCCCCCTTTAGAAGATCCACTTCCATTTGTTCAAAGCGCCTCGAAAACTCTGCACTAATCGGATTGAAAAGGATAAAATTAGCCACCGACAATCCAAGAAGAGCGATCCATACAGGCCATACAATAGACCAAATAGAAAAACCCAATGAACGACTCACGACTAATTCAAACCGCCGATTCATTTGCCACAGAAGAATCATCGTCGAAAAAAGGACAATAAAAGGCATCAGTTGCATTAAAACTTCGGGAAGCTGATAAAGAGATAAAAGCGAAACCTGCTTAAATCCTATATGAGTTTTATTGTACGCTCTTCTTGAAATTTCTAGAATATTCAAAAGAAAAATAATCACAGAAAACGTGGTGGTAACGGCAAACAGCCAAAACAGGAATTTCCTAATAATATATTTGGAAAAAGTCAAAGACATTTTCATGATGCATCCTTTTTATTGAATGAATTAATAAAAGGGATACTAAATGACTGTCGCAGAAGGGAAAAAATTGATACCCCCAAAGACCCTAGAACCAAAACGAATAGAGCCACCAGCGCATACCAGTGGCGCGCCCCCATATAACTCAGCAAAACACCCCCTATTTGAATAACAAAAACGATCAACAATCCAAAAACCATTGATTTAAGAGGTCCTCGCCGTTTAAATTCTTGCCGAAAGAAAAAGGCCAGGATAATAGCGACAAAAATTAAAGAATACCAAGGGGTTAACAAACGTTGAAATGCTTCGGCCACAAGGCGTTGTCGACTATGCGTATCATCCGAATTCCGCGTTTCAAAAGCAAGCTCTTGCAGCGATAGCTCATAGGGTTTTTTCGGCCGATCTTGTAGGTCTTGAGTCGGTTCATTCAGGTCCACAAGGGTCTCATCAAAATAAATGATGGAAAGGCGTCCTTCTTTGTCTTGAACTTGCCGATTCCCCCGGCGCAAAACAAGCGTTGGACGCCCCTCTTTTACAAAGAAATTCCCTTCCTGGGCAATCATTGTGTAGGGCTTTTCTCCAGATTGTTTCCCGTAGGCTAAAATACCTTCTAAGTGCTGTTTCCCTCTTTTGCGCTGGACATACATGGTTAAATGACCAAAAGAATTAAACACGCCTTGCTTAATCATAACATTCGGCAATGCATTTTTAAGTCGATGCTCCACATCTCGTATT
>Ga0194129_10009237_pt1 | contig 11128 bp, 6 predicted proteins | sample TA2KigCa35mmetaG_FD_150862 | JGI IMG/M metagenome (GOLD analysis project Ga0194129, IMG submission 150862) | Freshwater microbial communities from Lake Tanganyika, Tanzania - TA2015038 Kigoma Deep Cast 35m | ecosystem: Environmental > Aquatic > Freshwater > Lake | place: Tanzania: Lake...
CGCGGGTGCTCGTCGGGTACGACCTCAACTTCGGGGCACTGAAGCCCTCGCTCCACGGCCTCGCCATTGGCGCACGGCTCGGCTTTGCCTTCGGCGGCTCGCCAAGCGTCGGTGATTCCGCCGATCGCTTCTTCACGTGCACCGAGTCTCACCCGGACTCGGTTGCGAGCACGCCCGACACCTACGAGGGCTTCTGCCGCCAGAACGCGGCGAACGACTTCATGCCGTTTCACGCGGAGGTCCAGGTGAAGTGGTTCCCGCTCGAAATGCTCGCGCCGCCGAAGTCGATGCACGCGCCGCGCCCGTATGTGTTCACGGGCTTCGGAGTCGGGCAGGTCAACGCCGGTGTACCGGTCGACGTGTGTGACACGGTCGACGCCAGCGGCAATGCCATCAATCCGGGCAACGTCACGTCCGAGGATACCGCGCGTTGCGGTTCGAGCCCGGCTGCAGTCCGGCGCGAGGGCATTGAGTCGTACCAGATCACCGGGCTCAACTTCATCCCGCTCGGGATCGGGGCGCTCGTCCCGGTCCACAAGAATGTGGGCATCAACCTCGAGCTGAAGACGATGTTCATGGTGCCGACCTCCGGCGTCGTGTTTGCCCCGTTCATCGGCCCGGTCGGCATGTTCTGACCGCCCGCGGCCGCGCGGGCGAACCATCGGAAGCGCAGCGAACGGGTTACGCACATGGCGAACGGCGGATGGGGACAGCCACCCGGTGGCGGATGGGGTCAGCCTCCCGGTGCGACGCCACCCGGTGGCGGATGGGGGCAACCTCCTGGGGCAACGCCACCCGGTGGCGGATGGGGGCAACCTCCTGGGGCAACGCCACCCGGTGGCGGATGGGGGCAGCCTCCCGGTGCGACGCCGCCCGGTGGCGGATGGGGTCCTCCCCCGGGGATGCCGCCCGGATGGGCTCCGCGGAACGACGTCCTCGATGGCGGGGTTCCCTGGGAGTCGACGAACCTCGGGCTTTTCTCGCGCTGGGTTCAAACGCTGACGGCGACCTTCAAGGGGCGGCCGTTCTTCGCCACCGTCGCGCAGAGTGACGACGCGATGAGCGCGGTCACCTTCCACACGATGACCTTCACGATGATGGGCTTCGTGTTCGGCGGGCTGCTGTTCCTCGTCACCTTCCTGTTCGGGGTGGCTTTTCTCGGCCCAGCGCTCCCCTCCGGTCTGGGGACGTCGCTTGCTGGAGGCGCGTCCTTTGCCGGGGTCATGATGTGGTTTGGCATCACCCTCGTCATGGCGACGACGGGGTTCATCGGCCCCTGGGTCGTCGGCGGGATGCATCACCTCGTGCTGGCCCTGACCGGCGCGGTGCCGCCGGACAGGTCGTACTCGCACACGGTCCGCGCCCACGCCTACGCAGACGGGGGAGCGTTCGTCTTCAACGCGATTCCGTATCTGGGTTCGCTCATCGTGTTCGTGTTGTCGCTGAAGAACCACCTCGACGCCTACGAATCGGTTCATCACTGCGGCGCCGGCAAGGCCCTGCTCGCCTTCTTCTCGCCCGTCCTCATCTGCGGTTGCTGCGGATGCTTCGGTGGCGGCGCGCTGCTCAGCGGACTCAGCGCGCTCTTTTGATTGCCCCAATTCCGCCTCTTGACGCGCGTCAATCGCAAACCCCTCGTGCTCGACGCCATCGTCATCGGTTCCGGCCCCAACGGCCTCGTCGCGGCCTGCCAACTCGCCCGCGCGGGGCTCGACGTGCAGGTGCTCGAGTCCCGAGCGGACGTCGGTGGCGCATGCCGCTCGGCGGAGCTCACCTTGCCGGGGTTCGTTCACGACGTGGGCGCGGCGTTCTTCCCGTTCGCGACCGCGAGCCCAGCCTTGCGCTCGTTCGACCTCGCGGGCGCGGGCCTCGAGTGGTGCCATGCCGGGCTCGAGAGCGCCCACCCCGCGCTCGACGGTAGCTGCGCGAGCATCGCGCGGGACCTCACCGCCCTCGACCGCACCTTCGGCAAGGACGCCGACGCGTGGCGGAGCGTCGCACGGTGGGCCACCCGCGTTCGTGACGACCTGCTCGGGGTGCTGCTCGCGCCTCCCCTACCGATCGGTGCCGCGTGGCGCTTCGGGATCCCCAACCTGCTCCGCCTCGCCGAGGTGGGACTCTCGAGTGGGCGCGGCTGGTCGCAGCGACGCTTCGTGACGGAGGCCGCTCGACGCGTCGTCCCAGGGCTGGCCCTTCACACCGACATTGGTCCAGACGACGAGTGCGGAGCGGCGGTGGGGTTCATGCTGGCGGCGCTCGCGTCGTGCGATGGTTTTGCGGTGCCGCGTGGCGGGACCAGCGCCATCACCTCGGCCCTGGTGCAGCGGCTTCAGGGTTTCGGCGGCTCGGTCGTCACCGGCACGCATGTCGAGCGGATCCTCGTGCGGCGGGGCCGTGCGTACGGCGTTCATACGAGGCTCGGCGACATCGAGGCGCGCGCGGTCATCGCGGATGTCGCCGCGCCGACGCTCTACCGCGACATGCTCCCCGAGCAGGAAGTCCCGGGGAGCGTCCTCGCATCGATGCTCCGCTTCCAGCACGGCTTCGGGACCTTCAAGGTCGACTGGGCTCTCGACGGTCCAGTGCCATGGTCGCATCCCGACTGCCTCGAGGCCGCCGTCGTCCACGTCGGTGAAGACAACGACGACCTCGCGCGCTTCGTACGCGAGGTGCGCGCGGGGGACCTCCCCGAGCGACCGTACCTCGTCGTCGGCCAGCAATCCCTCGCCGATTCGACCCGCGCGCCCGAGGGGCGCCACACGCTCTGGTGCTACTCGCGCGTGCCGTCGCATCGCCCCTGGGCTCACGAACGGGAACGCTTCGCGGATCGAATCGAGGCGCGCATCGAGGGGCTCGCGCCAGGCTTCCGTGGTCGCATCCTCGCGAGGCACGTCGCCGCTCCGCCCGACCTCGAGGCGATGAACCCAAACCTGATCGGCGGTGACCTCGGCGGCGGCACGGCCCAGATCCAGCAGCAGCTCGTGTTCCGGCCGATGTTCCCTTACTTCCGTTACCGCACGCCCATCGAGGGCCTGTACCTCGGCTCGTCGTACGCGCACCCAGGTGCCGGCGTGCACGGCATGTGTGGCTTCAACGCCGCGAACGCCCTGCTCGCCGACCGTGCGTGAGTCGAGCGCGGGACGCGCGACCCCGACTCAGCGCAAGCCGCGAATCAGAGCCAGCTCGCGAGCCGCGCCGCGACGGCCTCACCCGTCATCCCGACATGCTCGCGAATCACCTGCCAGGGCGCGGAGAAGCCGAAGCCATCGTGCCCGAGCGCGAGCCCGCCATCGCCGACGATGCCCCGCCATGGCCCGGTGATGCCGAGCTCGACCGACGCACGCTTGACGCCCGCGGGAAGGACGGAATCCCGGTACGCAGCGTCCTCTTTTGCGAACTGCTCCCAGCACAGCACCGACACCACCCGCACGGCGCGGCCCCGCTCACCGAGGGCGCGCTTGGCATCGACGGCGACCGAGACCTCCGAGCCCGTCGCGAGGATCACCGCCGCAGGCGAGCCCTCGGCCTCATCGACGATGTACGCGCCACGCAACATGTCGCGCGGGACGAAGCTGGTTGGGCGCGGCAGGAGTGGGACGTTCTGTCGCGTCAGCGCGAGGACCGTGGGACCATCGCGGCGCTCAACCGCCAGCGTCCACGCCGCCGCACACTCGAGCGAATCCGCCGGGCGCACGACGTGCACGTTGGGGATCGCGCGGAGCGCCCAGAGGTGCTCGACGGGCTGATGCGTCGGGCCGTCCTCCCCGAGGTAGAGGCTGTCGTGCGTGTAGACGAAGACGGACCCGATGTGCGACAGCGCCGCGAGCCGGATCGCCGGGCGCATGTAGTCGCTGAAGACGAGGAACGTCGCGGTGTAGGGAATGAACGCGCCGCCGAGCGCGAGGCCGTTGGCGAACGCGCCCATCGCATGCTCGCGGATCCCGAAGTGGAAGTTTCGCCCGCCGAAGGCCCCCTTCTGGACGACGCCGGCATCCTTGATCCAGGTCTTGTTGGAGGGCGTGAGATCGGCGGAACCACCGACGAGCGCGGGGACGAGCGCTGCGGCCGCTTGCTGAACGAGCCCACCCGAGATGCGCGTCGCCTGGTCTCCAGGGGGGATGACCTCGCAGAGCCGCTCGAGGAGGTCCGCCGGAGGGATGACATCCATCAATGATGAATAAAGCTCCGCCTCCGCGCCCCCCCTGCCGAGCAGCGCGTCTCGACGCTGCTTCCACGCGGCGTGCCGCGCCTTGCCTCGGGCAGCCACGCCAGCGAACAGTTCGCGCACCTCGGACGGGACGTGAAACGGCTCGTGGTCCCAGCCAAGCGCGGCCTTCGTCGCCGCGCTCTCCTTCGCGCCGAGGGGCTCACCGTGTGCGCTCGACTTGTCTTGCTTGCCGGGCGAGCCCTTGCCGATGTGGGTCTTCGCGATGATGAGCGAGGGGCGAGAGACCTCCGCCGTCGCGGCGTCGAGGGCGGCGCGAATCGCCTCGTGATCGTGGCCATCGATCCGCTGGACGAACCAGTTGTACGCCTCGTACCGCTTGCCCACGTCCTCGGTGAAGGCGAGGTCCGTCTTGCCGTCGATGGTGATGCCGTTGTCGTCGTAGAAAAAGATCAGGTTGTCCAGGCCGAGGTGGCCGGCAAGGCTCGACGCCTCGCCCGAAATGCCTTCCATCATGTCGCCGTCCGAGGCGATGCCGATCACGCGCCCATCGAAGAGCTCCGGCTCGCTCGGGAAGCGCGCTGCGAGCATCTTGAGGCTCGCCGCCATGCCGACCGCAGTCGCAATCCCCTGACCGAGCGGGCCAGTCGTCGTCTCGACGCCGGGCGTGACGTGCACCTCGGGATGTCCGGGAGTCCGGCTGCCCCACTGGCGGAAGCTCCTCAGCTCGTCGAGCGTGAGGTCATACCCCGAGAGGTGGAGCAGCGAGTAGAGGAGCATCGAGGCGTGACCGCACGACAGGACGAAGCGGTCGCGGTTCGGCCACGAAGGCTGCTCGGGGTCGAAACGGAGCGCGTGCGTGAACACCTCGAAGGCGATCGATGCGAGCCCCATCGGCGCGCCGGGGTGGCCCGAGTTCGCCTTCTCGACGCCATCGATCGACAGCATCTGAATGGTCTTGACCGCGGTATCGACGAGCTGCGAATCGAGGGCGTTCGGCATGCCGTCGCTTACGCGAACTGCTCGACGAGCGGAAGGTCTTTCCTGCGTCGGATGACTTGTCCCACGCGCACCGTTCGAGCGAAAAGGAGGCGTGGCGGAGGCACGCGCAGCAGGTTCGCGCTCGGCGGCGGTCGTCACCGTGGCCATCCTCCTCTCGCGGGTCGTCGGCCTCGTGCGCCAGCGCGTGACGGCGTACTACTTCGGCACGTCGGCCACGGCGGATGTGGTCGCTGCGGCCTTCCGGATCGGAAACCTCGCGCAGAACCTCCTTGGCGAAGGTGCCCTGAGCGCGACCTTCATCCCCGTCTACGCACGACTCCGCGGCCTCGGCGAGGAGGCCGCCGCACGCGCGTTCGCTCGCCGCGCCCTGGGTGCGCTGCTCGTCGCGACGGCCGGGCTCACGGTCGCTGGGGTGCTCGCCGCGCCGCTCGTCACGCGCGTCCTCGCCGCTGGATTTCACGGCGAGAAGCTCGCGCTGACGATCGAACAAGTACGGCTTCTCTTCCCGATGACCGGGCTCCTCGTCCTGTCCGCGTGGGCGCTCGGCGTCCTCAACGCTCACCGGGAGTTCTTCTTGCCGTACGCCGCTCCGGTCCTGTGGAGCCTCGCGCAGATCGTGGCGCTCGCGACGGCAGCGCTGCTCGGCTTCGGGGAGCGTGGCCTCGCACGCGCGCTGGCGTTCGGGGCGCTCGCGGGAGCCTGCCTCGTCACCCTCGTCCTGTTCACGCGAGCTCGACGCCACACCGGCTCGGTGGTCCCGAGCTTCTCCTTCGACGACCCTTCGCTGCGCGAAGCGGTCGGGCGCTTCCCGGGCGTGCTGCTCGGGCGCGGCGTGGTCCAGCTCTCCGGGCTCGTCGACACCCTGATCGTGAGCTTCCTCGGCGACAGCGCCGTCTCCGCGTTCAACTACGCGCAGACCATCTTTCTCCTGCCGATGAGCATCCTCGGCACGGGCGAGGCCGCGGCGTCGTTGCCCGAGCTCGCCACCGAGACGAGCATCACCGACCTCACCGATCGCAACGCGAAGCTTCGCGCTCGCATCGCCGCGAGCTTGACGCGCGTCACGGTGCTCGCGATCCCTGCCGTGGTCGTGATGGCCCTGTCGTCCGACCAGCTCGTCGCGGTCCTCTTCCGGACCGGCCGATTCGATGATGCGTCGACCCGCCGCGTCGCCGCGGCCGTCTCGGTGTACGCGCTCGCGTTGCTCGGCAATGCCTCGAGTCGCGTCCTCTCGACGGCGTGCTTCGCACTTGGCGATACGCGCACGCCCGCTCGGCTCGCGGTGGTCCGCGTCGTCGTGAGCACGGGGCTCGCGCTGACGCTGCTCGGACGGTTCGGCATGCTCGGGGTCGTGATGGGAGCGACCACCGCCGCGTGGGTCGAGGCGAGCATGCTCGCGTGGTCGGTGCGCGCAGAGCTCGGCGGGCTCGGCGTCTCGCGAGCACCGGTGGGTCGCCTCCTCGCGCTCACGACGGCGACGGCCGTGGCCGCGGTAGCGAGCCGACTCGTCCTCGGGGACCGGGCGGCGTCACCGCTCATCGCGCTGGCCTCGCTCACCGCCACCGGCCTCGTGTTTGCCCTCGGGGCAGTGTCCCTGAAGCTCGTTCATCCGGGCAGCCTGCTCCGACGACACCCTCACCGAGGATGATTAAAGTCAAGCAGGCGCCCCCTCACGCAGCGCGTCGCAATCGCGCTCACGCAGGGGTGTCCACACCACTGCGGCGTCGGAGGCCGCCGACCGTCGCCTGCAGCGCGCCGAAGCCGAGGAGCACTGCGGCGACCGTCATGCCCTTCGACACACCCACGTAGCGCACGACGACCTGCGCCGTCGCCGCGCCGACCGCGGAGGCGGCGATGTACGCGCCCCACAGCCACGCCACCCCGGCGCTCGTCACTCGAGCGGCCGCCCGCAAGGCCGCGCCGAGCGTCGCCCCGAGCACGCCACCGACGACCGTGAGGAGAGCAAACGCCACCGAGAACCTCACTGGAAGGGGCGCGACGCCGACACGCGGAAACCGCGTCCCCGCCAAGCCGACACCGACGAGCAGCGCGACCGCGAGGAGCGCGGCGACGACGAAGCCGCGAACTGCCCGCCTGCGGTCCATCACGTCGGCGAGCAACCACCCGGCACCGAGGGCCACCGTGGAGGTCGGCACGACGATGCACCAGGCGGCATCGACCCCGCCGAGGAGGCGCAACGCGGCATCGTTCACGAGCACGCCGGCACCGCCGACGGCGCCCGCGAGCCACGGGGTGCCTGCGCGCAATCCGAGGGGCAGGCCGCCACCGGCGCCTCGCGCGACGGGGATGACGAGCACCAGGAGCAGCGCCATCAGCGTCACCGCCGCGGTCGAGGTCGCGATCCCGATGCCGGAGATTCGCGGTGCTTCGGGCTTCGGCTCGTCCTTGCCCTCGTCACGGGCTTTCGCCTTCACGGGCTCGACCTGCCGCAGTCCGCGGATCGAATCTCGGGCGGCATCGCGGAGCCGGGCGACGGAGGGAGGCGCGTCGAAGAACGGGCGGTCGTCGGTGAGGACCGTGCCGCCGGCGAGACGCGCCGTGGTCTTCTCGACGTCCTGCTGCTTCGCGTCGCGATCGCGGTCGCCATTCCGGGCCTCCTCGACGGGGAACTCGACCGTGAGGCCCTTGCGCTTGCACGACTTCTCGAGGTTCTGGCGCTCCGGACCGGCGAGGGCTCTCCCTGCGACGAGCAACCCCGCGAACCCCTCATCCTTCCGCTCGGCGCAGGCCACCGCGCGCTGCCGCAGCCCCGGAAACTCGGCGGGCTCTCCTCCACCAGCCGCGCTCCCGAGGGCGACCTCGACGGTGGCGAGCAGGTCCGCGAGTTCTCGACGGGGCGCACGCAGCACGAGGATGCCGCGCTCCTCGGCGAGGTGTGCGAGGTAGGCGCGCACCGTCTCGACGGTGTGCGAGCGGGCCGCGTCGACGAGGAACCGGGTCGAGAGCGGCTCGAGCGACGGGTCGGCGACAACGACGATGCGCTCGTAAGACTCACGCAAGTGAGGCAGCAGCGCGACGGGGTCGCCAAAGCGCAGGGTCAGCCGGTCCGCGGGCTCGAGCAAGCCGCCGAGCTCGCGGGCGAACTCGGCGGAGTACGCGCGCATGAACGTCGAGGTGACCTCGACCGCGTCGACGCGCGGATGACCGGCATCCAGGGCCTCGCGGATCTCGCGCGCCCCGCCCGCCCCGACCACGAGCGCCGCGCCCGAGGTCGGGCCCATGAAATACGCGATGTCCGGCAGCTCGAACGCCTGGCGACGCTTCGCCTTGTCGGCAAGCGCGAGCGGCCTCGGCGCCGCCCGATCGACCGTGTAGTTGAGAATGCCCGCCTTGCCCTGGTCGACCTGGAAGAGGCCGTGCTGCGACCACGTCGTCAGGCCGACGCGCCCCTTGCGCCCCACGTCGGTGCGCACCTTGAGCCAAGGGTTCCGGGTGTCCCCGAGCGACAGCGAGAGCAGGGCCAGCGGGACGGTCGCGAGGAACGCGCGATTCACGGGCGTCGTCGTGCCAGCGACGAGCAACCAGGATGCCGCGGCACAGAGAAAGCCGACCGCGAGCAAGGTCCGCGGACATCCGAGCGCCATGGCCACCGGCGACAAGAGCGCCGCGCTTGCCCCGCCGATGGCAAACGCGAACAGGGTGCGCCCGAGCGCCTCCGGGACGGCCCGAAGCATGGCCGCGACCGCGGTGACGAGCCCCGCCGAGACGAACCACCACGCGACGAGCGGCACCACGAACGCCAGCGGAGCGCCATCGAGCTTGGCGTACCGCTGGCTGCTCCAGGTCAAGGCGATGGCCGAAAGCCCCGCAGCGGCACCCGCCACGGACGCGCCGTTCGCCGCCACCCCGACGCTCCGGTCGCGCGGATCTCCGGCGAGCGTACGCGCCGCGATGGCCGCGCCGGTGAGCCCCCCCAGCGCTGGAGCGACGGCCGCGAGCAACCGCGCGTAACCCCAGCCAAAAATCGCGGAGTCGAGCCGAAACGAGGCCAGCTCGAGCAGGACGGCACCAGCCCCGAGGAGGCCAGCCGCCCAGGGCAGCACATGCGGTCGGCGTGTCTCGGGCGACGCCATCGTGGCGGGACCGTTACCACATACTTGGCCATCCTGCGTCGCTTTCGGCATGGGACGTCCATGCACCCACGAACCGTCCGATTCCTCGCCGCTTCACTCCTCGGCTTCCTGGCCTTCGGCTGCAGCGCCAAGGGCACCCCGGGTGCCGAGACGGAGGGCCCGGAGGACGAGAGCATCCCGCAGGTCGCGGTGCCGGCCGCGAACGGACCGAAGCTCGTCGCGCTCAAGCCGGGGGTGGTCGTCCGCGACCGCCCCTCGCCGAATGGCAAGGCGATCGGCGCGCTCCGAGCCGGCGGTCGGGTCTCCCGCTCGACCGACCCCTTCTCGAAGCGCGGCTGTGCCGGCGGCTGGTACCCCGTACGACCGCGCGGCTTCGTCTGCCTCGGCGACGAGGTGACGCTCGACCTCGAGCACCCGGTGGCGAAGCTCCTCGCGGAGGGGCCGGCGCTCGACCGGCCGCTCCCCTACCGCTACGGACGCATCAAGAAGGGCGAAGGCGTCCTCTACGCGAAGCTGCCGGCGCGGGACGAACAGCTGGCCGCCGAGCCGAAGCTCGGTGATGCGCGCGAGAAGGAGCCGAAACGACTCGGCACCGGCGCGAACGACGTCCCCCTTGGTGAGAACTTCCTGCCTTCAGGCGTGCCGGTCCTCCATCGCGAGGCGGACGGGGTCGGCCCGGACGGCTACCGCACCACGGCGAGTTATTTCCAGTTCCCCGGGCAGCAGACCGTTCCCTCGCCGCTCGCGGTCGGTAGCGCCCTCGGCCAGACCGAGAACCGCGTCGTCAAGGTGAAGAGCGGCATCGCCGTGGTGGGCTCGTTCCTGCTCGGCGAGGGTGCCGAAGAGAGGCGCTTTGGCATCACGCCGGAGGGTCGCTTCGTCCCCATCGATCGGCTCGCCGAGGCGATGGGCGCGACCTGGCATGGACTTGATCTATCTCAAGGACCGCTCCCAGTCGCTTTCGCGATCCGCTCGCCCCACCTCTGGTTGCTCGACCGCGGCGCCCATCCGGAGATGCTCGATGAGGAGGTCGCGACCAGGGAGGCGGTTCGTCTCTCCGGGCGCTTTCGTACCGTCGACGGCACGCTGTTCTACGCGACGGCCGACGACAAGCGCTGGATCCGCCACAAGGACTTCGTGATGATCCAGCCGCGCCACAAGTTCCCCGAGTTCGCCGAGGCCGGCCAGAAGTGGATCGACATCTCGCTCGCGAACCAGACGATGATCGCCTGGGAGGGCCGCCGCCCGGTCTACGCCACGCTCGTATCGACCGGACAGGACCGACTCGGTGATCCGGCCACCGGAACGCCATCGACCGTGCAGGGGCAGTTTCGCGTCCGAACCAAGGTCGTGAGCCGCCCGGTCGACGACGCCGAGGTCAAGGGCGAGTACTCGCTCAGCGAGGTGCCCTGGGTCCTGGAGTTTGCCGACGGCTTCTCGATCACCGGGAGCTACTGGCAGAGCGGCTTCGGCGAGCCGATGAACCATCACAACGTGACGCTCTCGCCCGTCGACGCGCACTGGCTCTGGCACTGGTCGGACATCGACGTCCCCGAGGGCTGGCACGGCGTCACCGTCGCCGACGACGCGACGAGCCCCATCGTGTTCATCCACAAGTGACCGCCTCGCCCTCGGCGGCACGTGGCGCTTGACGCGGGCCCCCTCGACCGAGGATAGTACGCGTCCCCCGCCGAGGTAGCTCAGTCGGCTAGAGCAGGCGTTTCATACGCGCCGGGTCGGGGGTTCGATTCCCTCCCTCGGCACTCTGCTTCGTGGCTCTTCCGCTGACGCGTCATCGCGGAGCTTCGTGGCTCTTCCGCTGACGCGTCATCGCGGAGCTTCGTGGCTCTTCCGCTGACGCGTCATC
>Ga0194129_10009238_pt1 | contig 11126 bp, 9 predicted proteins | sample TA2KigCa35mmetaG_FD_150862 | JGI IMG/M metagenome (GOLD analysis project Ga0194129, IMG submission 150862) | Freshwater microbial communities from Lake Tanganyika, Tanzania - TA2015038 Kigoma Deep Cast 35m | ecosystem: Environmental > Aquatic > Freshwater > Lake | place: Tanzania: Lake...
TCGGCCATCAACCGCGGCAGCAAGCTCTCGAGTCGCTCGCGCACCAAGCGATTCTCGACCTCCACGCGCGCCCGCGAAGACAACACCGCGAAATCATCGGCCGATTCGATCACCCGCCCTTGGGCGCCCACATACTCCGCCGCGCGCAGCGGCAACCCGCCGCCCAGAACGCAGAGCGTCAACGTCAGCAGAAATCCATTCGGCAAGGCTCGCATGAGCACACCCTTGGGGTCTGCAAGAAGGTAGCCGAAATCATACTCGACCCGAGGCAACGACAGACTCTCCGCGGCCTGCTCAAGGCACCGACTTGATCCACTGACTGACCAGCTCATCGAGCGTGGCAAGCGGCATGGCGCCGTTCATCAACACCACCTCGTGAAAGCCCTTGATGTCGAAGCGCTCGCCGAGCTCGCGCTCGGCGCGCTCGCGCATCTTGAGGATGGCCAACTGCCCGACCTTGTAGCCGGTGGCTTGTCCCGGCCAAACGACATAGCGTTCGATTTCGCGAGTCACGTCCGCCGCAGACATGCCGGTCTTCTCGATCATGTAATCAATTGACTGCTCGCGTGACCAGCGGCGAGCGTGCAGACCCGTGTCGACGACCAGACGCACGGCCCGGAACATCTCGGCCTGCAGGCGACCGAGATCGCCAAGCGGATCGTTGTCGTACACACCCATGTCGGTCTTGGCGATACGTTCTGCATACAGCGCCCAGCCTTCGGCATAGGCATTGAACGGCAACACCTTGCGCAGCAGCGGCACACCTTCGATCAATTGTGCGGCGCTCAACTGGAAGTGATGTCCCGGCGAACCCTCGTGGACCATCAGCGTCGCGAGCGTCCACCGCGGGTTGTCCGCGGTATCTTTCTGGTTGATGTAGAAGCGCCCGGGGCGCGAGCCATCGAGCGCGGGCGCGCTGTAGTAGCCACCCGGTGCCGAGTCCTGGGCGAAGGGGGGCACCCGCACGATTTCGAGCGCCTGCGGCGGGATCGTCGCGAAATAGCGCGGCGCCATGCCCATGATGCGCGCATCGATTTCTTTGAGATAGGCAATCATTGACTGCCGACCCTCGTCAGTATTCGGGAAAAGCTGCACAGGGTCGGTGTTCAATTTGGCGATGCGCTCGGCGAGCGTGCCTTCGCGCAGCCCTTGTGCCTCGAGGATTGCGAGCATCTCCGTCTCGAGCCGCGCCACCTCGGCGAGTCCGAGTGCGTGGATCTCGTCGGCGGTCATCATGGTGGTGGTGTTCGAACGCAGGGCAGCCTCGTAGATGGCCTCGCCCTGCGGAATTCGCCAGATGCCGGCGTCGCCGGTCGCTTCTTTGCGCAAGTCTTCGAAGAGGGCAATCATCGCCCGATAACCGGGGATCACCTCGGTCTCGACGAGCTGCGTGGCCTGTTGCAGATATTGGGCGCGCTGCGCCGCCGCAAGATCCGGCAACGAGTCGAGTTTCGGCGCGAGCGTGGTGACGAGCGGATTACCCGCGGCACCGGCTTCGATGAAATTGCGCATTCCGAGCAGCGACTGGTCGATCACGAAATCGGGCGGCACGACGCCGTTGGCCCGATCATCCGCGACGCGCTCGCGGACCTCGCGCAGCACGCGACCGAACTCGCGCAGGCGCGACAGATACCGCTCGACACTGCGCTCGTTCTTGATCACATGCGAGTCGGTGAGGAACTGCGGGGTATCAACGGTGACCCCCGAAATCTGGTTGACCCGATAACCGCCGTACGCGAATTCGGCCTGCCGAATCAGATCGTCGAAAAACCATGCGGTAATTTGCCAGGTTACGAGCTCCTGGCCTTCCAACCCCTCAGGGCCATAATCGTTCAAGCCCTCGCGGGCTCGCCGCAGCTTGGCAAGCGAGCGTTGCTCGGCGGCCTTGGTCTGCTCATCGAGTTTGCCGCTGTGAAAGTCGAGCGGTGTGTTATCGATCAGGCCGAGCGAGGTGAGAATCTGTGGCGAATCTAGCGCCAACTGTACGGTGATTTTATTGACATAATTATTAAGGCCGACCGGGGTGAACCAGAACCATAGGGACGCGCCGAGCGCCGCCACCGCGATCAACCCCGTGCCCCAAGCGAGAATACGCAGCGCCAATTTTTTCATTTTTTTGTCCTCCGATTCGCGTACACGCCGAACCGATCGTTGTCAGCCAATGAACACATAAAGTACGAAGGTCGCGATGCCGAGCCCGCCTGCGGTGATCGCCTGCCGCCGATACGCCGGCACGTTCCAGGCCATCAGCAAACCCGACAGCAGGATCACGACCAGACCGATCGCCCAGAGGACCGAGATCGCCTTGGCGAGCTCACTCCCTTTGGCTTTGTGCAGCTGCACGAGGTGACGCCACGGGGTGGTGTCCTTGATGACCAAGGTCGCCTGCAAAGGCTCTGCCGAGGGTTTCAGCAGCACATCACGCTCTGCACCGGTCCATTCGAGCTCGAATGACGTCCCGGCTTTTTTGATGGACGCCGCGCCCGAGGGTGCCGCCACCCCTTCAGCATTGAGAGCGCGTTCGACGATCCCGGTGAGCGCACTCAGCTCGGGTGCCAGCGGCTGCTCGAGTTCAAGGGTTCGACTCGTCTCGAGGTAACTGCCCTTGATGGAGAGCGTGTAAAGCCCACCGGTGATGGCGAACATCACCGCAATCGGAAAAAAAAACGCGGCCAGCCAAAGATGCAAGGTCAGGAGTTGGCGCTGTGTGCTCATAGGGTGGTGCAGGCTCGAGTCGGAATGAAACTTGGAGCCCGGAATTTGGACATAGTTACCGGGGTCGCTTCAAGTGCACCAACGAGCGCCTTGACAAAAACTGCAGGTACACTGATCCACGATGTCTTTACTGCTGCTTATTTCGCTGCCGTGGCTGGGCAGTGCGGTCGCCGCGCTGTTACCGACCAATGCGCGCAACCTCGAATCGTCATGGTCGGCGGCGATTGCGCTCGTGGTCACGGCGCAGCTGGCCTGGCTGTACCCGCAGATCAGCGCTGGCGAGGTCATCATCGAGCGGCTGGCCTGGATCCCGAGCCTCGGCATCGATCTGGTCGTGCGCCTCGATGGTTTCGCGTGGATGTTCGCCATGCTGGTGAGCAGCATGGGGCTGCTGGTCATCATCTACGCCCGTTACTACCTCTCGGCGGACGATCCGGCAGCCCGCTTCTATTCGCTGCTGCTCGGTTTCATGGGGGCCATGCTCGGCGTGGTGGTCTCCGGCAACCTCATACAACTGGTCGTCTTCTGGGAGCTCACCAGCGTTTTCTCGTTCCTGCTGATTGGCTATTGGACGCACCGCAAGGACGCAAGGCGCGGGGCTCGCATGGCCTTCACGGTGACGGCCAGCGGGGGGCTCGCGCTGCTCGCCGGCGTGCTGCTGATCGGGCATATCGTCGGCAGCCTCGAACTCGAGACGGTATTGGCCTCGGGCGATGCACTTCGCGCACATCCGCTCTATCCGCTGATGTTGACGCTCGTACTGCTGGGCGCACTCACCAAAAGCGCACAGTTCCCGTTTCATTTCTGGTTGCCGCATGCGATGGCCGCACCCACACCGGTGTCGGCGTACCTGCATTCGGCCACCATGGTCAAAGCCGGCGTCTTCCTGCTGGCTCGTTTCTGGCCAGTGCTCGCGGGCACCGAGCTCTGGTTCTGGATCGTCAGTGGTGCGGGCATCGCAACGCTGCTGCTCGGCAGCTACGTCGCCATGTTCCAGAAAGATCTGAAGGGTTTGCTCGCCTACTCGACCATCAGCCACCTCGGCCTGATCACGCTGCTGCTCGGTCTGAACAGCCCACTTGCCGCGGTCGCGGCGGTGTTCCACGTCATGAATCACGCGACCTTCAAAGCATCGCTCTTCATGTCGGCGGGCATCATCGATCACGAAAGCGGGACCCGCGATATGCGCAAGCTCCATGGTTTGTTCCGCTATATGCCGATCACCGGCACACTCGCCATCGTCGCCTCGGCAGCGATGGCCGGAGTGCCGCTGCTGAACGGCTTTCTATCTAAAGAAATGTTCTTCGCCGAGACGGTATATCTCAGCGCTCATCCGGCGATCCAATACGGACTGCCTCTGGCCGCGACGCTCGCCGGCATGTTCGCCGTGGTGTACTCGCTGCGCTTTGCACATGGCGTTTTCTTTGGACCTCCCCCGAGCGACTGCCCGCACATACCGCATGAGCCGCCACATTGGATGCGTGTGCCAGTCGAGTTGCTGGTGCTGGCCTGCGTGGTCGTCGGCATGCTGCCGGCGTGGTCGATCGGTACGGTGCTCGCTCTGGCGGCAACGCCCGTGGTGGGCGGCACGCTGCCCGAGTACAGCCTCGCCGTATGGCATGGCCTGAACGCCCCACTTCTGATGAGCGCCATCGCGACGCTCGGCGGACTTTTGATCTATCTGCGCTACGCCGATCGACTCCGCGAGCGTCGCGCGCGCACGGCAGCGTTGTTGCAGCATTTCGACGGCAAGCGTTTGTTCGACACTCTGTTGGCGAGATTCGAGGGCGGTGCACGTCAATTCGTGCGACTACTCGGCACGCGACGTCTGCAGCCGCAGATGTTCATCATGCTGTCATTCGCACTGCTCGCCGCGCTCGCCTCGGCGCTGATCGTGCCATTGACCTGGGGCGATCGACCGCGCGTGCCGACGGCGCCGGAGTTCGCGCTGCTCTGGGTCATCGCAGGTACCTGCGCCATCGGCGCAGCGACGCAGGCCAAATTTCACCGACTCGCGACACTGATCATGTTGAGCGTTGTCGGGCTAGCGCTCTGCATCACCTTCGCCTGGTTCTCGGCGCCCGATTTGGCCTTGACGCAACTTGCCGTGGAGGTCGTCACGCTCGTGCTCTTCTTGTTTGGCTTGCGCTGGATGCCGAAGCGGGTCGAGCTCGACAACCCGCAAGTCGCTACTCGTGCGTGGTGGCGACGGCGACGCGACCTCGCGCTCGCCGTGGCGATCGGCGGCGGTCTGTCGGCGCTGTCCTATGCGCTGCTCACTCGCCAAGCCCCGCTCTCCATCTCGCCGTTCTTCATCGAGAACGCCCTCACGGCAGGCGGCGGCACCAACGTGGTCAACGTGATCCTGGTCGACTTCCGCGCCTTCGATACCTTGGGCGAGATCACCGTGCTTGGCATCGTCGGTATCACGGTTTTCGCGCTGCTGCGGCGCTTTCGGCCGGCGGCCGAGACCATGCAGCCGACCGGTCAGCAGCAGGCCTGCAGTGACGCTTCGGGCAGCGATCTGATCGATGCCGACGCCGATGGCGCAGCGCACTTGCCGCCCTACCTCGAGATCCCGGCGGTCTTGGTGCGCTTGCTGCTGCCGGTGGCCGGGCTCTTTGCGCTACATCTTTTCCTTCGTGGTCACAACGAACCGGGCGGCGGCTTCGTCGCGGGACTCGTGGTGGCCATCGCCTTCATCGCCCAATACATGGTCAGCGGCACGCGCTGGGTCGAGTCGCGCATGCACCTGCTGCCCAAGCGCTGGATCGCTGTCGGCTTGCTGATCGCGGTCGCAACGGGAATCGGTTCACGGGTCCTCGGTTATCCCTTCCTGACCAGCCATACGGCGCACGTGTACTGGCCGCTGATCGGCGAGGTACATCTGCCCACCGCAGCGCTCTTTGATCTCGGCGTGTTCGCGGTCGTGGTCGGCTCAACGCTGCTGCTGCTGACCGCCATCGCGCACCAATCGTTGCGCGCGCGCCGCCGGCACGCGACGGCGCTCGACGATGAGGGGGCTCGCTGATGGAAATCGTGATCTCGATCGCCATCGGCGTCATGACGAGCGCAGGCGTCTGGCTGGTGCTGCGACCGCGGACTTTTCAGGTGCTGATCGGTCTCGTGTTGCTCTCGTATGCCGTGAACCTCTTCATCTTCAGCGTCGGTAGCCTGAGCGTCGATCGCGAGCCGATTATTCGACCGGGACTCGCCGCCGATCTCACCCAATACACCGATCCGCTCCCGCAAGCGCTCGTGCTCACCGCTATCGTCATCGGCTTCGCCACGACCGCCCTATTCCTGGTGGTACTGCTGGCACTGCGCGGCCTCTCGGGCGGCGACCATGTCGACGGCGAGGAGGAGCGTCCGTGACACCGTTATCCGGGTATCTCTTGATCGCGCTCGTGCTGCTGCCCCTCGTCACGGCGGCGCTGATGCTGCTCATGGGCGAGGGTCGGCGTCCGGCCAAGGCCATCGTGAATGTGTTCTCCACGGCTACGGGCCTCGCGATCGCAGTGATGCTGCTGCTCGGCGTGATCGAGAGCGAAGCGCCGGCGGCCTTCAGCGTCTACCTGTCTGGCAACTGGCCGGTGCCGTTTGGCATCGTGCTCGTGGCGGACCGACTCTCCGCCCTCATGCTCGTGCTGACCGGTTGCGTGGGGGTCGCGGCCTTGCTCTTTGCTCTCGCACGCTGGCAGCACGCCGGGGTTTACTTCCACGCCCTCTTCCAGTTGCAGTTGATGGGGCTGTACGGCGCATTTCTCACGGCAGATCTTTTCAATCTTTTCGTTTTCTTTGAAGTGTTCCTGGCGGCGAGCTATGGGCTGCTGCTGCATGGCGGCGGCGGCAAACGAGTGCGGGCCGGTTTGCACTACATCGCCATCAATCTGGTGGCCTCGCTCCTGTTCCTGATCGGCGTGGCAGTGATCTACGGCGTCACCGGCACGCTCAACATGGCCGACATCGCCGAGAAGATTTCTTTGATTCCCGACGGCGATCGCGGCTTGCTGCATGCCGGTGCAGCCATTCTGACCATTGCCTTTCTGGCCAAAGCAGGCTTTTGGCCGCTCAATTTTTGGCTGCCGCCGGCCTACGCCGCGGCGAGCGCACCAGCGGCAGCGATGTTCGCCATCCTCACCAAGGTGGGCGTGTACGCGGTGCTGCGTTTGTGGACGCTGTGCTTCCCGCCGGACGCCGGCACGTCGGCAGGCTTTGGTGGTGAGGCGCTCGTGTTGGGTGGCATCGCCACGCTCGGTCTCGGGGCGCTCGGCATGTTGGGCTCGCATCATCTCGCGCGTCTTGCGAGCTACGCCGTGATCGTCTCCTCGGGAACCTTCATCGGGGTGATGGGCTTCGGCTCGGCCGCACTGACCGGCGGCGCGCTCTATTACCTTGCCAGCTCGACGCTCGCGGGCTGCGCCCTGTTTTTGCTGGTTGAACTCCTTGAGCGCACACGGCAGATCGAAGTCGGACCGCAGCATCTCGATGACGGCCGACAGGCATTGCCCTCGTTTCAGGACATCGAACCACCGCCCGGCATCAACCTCGACGACGATCGCGTGGCGCTCACCGGCCGCCCGATCCCTGCGGCGCTCGTGATCCTCGGACTCGCATTTGCCGCGCTCGCCTTGGTGACGGCAGGATTGCCGCCGTTGTCCGGATTCATTGGCAAGCTCGCCATGCTGACGGCCTTGCTCGAACTCGGTACGCCGACGGCCTGGATGCTGTTTGCCCTGCTGCTGCTGTCGGGCTTGTGCGGCGCCATCGGCCTGATGCGTATCGGCGTGCGCCACTTCTGGATTACGCAAGATCGACCGTCGCCCCACTTGAGCATCATCGAGACCCTGCCGATCGCCGCGCTGCTCGCCGGCATCATGCTGATGGTCGGATTTGCCGAGCCGCTGATGCGCGAAGCCCAAGCCACCGCCGAGTCGCTGCAGACACCGCGACTTTATATTGACGCCGTGATGAGTACGCGTCCGGTGGGCGCCGAGGAGGCCGCGCCTTGAAACGTCTGCTGCCATCGCCGTGGCTCTCGATCGGCCTGCTGGCAGGGTGGTTGCTGCTCAATCGCAGCCTCGGCGTGGGCACGCTGCTGCTCGGCATTCTGGTCGCGATCGTCATGCCGCTGCTCATGGCGCCGCTGCGACCTCGCCCGGGTCCGCTACGACGCTGGGGTTTGCTGCTGCGCCTGATCATGCGGGTCGGACTCGACGTACTGCGCTCGGCCGTCGAGGTTTCCCTCGGCGTTTGGCGCTCCGACAATAAGCCGCCGCGCGGCCGCTTTGTCCACGTGCCACTTGAGCTGCGCGATCCGCACGCACTCGCGGCACTGGCCATGATTTGTTCGGTGGTGCCGGGCACGGTCTGGTCGGAGCTCGCCGCAGATCGTAGCGCGGTGCTGATCCACGTTTTCGATGTAGAGGATGACGCTGCCTTTGTTCATCACTTCAAAACCGATTATGAGCAGCCTTTGAAGGAGATTTTCGAATGACCGCGATGCTCTCCCTCGCCATTACGGCGACGCTCTTGTTGTACGTGCTCGCGATCGGTGTCGCCATGGCACGGTTGTTTCGCGGCCCGAGCGCGCAGGATCGTGTACTCGCGCTGGATTTCGTCTACGTGGTCGGCATGCTGATGATGCTGGTGCTCGCCATTCGCTACGAGAGCGAGGTGTACTTCGAGGGCGCGCTGCTGATGGTGCTGTTCGGTTTCGTGGGCTCAATCGCCCTTGCCAAGTTCCTGTTGCGCGGTGAGGTCGTCTGAACATGCCACTGTTCGCGGAAATCGTGGTCGCACTGCTGCTGTTGGCAAGCGGTGTAGTCGCGCTTGTTGCAGCACTCGGACTGTGGCGGTTGGCGGATTTCTTTCAGCGCATGCACGCGCCGGCGTTGGCCTCGACACTCGCGGCTTGGCTGGTGACTTTTGCCTCCATCATCCACTTCAGCACCCGCGGCGAAGGCCTCGCCCTGCATGTGTGGCTCATCATCATCGTGCTGTCGATCACGGCACCCGTCACCACCATCATGCTCGCGCGCGCGGCGTTATTCCGCCGCCGACTTGCAGGCGATGCGCTGCCGCCGCCGTTGCAGCCCGAGGATCGCGCGTAAAGATCCCGGGTCTCAGAAGTGGTCCCGACTGATCAATATCAGTGGTTGCGGTGGACCCAATCGAGCACGACGTCCTGCAATTGTTCGCCAAGGCCGCGGTGGGCATCTCGCGCATTGATCAAGACAACTGCAATGAACCGCTGACCGGAGGCTGCCGTCACGTAGCCTGCCACCGAAGAGACATCGTCCAAGCGGCCCGTCTTGACGTGCATGCGACCTGCCGCCGACGAGTTGCGCAAGCGCGTGCGCATGGTGCCGTCGAGTCCGGCGATGGCGAGCGAGGACGCGTATTCGGGCATATAAGGACTGCTCCAGCCCGCCTCGAGAATCGCTGCCAACTGCCGCGCGCTGATTCGTCCGTCACGCGAGAGTCCAGCGCTGTTGGCAATCACGAGTCCCCGGGTGTCGATCCCGCGTTCGGTGAGGACATCAAGGATCGCCTGCTGTCCTTTGGCCGGCGTCGCCGGACTGCCGTAGCGCTCGGCGCCGAGTGCAAGCTCCAAATGTCGAGTCATGACATTGTTGCTGGATTTGTTGACCGAGCGAATGATGTCGCCGAGCGGGCGCGAACGGTGCACATAAAATGGCGTGACGTTGCCCTCCGGCAGCACGCCGTGGCGCCAGCCACCCTTGAGCTCACCGCCCAGCTGCCGCCACTGAAGATCGAATACGCCCCAAGCATAGCTCTCCGGCTGCAGCACGGAGCGCGACAGCTCGTACTCACGGCAGGCGATCGGAAAGCGCCCATCCAGCACGGCTTGATTGCGCTGCGCTGCATCACGAATGGCGATCGACACGCCATTCTGAAAACCTCCGCAAGCGCCTGAGCCCGTCTGCAAACGGTTATCCAGTCTGAGGTTTGCCAGGGCAGGCACGGCAGCCACACCGATCCCGCCCTCTGCGCGGGTTTGGATGCGAAATCTCACCGCGTTGAAATTGACCAGCAGCGGATGCGGCGGCACGTTGTAGACGCGATCCGGCTGACCGTCGAACGCACTGCGATCCTCGGCGGGCAGATCGAAACGTGACACGTCGAACACGAGACCCGATTCGATGCGCGACAGCCCACGGTCACGCAACGCACCCACGAGCTTCCAGTGCTCTTCGAGCACCAGGAACGGATCACCGTTGCCGCGCAGCCAAAGCTCACTAATCACACCGCCCGGCTTCAATGGCTCGCCGAGAAAAACCTCGGTTTTCCATGTATACGCGGGTCCCAAGGCCTCGAGCGCAGCAAAGGTGGTGACGAGCTTCATGGTCGAGGCGGGATTGCGTGGCGTATCGACGTTGAAGGCAACTGTTGGCGAGGTCTCGCCGACACGCTGGACCCAGACGCTGATCGCCGACTCGGGGAGCTTCAGTGAGCGGGCGGCCTGGGCCAGCGGCGACGGTAGCGGTGTCGCGGTGACGCGCGGCTGCGCACTCACCGCAAGCGACGTGATGACAAATAACAGCGTACACAGCACCTGAACTTTGAGCGGCTTTGAGGACGGCGTCATGAATCAATCCGGCAGTGGCGTGCGATGCGTTTCGCGCAGGAATAGGCCACCGATGATCAGCGTCATGAGCGCAATCACGATGGGATACCAAAGCCCCGCGTAGATGTCGCCCGTCGCAGCCACGATCGCAAACGAGGTCACGGGCAAAAAGCCGCCGAACCACCCGTTGCCGAGATGGTAGGGCAACGACATCGAGGTGTAGCGGATTCGCGTCGGAAAGAGCTCCACCAACCACGCGGCGATCGGACCGTAGACGAGCGTGACCAGAATCACAAGCCAGGCGCAGAGCGCGATCACCATCGGGTAGTTCACCTGCGACATATCAGCGCGAGGTGGGTAACCCGCCGCATCGAGCGCCGTCCGCAGCCGTTGGCCGAAGTCTGACGCACTCGACTTGAAGCCTTCGTTATCAAGGCTCGCGCCCTCGAAGGCCTGCACCATCACCGCATCGACCCCAGTGCCGATACGCACTGCCGCGACGGCGACCGCAACACCGTGCGGTGGCGCCTCGTTGGAATACGGTACGCCGGTGCGCGTCAGCGCTGCCTTGGCGATATCGCAGGACTCGCGAAAGCTTGCCCTGCCCACGGGATCGAACTGCAGCGTGCAACGCGCAGGATCGGCAATCACGGTCACTGGCGCGCTCGCCACCGCCCGCTCCAATGCGGGGTTGGCGTAATGCGTGATGGCCTTGAAGGTCGGAAAGTAAGTGAGCACCGCGAGCAAGCAGCCGCTCATCACCAAAGTTTTTCGCCCGATACGATCAGAGAGCGCGCCGAACACGACGAAGAACGGCGTA
>Ga0194129_10009242_pt1 | contig 11121 bp, 10 predicted proteins | sample TA2KigCa35mmetaG_FD_150862 | JGI IMG/M metagenome (GOLD analysis project Ga0194129, IMG submission 150862) | Freshwater microbial communities from Lake Tanganyika, Tanzania - TA2015038 Kigoma Deep Cast 35m | ecosystem: Environmental > Aquatic > Freshwater > Lake | place: Tanzania: Lake...
ATATTTATGTTTCAAAAACATATCAATGAAAATAAAAATCTCCAACAAAATCTCCAACGATTTTTATTGATTATATATTGTATAAAGTGTTATTTTTAATTATTATCTATTGTATCAATAAAATAAAAATCTCCAACAAAATCTCCAACAATTTTTTACAATGATACATCAATATTTTTTTATATTTATGTTTCAAAAACATATCAATGAAAATAAAAATCTCCAACAAAATCTCCAACGATTTTTATTGATAATATACAATAAATTAATAAATTTTATTAATTTATTTTAATCAATATATATAAAAATCTCCAATAATTTTATAGTATGTTTAATTATAAATTAATTTGATAATATATATCAATAAGTTTCTAATAATTGTATTATTGAAACATTATATATTTCATTTAATTTTTGAAGTCTTTTTGGATGTAATACTTTTTCAAGTAATTCTTTAAAAATTATTTTACCAATAAGTTTATTAGTAGTAAAATTATTTTCAATATAATTATCCAATAAAAATTTATGTTGTATTGTTATATTGATATTATTGAATTTAACATATTTTGTAAATGTAATATTATTATCATAACTTAAACCAATTAAAATATTATTTCTAATATTTAATGTATGTAAATATGGATAATTCTGATCAAATATAATGGATATAATATTTTGTGGTATACATTCATAATATAATGGTTGATTAAAATATTTATTAAATACAATATGTTTAACACTTTCCGGAATAACACCTTTTTGTATTGGTTGATTAAATTCATGGCCAAAAATAAGATAAATGACACTATTTGGTATGTCTCCTGTTTTTAATGGTTGATTAAATAATGGACCAAAAATAAGCATTTTGACACTTTCTGGAATAACATTTTTTCGTAATGGTTGATTATATCTATGACCAAATGCAAGATTAATAACATTTTTTGGAATATCTCCTGGATTCAATAATGTATCAAATGACCAACCAAAAATAAGATGAGTAATACTTTCTGGTATTAAATCTTTTAATGGTTTATTGAATTTATCTCCAATAGTAAGATGAGTAACAGTATTTGGTATATATCCTTTTTCTAATGATTTGTTGTAACTACGTCCAAAAGTAAGATGAGTTACACTTTTTGGTATGTTTATCTTACTATCAATAGTAATATGATTAACACTATATGGTATATCACATTGTTTTAATTCTTGATTAAAAAAATGACCAAATGAAATTTTTTTAACACCTTCAGGTATTACACCTTTTTTTAATGGTTGATTAAAATTTACTCCAAAAATAAGTGTTCTAACACTATCTGGTATAACACCTATTTCTAAAGGTTGATTAAAATCATTTCCAAAAAAAATTACTTTAACATTATTTGGTATAACACCTATTTCTAATGGTTGATTAAAATCACTTCCAAAAATAAGATACATAACACTGTTTGGTATATCACCTATTTTCAATAATTGATCAAATGAATCTCCAAAATTTAACTGAATAATTCCATCCTTAATTTCACCTTTTTTTAATGGTTCATTAAAAAAATCATTTATAGATAATGTTTTAGCATTTTTAGGTATACTATATTTTCTAATAATTCTATATCCATCATAAATCAATAAAGCATTATTTTTATTACTTATATCAATATATTCACACTCATCCAAAAATTTTTTATATAAATCTACATTCATTTTTGTTTTATATATTTTTATTTTTTATATTTTATATCTAAATAAAAAACAATATCAATTTTTATATAAAAATTAAAACTTTATACTTTCAACATATGTACCTCTTTTTCTTCATCAGATAATTCTAAAAAAGAATCAAGTGCAATAAGAACATCTTCAAGCATTTTTATATGTGCAGGAATCATTGGATTACTTTTAATCAATTCAAGAACATCTTCGCGAGGAACCAAGAGTTTACCATTTACTTCCTCAGTATCAAGAGGATTACCAAAAGAAATATTATCTGCAAATATACATAATAAATGTGATGTACAAAATGAACCTCTAGGATAACCAAAGCTCACTTTTTTTTGTTCACCATTTTCAGTTAATATTATAGTTTCATAAGTAGAATATCTCGGATCTCTATCTAAAGCAAAATATTCTCCAACTTGAAATTTATATGAACGTAAATTTATATCAATTCCATTTTCAATAAGTTCTTTTAATTGTTCAGGAGTAATACCAATTTCTTCATAAATTGCTCTTTTCCATGCTTCTTTTTCTTCTTTTTTTCCAGGTTCAACATGTTCTCCTGCGCTAAACATAAAACTATGTGGACAATCAACATTATCACTTTCTCCTCTTTTGAGAACTATAAATTTTATATTGTTTTTTCCTTCAAGAGACTTAGTAATAATGCAACAAACAATATCTATTGCAACTTGTGCATATGGTTTGTCAGTTGAATAACATTTATAAGATTTTCCATTATACTCAATTGTGAGAGTAAATGCTTCATTTTCACTTTCAGGAATATAATTTCCATTTCTATTATTAAATCCTGCAGAACATTCAGTAATAGTTAATTTATCACCAATAAATAATCCAGACAAAAAATTTGTAGAAGTAGTGCAAAAATTATTTTTTGCAAACTTAGACTTTACAAGCCATTTCTCAAAATCTTTTCTAGATAATCTAGGAATTGTTTGTTCATTTTCATTAAAATCTCTTACCAAAACTGGTGGAATAGATGACACTTGAGGAAAATGACTTGTTGGAGGATATTGTGAAATGCAAAAATATGCAATACATAATTTACCATTTTCATCATAATAAGAAATATTTACAATAATACTGCAATATAAAATTTGAACACACTCAACAACTTTTCCAATAAACCATTCAGGAGTACCAATTTTAGTTTTAAATTCAGACATTTTCAATAAAGTTTATATAGTTAAAAGTTTTATAAATCAAAAAGTATAATAATATATATATATTAAAAATATAATTTTAAATAATAAAACACAACATTAAAAAGTATATACATAATTAATAATTTTCTAATAAATCCATTATAGATATATTATACAATTCACTTAATTTTTGAAGTCTTTTTGGTTCCAATACTTTTTCTAATAAGTCTTTAAATATTATTTTACCAATAAATTCATTTTTCATAATAATATTTTTAATATAATTATTCAATAATAATTTATAATGAAAATCTATTTTAATATTAATATTATAATTATAATTACCATATTCATCAAGTAATCCAATTAAACAACATTTATTTATATATAAACTATATCCAATTTGTTCTAAATATTCAACATTATTTATATTAATTTCAATAATATTTTTTGGAATTATATTTATATTTATTATTTGATTAAAATTTTCTCCAAATGTTAAAAATTTAACACTATCTGGTATATCTTCTTTTTTTAATAATTGATTGAAATTATTACCAAAAGTAAGTATTTCAACACTATTTGGAATATCTCCTTTTTTTAATATTTGATTAAAATCATTACCAAAAGTAAGTATTTTAACACTATTTGGTATATCTCCTTCTTTTAATGGTTGATTAAAAGACCAATTAAACTCAAAATGTATAATACTATTTGGTATATTACCTTTTTTTAATGGTTTATTAAAATTACCATTTATAATAAGAGTTTCAACACTATTTGGTATATAATATTCATCTAACAGTAAATTAAATAAATTTCCAAATTTAAGTGTTTTAACATTACTTGGTATATCTCCTTCTTTTAATGGTTTATTGAAAGACATTCCTAAATTAATTTCTTCAACACCATTTGGTATTATTCCATTTAATGAATGATTATATAATGAACTAAAAATTAGTGTTTTGACATTACTTGGTATATCACCTTTTTCTAATGGTTGTGTAAAATAAAAACCTAAGTCTAGTTTAATAACATTCTTTGGTATTACTTCTTTTAATGAATGATTAAAAGACCAACCAAAATTAAGATGAGTTATAGTTTCAGGTATATCTCCTTTTTTTAATGGTTGATTAAATGAATTTCCAAAAGTAATATGAGTTACATTTTTTGGTATATTATTTGGATTTAATGGTTGATTAAATGTCCATCCAAATATAATATGAGTAGTATTTTCTGGTATATATCCTTTTTCTATTGGTATATCTTCTTTATAAATGAATGATATATGTTTTTTTTCAACTATGTATTTATATTCAAATAAATATTTTTTATATAAATCTATATTCATTTATTATTTTTATAATAATAGTATTATGTTTTTATATTCCATAAGTAAAATTTATAAAAATTAAAAAATATATAAATAAATAATAATGAATATAGATTTATATAAAACATTTTTATTTGTATATGGAAATATATATAATCCTCATATAGAAAAAGTATTAAATAAATATATGAGATGTGGTGATGAATGTATACCAGATAATCTCATTCACCTTTCTATTGGTAATAATCCTAATATGCCTCTTAAAGCTGGTTCTATTCCAAATGGTATTCAATATATATTTTTCAAAAATAAATTTAATATACCTTTAATACCTGGATATATACCATATGGAGTTACTCATATATTTTTTGGAAATTGTTTTAATCAACCATTAAAACCAGGTGATATTCCTAATTCTGTTACTCATATTAGTTTTGGAAATTATTTCAATCAACCATTGAAACCAGGTGATATTCCAAATAGTGTAAAAAATATTACATTTGGAACATGTTTTAATCAACCATTATCACCAAATGTAATTCCCAATAATGTTACTCATTTAACTTTTGGTTATTGTTTTAATCAATCATTAAAAAAAGGTATTTTACCAAATAGTATTACTCATCTTACTATTGGTTATTGGTTTGAAGAAAAACTTAATGAAGGTGATATTCCTGATAGTGTAACTCATCTCATTTTTAATGGTCTATATCAATCAATAACAAGTATTATACCAAATAATGTTATTTATTTAGCATTTTATAATATATTATCACATCCTATTATTATTGGAGATTTACCAGATAATATAAAATATTTAACAATGGATTGTAATTATCATTATCAAATTGATGATAGTATTTTACCAAAAAATTTAATTGAAATTATTGTTCCAAACACAATATATTTACATAATATTAAAAAAAATATATTGATAGGTAAAATTAAAGAAGATAAAGAAATAAAATATAATAATTTTGAAATGACATTTTTATCAAGTAATATTGATGATATTATATCATTTATTACTGAACAAAAAATTATTGGAAAAATTATATTTAAAGAATTAATTCAAAAAATATTATGTCCTATTCGATTAGATAGATTATCCAAAAAATATAATATTACTATCAATAAATTATTAGAAAATTATTGATTTTAATTTTTTTTTGTTTTATTATTTTTATAAAAAAATATATGATTGTAAATTAACTTAATAATTTTCTAATAAATCTATCATATTTGTATTATATAATTCACATAATTTTTGAAGTCTTATTGGATGTAATACTTTTTCAAGTAATTCTTTAAATATTATTTTACCAATAAGTTTATTCAATATTAAATGTTTTATTACAAAATTAAACATTATTGATTTATTTTTAGATTTAATTTGATAACCATTTGAATATTCATAATTTACATTAACTAAAAAATTAATAAAAACATTATTATCAAAATTCATTGTATCTTTAAAAGAATAATCTTTATTTTGTATTGTTATTTCAATAATACTATTAGGAATATTATTTTTATCTAATATTTGGTCAAAATTTAGTCCAAATATTATTAATTTAACACTATTTGGTATATCTCCTGGTTTTAATGGTTGATTAAAATCATTACTAAAAATAATAACTTCAACATTGTTTGGTATAATTCCAGGATTTAATGGTTGATTAAAATGTTCTCCTAAATATAAATAAATAACACTATTTGGTATATCACCAATATTTAATGGTTGATTAAAAAAATATCCTAAATAAAGACTAATAACATTTTTTGGTATAACACCTTTTAATGTAAAATTTTCGTTTAATATTTCATATGAAGAACCAAATGAAGAACCAAATCGAAGATGTGTAATATTATTTGGTATTATACCTTCTATTATAGGTCTTTTATCTGATTCTCCATTAAAAAATAAGTTTCCATAACTAAAATGTGTAACATTTTTTGGTATTACTACTTCATTAAATGGTTGATAAAAACTTCCAATAAAAGTAAGTTTAATAACACTATGTGGTATCATATTTCTTTTTATTATTTTATTGTATTTATATCCAAAAACAATAGATAAAACACCATTTGGTATAACTGTTTTATCTTCATCTCCATCTGAATTATTCCATTGTCTTAATGGTTGATTAAAATTTTGTCCAAAAATAAGATGTGTAACACTATTCGGTATTACTCCTATTTTTAAAGGTTGATTAAAATCATAACCAAAAGTAAGATGTGTAACACTATTTGGTATGTCTCCTTGTTTTAATGGTCTATTAAAACTATTTCCAAAAGTAAGATGAGTAACAGTATTTGGAATATTTCCTATTTTCAATGATTTATTAAATAAAGAACAAAAAGTAAGATACTTGATATTATCTGGTATATTTCCTTTTTTTATATTTTTATTGGAATTATATCCAAAACTATTTTTTCTATATATTTTTTTATCCAAATATTCATATTCATCTAAACATTTTCTATATAAATCTTTATTCATTTTTATCATATAATTTTTATATAAAGTGTTTATATCTAAATTAAAAATAAATCAATTTTTTATTATTTATAAAAATGAAAATAATAAATTAACTTAATAATTTTCTAATAAATCCATCATAGTTATATTATATTTTTCACATATTTTTTGGAGTCTTATTGGATGTAATACTTTTTCAACTAATTCTTTTAAAATTATTTTACCAATAAGATTATTTAATATAAATTTTTCTAAAAAAAATTCATTTAAAAATATTTTATCACCATATTTTATAGAAATATTATTTGAATATTCATAATAAAAATCAGCAAAATCCCTTTCTACTAAATAATTGATTAATGTATTATTATTAAAATGTATTGTGTCTCTGTATATATAATAATTATTTTTTATTGTTATTTCAACAACATTATTAGGAATATTATTTTTATCTAATAATTGATTAAAATAATCTCCAAAAACAATTATTTTAACATTGTTTGATATATCTCCTGGTTTTAATGGTTTATTAAAACCAGAACCAAAAACAATCATTTCAACACTATTTGGTATATCACCTTGCTTCAATGGTTGATCAAAATTATTTCCAAAATGTAAATATTTAACACTATTTGGTATTAGATTTTTATTTAATGGTTGATTAAATTGTTCAGGTAAATAAAGTTCAAGAATAGTATTTGGTAATATATTTTGTTCAAATGGTTTATTGTATTTATATCCAAAATGAAGTAATGATATATTATTTGGAAGATCTCCTTCTTTTAATATTTGATTAAATTCATAACCAAACATAATATTCGTAACACTATTCGGTATAACACCTTTTTCTAATGGTTGATTAAAATAGGCTCCAAAACAAATTGTTTTAACATTATTTGGTATATCTCTTTTCTTTAATGGTTTATTAAATTTATCTCCAAATGTAATGTCTATAACACTATTAGGAATACTATATTGATTTAAAAACTGATTAAATGAATTACAAAAATGAAGATGTGTAATATTTTCTGGAATATCTCCTTTTTCAGGTGTTTTATTTTTATCATAATAATAAAATTTAGTATTATCTGTCTTTTTAGTCATTTTTATATAATGACATTCATCTAAACACCTTTTATATAAATCTATATTCATTTTTTATTATTGTTATTTTATATAATAAGTATTTATGTTAATATAAATAATAAATCAATTTTTTTCCTATTAATAATTTTCCAACAAATTTATTATAGGTATATTATATAATTCACTAATTTTTTGAAGTCTTATTGGATGTAATACTTTTTCTAGTAATTCTTTAAATATTATTTTTCCAATCAAATTATTTTCTAAAAAATTATAATAAATATATTTATTTAATAAGTTTTTATTACATTCACTTATTACATAATTATTATAATAAAAATTATAATCAAAATAACTTAAAATTCCTATCAATACATCACTTTTTAATTTTATATTATTTATTGGATAATAATGATTATCAAATGTAATTTCAACAGTACTTTTTGGAATACATATATCATTTAAGTTTTGTCTAAAATGATGACCAAAATGTATATGTGTAATTCCTTCTGGTATATCATTTTCTTCTAATTCTTGATTAAAATAATAACCAAATGATAAATATCTAACACTATTTGGTATAATTCCTTCTTTTAATTTATGGTCATAATAACTACTTAAACATAGTATTTCAACACTATTTGGTATATCTCCTTCTTTTAATAGTTGATTAAAATCTATACCAAAATCAATATAAATAACTCCATATGGTATAATACCTCTTTTTAATGGATAATTGAAACGATCACCAAAACTAATATATTTAACACTATTTGGGATATCTCCTTCCTTTAATGGTTTATCAAATAAATAACCAAAATATAACTCTGTAACACTATCTGGAATAATACCTTTTTCTAATGATTGATTAAAATAAATACTGAATTGTAATATTTTCACACTATTTGGTATATCTCCTACTTTTAATGGTTGATTAAAACTTATGCCAAAATGAAGATAAATAACACTATTTGGTATATCTCCTTTTTCTAATGGTTGATTGAAACTATTTTCAAAATATAAATGAGTAATATCTTTTGGAATATCTTTTATAAATTGAATTTTGCATTTATTTATTTGTTTATCATCAATAAAATATTGATGATTATTTAATAACTTTATATATAAATCTCTATTCATTTTATATAGTTATTTATAAATTATCTTTATATTGACTTTTTTATAAAACAAACCAAAAATTTATTTTCAATGAATTTTTAATTTTTTATATAAAATAATCAATATGATTCAATCAATTCAAAAATTGATATATTATATATTTTACTGATATTTTGGAGTCGTATTGGATCAAATACTTTTTGTACTAATTCTTTAAAAATTATATTACCAATAAGTTTATTTTCTATAAATTTATCTAAAATAAGTTTATCAAATCTTATTTTATCATTTGCATTCATAGTTATGTTATTGTATATATATTTTAATAATGGTTCTCCACAATAAATACATAATATAATTTTTTTATTTATTTGTGACCAATTAAAATAATAGTCATTATTTAACATAATTTCAATAAGATTTTTTGGTAATATTTCAGATTTCAAAGGTTTATTAAAACATACACCAAAATGAAGTATTTTAACACTGTCTGGAATACTTCCTATTTTTAATTGAGTATTAAATAAATAACCAAAAGTAAGATAAATAACACTATTAGGTATAACTCCTTTATTTATTTTTTTATTAAAATGCATTCCAAATATTAAATTTTTAACATTATTTGGTATAACTCCTTTCTTTAATGATTTATTGAAATAAGTTCCAAAAGTAAGATTTGTAACAGTACTCGGAATATCTCCTTCATTCAATTCTTGATTAAAATTTTTTCCAAAAATTAAATGTGTTATTCCTTCAGGAATGTCTCCTTTTTTTAATGGTTGATTAAAAAAACATCCAAAAAAAAGACGTTTTGTATTTTTTGGTATTGAATCCTCTTTAATAGGTTCATTTATACAATATTCAAAATAAAGATGTGTATTTGTTTCATAAACATTATATTTATTTATTAAATATTGATATTCATCTAAATATTTTTTATATAAATCTCTATTCATATTATTTTTGGGTTTTTTATTATAAAAGTCTTTATATAATAAAAAATAAATCAATTTTTAATTAAAATAATTATTTTGACTACTATTTATGAATATTTATGTTTTCATTATTTTTTAGTTTCATTTTTTCTAATCCATATTGACCACACGGACCACAATGATCTTCATTTGATAAATCTATTTTATTATTCATTTGTGTATTACAATTTTCTATTCTCCATCTACCAAGTGGTTTTGGTGTATCTTTAGGTATAAATTTTTTGATAATATTTACTATATATTTCATTATATTTAGAGTATATTTACTTATTATAATTGTTTTAAGTTCATTTATATATAAAGTTTACATTTAGATTTATATTTATAATAAAAATGACTCATATTTCCAATATACCATTTGATATACTTTTTTATATAACTAACTTTTTACAAAGAACAGACCAAATAACCTTAAAAATATTAAATAAACATTTTAATAAAAACTGCAAAATAACAATGGATTTAAATACAGAATTAAATTTATATACAAAAACTATTGAAGAATTAAGTTATTCATGGTTTAATGATACAAGATATATAAATATTGAAACATTAGATAGTAAATATGATATACTAAAAAAATATGTTGTTTTTACTGATTTATGGTTTTTTGATTTTAATGCTGAATTTGATATTGTTCCAGACACATATGTTATTGTATGTTTAACTACTGTAAAACATTATAGTATAAATTTAACATTTACTGATAAAAATAACAATATACAAAATACTACACATAAACCATCTTCTAATAAAATTATACAAAAATTTGAAACGAGTGGAAAACTAAAAGTAAATTGTAATGAAATAAAAAAACGAAAACATTATGATACTTTTCAATATATAATGTGTATTCCATTATATTATTGGGAAATTATCAAAGGTAATAATAATATTATTGCAGATTGGAAAAAACAAATTAAATTTTTATCTAGATATGGTTATAATTATATTAGAGCTGTTTGGTATTATCAATAATTTTTATATTATTTATATATATAATATTTCAAGGAACAGGACAGAAAATAAATAAAGATTGAAATCCAAAAACAAATTATTTTCTACAAAAATTATTGAAAAAAAGTAAAGTATTTTTATATAAAAATAAATAATAATATTAACAAATATCTAAATTATCAATATTTAATGATTGTAAATACATTGTATTTTTATTTTCTTCTAATTTATTTTGTTCTAACCTAAATATTTCAGCACTATGTTCATCTGTTG
>Ga0194129_10009250_pt1 | contig 11115 bp, 13 predicted proteins | sample TA2KigCa35mmetaG_FD_150862 | JGI IMG/M metagenome (GOLD analysis project Ga0194129, IMG submission 150862) | Freshwater microbial communities from Lake Tanganyika, Tanzania - TA2015038 Kigoma Deep Cast 35m | ecosystem: Environmental > Aquatic > Freshwater > Lake | place: Tanzania: Lake...
AGTGAAATAACACTTAATTATAAATAATTTCAGGTAAAAACAACACTTTAACAAGACAAACAAGGAGAAAAGCAAATGTTCCTTTCAGAACAATTGCAGAAAAAGTGGGAACCCCTTTTAGAGGCTACTGGTCTCGATGAGATCAAAGATCCATATAGAAAGGCTGTGACTGCTGTTCTGCTCGAAAACCAAGAGAGATTCTTAAAAGAAGAGAGAGGATTCCTCTCAGAAACCCCTGCTGGAGTGTATGCTAGCCAAGCTGGTGCTGGTGGTGCCGCAGGTTTTAGTGGTGGTGCCAATGCAGCTGGTCCTGTAGCTGGTTTTGACCCTGTTCTGATCTCACTGATCAGACGCTCCATGCCAAATCTGGTTGCTTATGATCTGGCTGGTGTTCAACCAATGAATGGTCCTACTGGACTGATCTTTGCAATGAGAAGCAGATATGTAGATCAAGCTGGTAATGAGACCTTCTTTGATGAAGTTGATTCTGCCTACTCTGGACAAGATTCAGGTTATAACACCACAACTGGTGACTACACTGGTGGTGCAGATGGTGGTGCATCAGTTGGTTTTGGTACAACTGGTTTCAATGGTGTTGGTGCTCTGGCTGCTCAGAAGACTGACTATGGTTTCAACCCTGCTGATCTGAATGCTTCTGCTGCTACTGGAAAAGAGTACAGAGTTGGACAAGGTATGTCCACCTATGATTCAGAAAACCTGGGTACAGGTGCTGGTGATCAGTTCAACCAGATGGCATTTAGCATTGAGAAACTCTCTGTGACTGCAAAGTCAAGAGCACTCAAGGCTGAATACACTCTGGAACTGGCACAAGACCTCAAGGCAATCCATGGTCTGGATGCAGAAGCAGAACTGGCAAACATTCTTGCTTCTGAGATTCTTGCTGAAATCAACAGAGAAGTCATCAGAACTATCTACAAAATTGCTGAGCCTGGTGCACAAGTCAATGTTGCTAATGCTGGTTTCTTTGACCTGGATGTAGACTCTAATGGTAGATGGTCTGTTGAGAAGTTCAAAGGACTTCTGTTCCAGATTGAAAGAGATGCTAATGCTATTGCTTTCAGAACAAGAAGAGGGAAGGGTAACACCATCCTCTGCTCATCTGATGTTGCATCAGCACTGACCATGGCTGGTCTGCTTGACTACACCCCTGCACTGAATGCAAATCTGAATGTTGATGATACTGGCAATACCTTTGCTGGTGTTCTCAATGGTAAGTTCAAGGTTTACATTGACCCATATTCTGCAAACCTGGCTGCAACTCAGTACTATGTTGTTGGTTACAAAGGAACCAATCCTTATGATGCTGGTCTGTTCTACTGCCCTTATGTACCTCTCCAGATGGTACGTGCTGTTGGTCAGGACACCTTCCAGCCCAAGATTGGATTCAAGACCAGATATGGTATGGTTGCCAACCCATTTGCAAATGGTCTCACTCAAGATCTGGGTGCTATCAAGGCAAATGCAAACAGATACTACAGAAGAGTTGCTATCCAAAACCTTATGTGAGTTCTGTTCCATATCTTCTGGGGGTCCAAAAGGACCCCCTTTTTATTGGAATAAATAGTTCAAAAAATGCAGCAATATTTGAATAGACAACCTTCAAACAGAAATCTACTGTCACCAGTAGGTTTCAAGTTTATCATAGATAAAGCATCTAAGGTAGATTTCATGTCTAACTATGCAGGTATCCCTGCAATCACCTTAGGCTCTGCACTTCAAACTCGCTATGGAAAGAACATTGATATTCCTGGCGATAAAATGAACTTTGAAGATTTTCGTCTACGTTTTCTTGTAGATGAAAACATGGAAAACTACATGGAAATTTGGAACTGGATGACTGGTTTAGGATTTCCATACAGTTTAGAACAGTATGAAGATTTTAAAAATAACTCCACTGCATATAATTCTCCAACACTAAAATCAGATTTCTATGAAAGATCTGATGGTACACTGAACATTTTAAACAGCAACTTTAATGTTCAGTCACAAGTTATCTTTGAAGGATTATATCCAGTTTATCTTTCAGCATTAGATTTTGATGCTACATTAGAAGATATTAGATACCTTACTGCAGAAGTAACTTTTAAATATACTTACTATAGAATCATAACCAATCCATCAAGAAGTAGAGATCAATCAAAAGTAGTAATACCCCCAGCACCTACTGTATCTTTAACAACAGATAAAGGTGGATATAATATTGGGGAGACTGTTGTATTATCATGGAGTTCTACAAATGCAACTTCACTATCAATAAATAATGGAGTAGGAATAATTAATAATTTAAACGGTAGTGCATCAGTAATTTATAATGGTCCTATAACTTATACTATTACAGCAACTGGTCCTGGAGGAACTGCAACTGATTCAGTATCACTTCAAACATTGCCAACAAGTGCTACTAGACTTTGTATTGCAATAATTGATGAAAATGATACCAATTCAGTATCTACTATGCAAGGATTGTGGACTCAATTTAGAACAGAATATCCAAATAGACCTTTCTATCTTTTACAACCAACCAACTCTGGTTTTGGTTCTACAGTAACTAATAGTAATTATAATACTCTTGGTTGCCCAGACAATTTCTTAGACGAAACAATCGTAAACGTACCTCCGCTAATTTAAAATGCCTCAAAATGGTCTTACTTTTGGTCCAGTGCAAGTTAATAGAGATGGTGGAAACACTGTAATTGCATCTGATTGGTATACAATTTGTGGTATAGCAAGTTTACCTGCAGGTTCAAGTATTGCTTTGTTTATTGACAACTCTGGAAGCATGACAACTGCTACAGTTCAAGCTTCATATAATCTTTTTCTTTCTAAACTTGCAGAAAAAAATATTAGTGTTATCACAGTCACAAATGGAAACGAGGACTGGATTACTCCATTTTTGACTGAATTAAATTAAAATAAATAGTAGTAACTTATATTATTACTATGATTTCTCTTGATGATATTCAGTTGATGTGGAAAGAAGATTCACAAATCAACATAGATGATTTGCATAATGAATCTTTAAAAGTTGCATCATTACATGCCAAATACTATGAACTTTATAACAACTTCTCACTACTCAGAAAGAAGTGTGAGATTGATTATAAGCAAAAGAAATTAGAACGCTATAACTTTTATGCTGGAAAGGCAACCTTAGAAACATATCAAGAAGAACCATTCCCATACAAAGTCAGAGATAAAGAAGGGATGCAGAAGCATCTTGATGCTGATACCAAACTATCAGAAATGTTTATTAAAATAGAATATTATGATACAATATTAAAATACTTGGAAGAAATTATCAAAATGATTTCAAGTAGAACCTATCAAATCAAAAACTCTATTGACTTTTTGAGATTCCAATCTGGAATGTAATATGACTGATTTAATCATATCAAAGAAGAATGAAATCTTCTTGAAGATAGAAGCAGAACCTCACATCTTTTATGAGTTATCTGATCAATTTACTTTTGATATTCCTGGTGCCAAGTTCATGCCACAATACAGGAGTAAGCACTGGGATGGGAAGATACGTTTATTTAATCTCCAAACTGGTGAAATCTATGCAGGTCTTTTAGATAAAGTTATTGAATTCTGTGATAATCATAACTACACATTTGAATTCAAAGATAACAAATACTATGGTCTTCCTGGTGAAATGGATGAATCTATTTCTTTAGAAGGCGTTAAAGATTATATGCAAAGTATTTGTTCACATACACCAAGAGACTATCAAGTTCAAGGTGTGTATGAAGCACTCAAATACAAAAGAAAATTATTACTATCACCAACTGCATCTGGAAAATCTTTGATGATTTATTCCATAGTCAGATATTTTGTTGAACAAGATAAGAATATTCTTCTCATAGTGCCCACTACGTCCCTTGTAGAGCAGATGTACAAGGACTTTGAGGACTATGGATGGAATTCTGACGAACATTGTCACAAAGTCTATGGAGGCAGTGATAGGGTGTCAAATAAATCTGTAATCATATCTACATGGCAATCCATTTACAAATTAGACAAAGCATACTTTGATAAGTTTGATATTGTGATTGGTGATGAAGCTCATCAATTCAAATCAAAGTCATTAGTGTCCATCATGTCTAAATTGTATGATGCCAAATATAGATTTGGATTTACTGGAACACTTGATGGTACACAAACTCACAAACTTGTTCTTGAAGGATTATTTGGTCCTACGTATAAACTTATCAAGACTGATGAACTGATCAAAAAGGGTTATCTTTCAAAATTAAATATCAAAGTTCTTCTTCTCAAGCATGAACCCCAAAAGTTTGAGATCTATGAAGATGAAGTTCAATATTTGATTAGTCACAATAAAAGAAATAAGTTCATTAAAAATCTTACTCTAGATCTGAAAGGCAATACCTTGGTTCTTTTTAGTAGGGTCTCTACTCATGGTGAACCTTTATATAAGTTCATAAATAAAGATAAGAGTGATAACAGAAAAGTCTTCTTCATCCATGGTGGAGTAGATACTGAGGAAAGAGAATTAGTAAGAAAAATTGCAGAAGAAGAATCTAATGCAATTATAGTTGCATCTTACGGAACTTTCAGTACTGGTATCAATATTAAAAATCTTCATAATATTATTTTTGCTTCTCCAAGTAAATCAAGAATAAGGAACTTACAGTCAATAGGAAGAGTTCTTAGGAAAAATAAAGAAAAAGTATCAGCAACACTCTATGACATTGCAGATGATACTACCTACAATGCTAAAAGAAACTATACATTAAACCACTTAGTAGAACGTATCAAAATTTACAATGAAGAAAACTTCAATTACGAAATAATAACAGTTAACTTAAAGAAATAAATGGAACAAGAATTCTATGCATCAATTAAATTAGTATCAGGTGAAGAAATCTTTGCAATGGTATCTCCAACAGAAGAAGATGATAGAACACTACTGATGTTAGATAATCCTGTTATAATAGAACCTATGGTATCTAAACATAATGGTATTATTGGGTACAAGGTAAAACCTTGGATGATAATTCCTGATGATGATATCTATATAATTGATATGAATAAAGTCATAACCATGACTGAAATATATGATGAACAGATTATCAGAGTGTATCAAAAGTTTACAAGAGAATCATCTCAAGTGTCTCTTGATAAGCAAATGGGATTTATCTCAAAGGTGGACGAAGCTCGTAAAGTCCTTGAGAAACTTTATAACAACTAAGATATACTCTATCTTTCAACCCTAACAGAGTGATTCTAATCATCTTTAGAAAGGTTGTCAACTCCCTTGATAGAGTGCTATAATCAACACATCTTATTTTGTAATGATGAGTAACTTTAATGCAAATGTTAATGGTAAAGATAAAGAAAAAGTCAGAGCATTATGTGAACAATAAAGAGTTCTATCAGGCTCTTGTTGAGTACAATTTAAAAGTAAAAGAAGCAAAAGAAAAAGGTCTTCCTAAACCAAGGATTACCAATTACCTTGGTGACTGTTTCTTGCGTATTGCCAATCACCTTGCATACAAACCAAATTTTGTGAACTACATGTTTAAGGATGACATGATTTGTGATGGTATTGAAAACTGTGTACAGTACATCCACAACTTTGATACCACCAGAACAAATCCATTTGCATATTTTACTCAGATTGTTTATTATGCATTTCTAAGAAGGATTGCTAAGGAAAAGAAACAACTTGAAATCAAGTCTAAAATTATTGAAAGATCTGGATATGATGAAGTTTTCACATCAGAAGATGGAGATTACTCAGACATGAACTCAATCAAAGATAACATCAATTATAGATTTTCATGAAAGTTGCTATCATCACTGATACTCACTACAACTTTAAGAAAGGGAATAAAGTTTTTCATGAGTATTTTGAAAAGTTTTATAAGAACATCTTCTTTCCAACATTAAAAAAATATAAGATTGATACTGTCATTCATATGGGTGACATGTTTGATAATCGTAAAGCAACTGATTATTGGAGTTTAGATTGGACCAAAAGAGTAGTTCTTGAACCTCTTAAAAAATATAAGGTTCATGCTGTTCTTGGGAATCATGATATTTTCTATAAGAATACAACAGAACTCAACAGTCCTATGTTATTGTTGAAGGATTATAAGAACATTAATGTGTACACTAAACCAACTACTGTTCAAGTTGGTGAACAAGATATCCTATTTGTGCCTTGGATAACTACTGAAAGTGATCAGGAGACCCTACAAGCAATTCAAAGCACATCAGCTAAAGTTTGTATGGGGCACTTGGAATTGAGTGGGTTCTATGTCCATAAAGGTAACATGCAACAATATGGGCAAGATAAGTCTCCATTCCAAAAATTTGATAGGGTATTCTCTGGACATTATCATACAAGAAATGATGATGGAAAGATTTTCTATCTTGGCAATCCTTATCAGTTGTATTGGAATGATTTTGGTGATACCAGAGGATTTACCATCTTTGATACTGAGACTTATGAGTTGATTAAGATTGATAATCCTTATGAGATGTTTAAAATCTGTTATTATGATGAAGATAACCCAGAAGAAGATTTGACTCCTTATGAAGGATGTATGGTCAAATTAATTATCAAAAATAAAACAGATCAACATAAGTATGAAAAGTTTTTAGACAAATTAATTAAGATACAACCTCATGAGTTAAAAATTATAGAACAGATTAAACTCAACTCTGATTTTGATGCTGACTCTGTTGTTGAAAATGAAGACACCCTTACACTGTTAAAGATGTATGTGGATGAATCTGAAATTAAGTTAAATAAGAATAAGATAAAAGATTTGATTCAATCAATTTATCAGGAGTCATTTCAGTTACAGTAATGTATATTTTAACACTTAAGGACAACGAATCTGAAGGTGCTTATGCTGTTGAGAACAAGCATGGGGAGAAAATCCTGTACTTGTTTGAAGAGGAAGATGATGCTGTTAGATATTGTTCTATGTTAGAAGACCTTGATTATCCTGAAATGGAAGTAACAGAGGTGAATCCATCAGTTGCTTTCATGGCTTGTGATAGATTAGATTATCAATATGCTATAATTACCCCAGATGATATTGTAATTCCTCCTGACTATGTTGAAGTTCAAAACTCTAAGATATAAAAACTTTTTATCGTCAGGGAATCAATTTACAGAGATTTCACTAAACAAAGTTACTTCAACTTTAATTATTGGAAGTAATGGTGCAGGCAAAAGCACGATGTTGGATGCTCTTACTTTTGTATTATTTAACAAACCATTTAGAAAAATCAATAAGAATCAACTTATTAACACAACAAATGAAAAAGATTGTGTTGTAGAGGTTGAGTTCAGTATAGGAAAAGATAACTGGAAAATCATCAGAGGAATTAAACCAGCAATCTTTGAAATCTATAAAGAAAAAACATTACTGGATCAGGCAGCATCTGCAAATGACCAACAGAAATGGTTAGAGCAGTCAGTTCTAAAACTAAACTATAAATCATTTACACAGATTGTGGTTCTGGGTTCTTCCAGTTTTGTTCCATTCATGCAACTATCTTCCCAAAACAGAAGAGAAGTTGTGGAAGACTTGCTTGATATCAAAGTATTTTCTTCTATGAATGATGTCGCTAAAATTAAAATTAAGGAGGTTAAAGATGATATCAAAGAAATTGGTTACAAGAAAGAGAATGTTGAAGACAAAATTGAATCACAGAAACTTTTTATTGAAGAGATTGAAAGACTCAAAGACAAAGACCTCCAAGATAAGCGAAACAAAATTGATTCAATAGATTCTGATGTAGAATCAATCAATATTAAAAATACTGATATACAAGAACAAATTAATCAAAATACTAAATCTTTGGAAGAGTTGTCATATGCAGCAGAGAAGTTAAAGAAACTTGAAGGACTTAGTATTAAACTGGACCAGAAGATAACATCTGTTATTGAAGACCACAAGTTTTTTAAGAAGAATAGTGTTTGCCCTACATGTACTCAAAATATTGACGAAGAATTTCGTTTAAATAAGATTGAAGAGATTGAAAATAAAGCAAAAGAAATTAAGAGGGGTCAAGAAGAACTTCAAAAATCAATTGACCAAGAAACACAAATTCAAAACCAATTCCTAAAAATTAGTAAAGAGGTATTACAACTAACAAATGAACTCAATCTTAACCATGTTAAAGTTTCTCAGTTTAGAAAACAGATCAAAGAACTTGAATCAGAAATTCAAGAACTTACCTCTCAATCAGAAGATAGAAATACTGAAACTGCAAAGTTAGAGTCTTGTCAGGAAACATTAGAAACTCTTTTAAAAGAACTTTCAAATAAAAAAGAAGAGTTATCTAACTATGAATTTATTCATATGCTTCTTAAAGATGATGGTGCCAAGACAAAAATCATCAAGAAGTATCTACCTCTAATCAATCATACTCTCAATAAGTATTTGGAGATGTTGGAGTTTTCTGTAAACTTTACACTTGATGAGGAGTTTAATGAAAAAACTTTGAACCCAATCTATGAAGATTTTTCTTATGAATCTTTTAGTGAAGGTGAGAAGATGAGGATTGACCTTGCCATCTTGTTTACTTGGAGAGAAGTGGCAAAAATTAAAAACTCAATCAATACAAATTTATTAATACTTGATGAAGTGTTTGATAGTTCTTTGGATGACTATGGAACAGAGTTCTTTACTAAGATTATCAAGTATCGAATAGAAAAATCTAATGTGTTTGTAATCTCACATAAAAAAGATGAATTACTTGACAGATTTGATTCAGTCATTACCTTTGAAAAGAAAAAAGGATTTAGTACGATGATTGACTCTTTCTGACAGAAGTGATACTATTGGTAAGTAGTACCATATGTTATGTTTGAATTAACTCTTGTTATGCCTGAAAATAATGCAAATGGTTTTTGGAAGTATAGTGAAGATAAAACTTTGAAAGAAATTGAACAATACCTTTCAAGCACTTATCATTCTCATTACACTTCTGAACAATCTAAAACTCAAACACTGGACTTGATTGAAAGTATTGGTGATGCTGAACCTTTTGTTCGCTCTAATGCCATTAAATACCTTTCTCGTTTTGGTAAAAAGAATGGCAAATCTAAAATGGACGTTTTGAAAGCAATCCATTATTGCATTCTCCTCTACCACTTTGCTGGACTTCATAATGAAACTAAAGGAACCTATGAAACTTTCTGATAATACTATTACAATTCTGAAAAACTTTTCTAATATTAATCAGTCTATTTTGATTAAGAAAGGTTCTCAGATTAAAACTATTTCTGTGCTCAAAAACATCTATGCTGTTGCAAATGTTGTAGAGGAGTTTAGTAAAGATTTTGCTATCTATGACTTGAATGAGTTCTTGAATGGGCTCAGTTTGCACCAAGACCCTGACCTTGATTTTACTAATGACTCTTATTTGACTATTAAAGAAGGTAAGCGTAAAGTCAAATACTTCTATGCAGATCCTGAAGTGATTGTATCTCCCCCTGAGAAAAATATTGATTTGCCAACAGAAGATGTATGTTTTCAACTTGAACATTCACAACTAGATAAACTAATTAAAGCATCTGCTGTTTATAAACTGCCTGATCTTTCTGCTGTTGGTGAGGCAGGTGTGATTCGTTTGGTTGTTAGAGATAAAAACAATGACACATCAAATGAATATTCAATTACAGTTGGAGAAACTGATGATACATTTGTATTCAATTTTAAGGTTGAAAACATTAAGATGATCCCAGGATCTTATAATGTAATCATTTCTAAAAAATTGTCTGCAAGGTTTGTAAATGAAAAATATAACCTAAAGTATTTTATTGCACTTGAACCAGATTTCACATTTGAATGATGAATATAATTCCATGTTTTTCTACACCAATTTGTATTGATACTATTGAATATAATTTCAATCAACAATACTTAGACAGTCTAGAATATTTTGAATATGATAATCAAACAGGATTTATGTCAGTCAATCAAAATATTCTATTAGAATCTGAATTTGATAGTTTAAGAGAAAAAATAGAGAGAAAAATTAATATTTTTCTATTTGATTTTTTAAAGTTTAGCCAGGGAAATATTAAGCATTGTTTGTCTTGGATTAATCTTCATAAAGAAGGAAATTTTGCTCCAGTACATTGCCACTCTAATTCTTTTTATAGTGGAGTATTTTATTTAAAGTATCCTCCAGATTCTGGAAAACTATTGTTTAATCATCCATTACAATTTCCAACATACAGTGGAATTACATTAGATCCTCAAATATCAGAATACAACATTTACAACTCAAAAACTTGGAGTGTTGAACCAAAAGATAATATGCTTGTATTTTTCCCTTCCCATTTAAATCATTCTACAGAAATTAATAATTCTCCATACAATAGATATTCAATAGCATTTAATTATTTTCTTGAAGGTGAAATTGGAAAGACAACTGGAAAAGTATGTTTGTCATCTAAACTAAAAAGTTAATTGGGATTTAATTTATTATGAGTAAAGACTTTTTGTGGGTGGAAAAATATCGCCCAAAGAAAATTGAAGATTGTATTTTACCTGAAAATATTAAAAAAACTTTTGTTGATTTCTTGAAGCAAGGTGAGATTCCAAACATGCTCCTTGCAGGTCCTGCAGGATGTGGAAAGACAACAGTAGCAAAAGCATTGTGTTATGAATTAGGAGTAGATTATTATGTCATTAACGGATCTGACGAGGGACGATTTCTTGACACGGTACGAAACCAGGCAAAGAACTTTGCTTCGACCGTCTCACTTTCTGCGGTTGACGCAAAGCACAAAGTCATCATTATTGACGAAGCTGATAACACCACCAACGATGTACAGCTCCTCTTACGAGCAAATATTGAGGCATTTTATAACAATTGCAGATTCATCTTCACCTGCAATTATAAAAACAAAATCATTGAACCTCTCCACTCCAGATGTGCAGTGGTTGAGTTTAACATCAAATCCAAAGAAAAACCAAAACTTGCAGGAGAATTCTTCAAGCGTCTTGGAACTATCTTTGATGCAGAGGGTATCAAGTATGATCAGAAAGTTGTCATTCAAATTATCAGCAATTACTTCCCAGATTGGAGGAGAACCCT
>Ga0194129_10009256_pt1 | contig 11111 bp, 7 predicted proteins | sample TA2KigCa35mmetaG_FD_150862 | JGI IMG/M metagenome (GOLD analysis project Ga0194129, IMG submission 150862) | Freshwater microbial communities from Lake Tanganyika, Tanzania - TA2015038 Kigoma Deep Cast 35m | ecosystem: Environmental > Aquatic > Freshwater > Lake | place: Tanzania: Lake...
ACGGTCACGGGAACCATCACCGACCCGAAGAACCCCTGCGGCCTGCCGAAGGGCACCGTGGTGCTCAGCGGCGCCCGTCTCGACGACAGCGTCGCCGGCACGCTGAAGACCTGCAAGTTCGCCGGCGCGGGCTGCTCCGGACTGATCGAGGGTGAGACCATCCTGCTCGTCACCAAGGGGGGCGCGCAGCTGTCGGGCACCGCCCACTTCGAGGCCGGCACCTGCAAGACGCCGCTCGGGCAGTCGATCACGCTGAAGAAGCCCGCGCTTGCCAAGGCTGCGCTGCCGCCGAAGCCGAAGGTCACGGACCTGCAGCGCGCCGAGACCCTCGCCCGTGAGGCGCAGCCGCTGCTGCAGAGCGGCAACGCTGAAGAGGCCCGCAAAAAATGCCAGGAGGCGGTCAAGATCGACCCGGGGTTCTCGCAGGGCTACACCTGCGTCGGCGTCAGCTTCTACCTGCGCGAGCGCTACGAGGAGGCGCTCGAGCAGTACAAGAAAGCCCTCGAGGCCGACCCGGGCAACCGCGATGTCTATTACAACATCGGCTGCGTGCATGTGATCCAGGGGCGCACCGCCGAGGCCCTCGACTACCTGAGGCTGGCGCTGCTGAACGGCTACGTCGACGTGCAGACGCTGGCGAACGACAGCGACCTGAAGAGCCTGAACGGCAACGCGGCCTTCGAGAAGCTGAAGGCCGGCGAGCTCGACTAGCGGCGCGCTGCAGAACGCTTTGCGTTCTGCAGCACCCTGCTCGATGTTTCTCGCGCTCGTCGAGGACGAGAGCCAATTGGATCGAGCAGGCCGCTGAAAAAGGCCAGTTGAGGGCTTTCATCAGCAGCCTGCGAGGTGTCTCTCGGTTTCATCGAGGACGAGCGCGAATCGGGTCGAGCCGGCTCATGCAGGAGCCGGCCGAGGGCTTTCTGCAGCAGCCGGCGGGCGCCGGCGTCGGCGCCGGCGGGTCGTAAGCTTGTTCGCGCGCCGGTCGCGCGTATAGTGAAGAAGAGGCCGCCGATTCTCCCCGCGAGCGCGGCCGCAGGAGTCCCTGTGACGTCGAAGAAGAAGGACCGCCCCGATTTCAAGCCGCAGGACCTGCCGGGCGAGCTGCCCATCCTGCCGCTTCGCAACAGCGTGTTCTTCCCCGGCGCCGTCATGCCGCTGACCATCGGGAGGGCCAAGACCATACGCCTCATCGAAGAGGCGACGCGCGAGAACTCGCTGCTCGGCATCATCACGCAGCGCGCGCCCGAGATCGACGACCCGACGCCCGACGATCTCTTCGAGATCGGCACGGCGGCGCGGATCATCAAGCTCGCCCGCACCGGCAAGGACGGCTTCAATATCGTCGTCGAGGGCATCGCCCGCTTCCGGCTCGACGAGATCACGCAGGAGGAGCCGTTCTTCACCGCGCGCGTGACGCCCAAGCTCGACGAGGGCACCGGCGACGTCGAGGTCGAAGCGCTGGCGATGAACCTGAAGAACACCGCCCGCGAGGTCATCGACATGCTGCCGGAGATCCCGGTCATGGCGAAGCAGCTGCTCGAGAGCATCAACGCTCCGGGGCACCTGGCCGACCTGATCACGGCCAACATCGACGCCACCATCGAGGAGAAGCAGGAGATCCTCGAGGCGGTGCACCTGAAGGTGCGACTGAAGCGCGTGCTCGAGCTGCTCAGCCGGCAGTTCGAGGTCATGAAGCTCAGCAACAAGATCAACTCGCAGGTCAAAGGCGAGATGAGCAAGACGCAGCGCGAGTACTACCTGCGTCAGCAGCTGAAGGCGATCAAGGAGGAACTCGGCGACAAGGAGGACGACGAGAACGGCGTCGAGGAGCTCGAGAAGCGCCTGCGCAACGCTGGCCTGTCCGACGATGCCGAGAAGGCGGCCAACCGTGAGCTGCGGCGCATGAAGAACATGCAGCCGAGCCAGGCCGAGTACACGGTGGCGCGCACCTATCTCGAATGGCTGGCCGACCTGCCGTGGTCGAAGACGTCGACGGACAATCTCGACCTGAAGAACGCGCAGCGTCAGCTCGACGAAGACCACTACGGGCTCGAGAAGATCAAGAAGCGTATCGTCGAGTACCTCGCCGTCCGCAAGCTGAAGAGCGACATGAAGGGGCCCATCCTGTGCTTCGTCGGCCCTCCTGGCGTCGGCAAGACGTCGCTCGGGCGCTCCATCGCCGACAGTCTCGGCCGGAAGTTCCACCGCATCGCGCTCGGTGGGGTGCGTGACGAGGCCGAGATCCGCGGCCACCGACGGACCTACATCGGCGCGTTACCCGGTCGCATCATCCAGGGCCTGAAGAAGGCCGGCACGCACAATCCGGTGTTCCTGCTCGACGAGATCGACAAGCTCGGCCACGACTTCCGCGGTGATCCGTCGTCGGCCTTGCTGGAGGTGCTCGACCCCGAGCAGAACAACAGCTTCAGCGATCACTACCTCGATGTGCCGTTCGACCTCAGCCGCGTCCTGTTCATCGCCACGGCGAACCAGCTCGACACGATCCCGGCGCCGCTGCGCGATCGCATGGAGATCATCGAGGTCCCCGGCTACACGTTTGAGGAGAAGCTCAACATCGCCAAGCAGCACCTGGTGCCCAAGCAGGTGAAGGAGCACGGGATCACGTCGGCGCACATCGAGATCCCCGACGACACGATCCTGAAACTCGCAACCAGCTACACGCGCGAAGCGGGCGTCCGCAATCTCGAGCGCGAGGTCGCGAGCGTATGCCGTTCGGTCGCCGTCGCCGTCGCCAAGCACGACAGCAAGGACGGAGAGTTCAAGAAGGTCGTGGTCGACGTCGAGCGGCTGAACAAGATCCTCGGCGCCGAGAAGTTCTACAATGAGACGGCTGAGCGGACGTCGCTGCCGGGGGTGTCGACCGGGCTTGCGTGGACGGCCGCGGGCGGCGACCTGCTGTTCATCGAAGCCACGCGCATGGGCGGCAAGGGCTCGATGATCCTCACCGGGCAGCTCGGCGACGTGATGAAGGAGTCGGCGCAGGCGGCGATGTCGTGGATCCGCAGCAAGTCCGTCGACCTCGGCGTCGCCAAGTCGCTCGAGGAGCACTTCCTCGAGAAGAGTGACCTGCACATCCACTTCCCCGCCGGCGCCATCCCGAAGGATGGCCCGTCGGCGGGTGTGACGATCACGACCGCGATCGTGTCGTTGCTGACGGGGCGCCACGTTCGCGCCGACACGGCGATGACCGGCGAGGTCACGCTGCGCGGCCATGTGTTGCCCGTCGGTGGCATCAAGGAGAAGGTCCTCGCCGCGCACCGCGGCGGCATCCGCCGAGTGATCCTGCCGGCCCGCAACGAGAAAGACCTGCAGGACATCCCGAAGAACGTCCGCGACGAGATGGAGTTCATCTTCGCCAAGACCGTCGACACGGTGCTGCAAAACGCCCTCGAGGGCGGCTTCACGCTGAAGCTGTCGTCGACGGCGGGCCCGCGGGCCGAGGCCTGAGCCGAGCGGGCGACAGGCGATGCCGGTGACGGTCTCCGTCCGCTACTTCGCCGCCGCCCGGGACGCCGTCGGCGTCGACATCGAGGAAGTCGTCGTCGAGGACGTCGTCGTCGACGGTGTGACCACGACGGGTGCTCTTCGAGGCCTGCTCGCGGCGCGCCACCCGGCCCTGGGCCGCGTGTTGCGCCAGTCGCGCCTCGCCGTGAACGAGCGCTTCGCCGGTGACGACGCGGTGCTCGCTGCGGGCGCCGTCGTGGCCGTCATCCCGCCGGTGGCCGGCGGCTGACGTGTGGTGTGCGATTCTCGAGCAGCCGCTGTCCGTTGACGCCTGTCTCGCGCAGGTGCAGCACGCTGGCGCCGGCGCCGTCGTCGTCATGCTTGGCACGGTGCGCGATCACACGAAGAAGGACGGTGTCACCGTCGCCGTCACCTGCCTCGAGTACGAGGCATACGCGTCCATGGCGGCGCGGGTCATCGACGAGGTGGTTCAGGGCGTCTGCGCGGCCCACCCCGGCGTGCGGGCCTTCGTGCAGCACCGCACGGGCGCCCTCGTCGTCGGCGACGTCGCCGTCGTCGTCGCAGCGTCGAGCCCGCACCGCAGAGAGGCCTTCGTCGCGTGCGCGGCGATCATCGACGGCCTGAAGCAGGACGCACCCATCTGGAAGCGCGAGCACGGCGACGACGGCGTCAGCTGGGTCGGGCTCGGGCCGTGATGGCGCGGCTGCCCGCGGTGGGCGACGTGCTGGCAAGGCTCGTCGTCGATGGTGTCGACGACGAGGGTCGCGGCCGCGCCACGCTGGGGAAGGGCGCCAACTCTGTCGACGTCGCCGTCCGCGGCGCCTTGCCCGGCGACGTCGTCGACGCCCGAATCGAGCGCGCGTGGCCCGCGCGCGGGTTGGTGCAGGCGCGCTGCCTGACAGCCGTCGACGACGGCCCGCTGCACGAGCCTCGCACCTGCGCGCACCGCGGCCCCTGTGCGGCGTGCCCGCTGCATGGCGTCGACGACGGCTTCGTGCTGGCGCTCAAGCGAGCGCGGGTCGAGCGCGCCTTTGCCGACGCCGGCCTCGCTGTCGCTGTCGGCGACACGGTGCCCGGCGGTGGGCTGCGGCAGAAGGTGAAGCTCGTGGCCGGCGGCGCGCCGGGGCGCCTGGTGCTCGGCCACTACGTGCCGCACAGCCACGTCATCGTCGACGCCACCGGCTGCGGCCATGCCGACGACGCGCTGCAGGACGCCGTCGTCGGGCTGCGCGCGCGCCTCGAGGCGCACCGGCTCGGGCCGCCGCTGATCGCGGCGGTGATCGCGCGCCGGTTCGTCGAGGGCACGGTCGTCGTCGTCGTGGCTACCGCGCCGTCGCCGGTGTCGCTGGCGGCGCTGCTGCCGCCCGGCGTGCGCGGGCTGTCGTGGCGGGTGCCTGACGCCACCCAGTCCGACAACGCCATCGTCGGCGGCGTCGTCGTCGGCAGCGTCGGGCTCGTGCAGGGCACGCCGCTCGGCGCGGCGACGGGCGATCCGGTCGTCGACGTCGACACCTTCTGCCAGGCCGATCCGGTCTCCGCGGGCGTGCTCGTCGACGCGGCCGTTGCCCACGTCACCGGCGGCCTGCCGGAGGGCGCTGTCATCGCCGACCTCTACGCCGGCACCGGCGCGTTCGCGCGGTCGCTCGCGCGGGCCGGCGCCCGCGTCGTCGCCGTCGAGAGCTTCGCGCCGTCCGCGGCGGCGTTGGCGGCGCTGCCGGGGGTCGCGGCCATCGCCGCGCGCGTCGAGGACGCGCTCGAGCGGATCGGCGAGAGCGCGCCGGTCGGCCTGGTCGCCGATCCGCCGAAGAGGGGCCTCGGCCCCACCGTCGCGCCGGCGCTGGCGCGGCTGCCGGTGGCCCGGGTGGCGCTCGTGTCCTGCGACGTCGACGCCGGCGCACGCGACGCCCGCGCCTTCGTCGACGCGGGCTTTGTCGTCGACGCTGTCGTCCCCGTCGACCTCTTCCCCGGCAGCGCCGAGGTCGAGGCGCTGACCCTGCTGCGCCGCCCGTAGTCTGCGCGGGCGCCACGGCCGGCGTGCCGCTGCGCTGCCGACGGTGCTCGTGCCGTTGCGCGTGGCATTTGGCAGAACGCCCCCGAAGGCGCAGACCTCGCCGCGGACCTTGAGACCTGCCGATGCCCCGCCCCGGCGACGAAGACGACGAATTCGTGACGCTGCGCCTGTCGCGGCGAGCCGTCGCGTTCGTCTACGCGGCGGTGCTGCACGCGGCGCTGCTGGCGTTGGTGGCGCTGCTGCCCGAGCCGCCCCGCCGCGAGCAGCGCGTCGAGGTGACGGTGCGTCGCCCGCCGCCGCCAACGCCGCCGGCGGCGTCGTCGCCGCGGCCCGCCCGCCCCGCGTCGCCGCCCCGCGCGTCGCCGACTCCGCCCGCGCCGCTGCCGGTATCGCCCGTCGTGCCCGTCCTGCCGCCGTCGCTCGCGCCGCCTGACAACGCCGCGGTCCTGCCGCTCGTCGAGCGCGCCCCCGACCCCCGGCAGCCGCTGCCGCCGCCCGTGCCCACGGCGCCACCGTCGTCGTGGCGCGAGCGGCTGCTGTCGTCGCTGGCGACGCCGCCGCGACCGCGCGACGACGTCTTGCCGCCGTCGTTCAAGACGCTCGACCGCGTGGTGGCCGCCGACGCGCGCCTGCACGACGACAAGAACGAGGAGCGCCTGGTGTTCGACTACGGCCCGTTCTTCCGTCGTGGGCTCGAGGCGCTACGGGCGACATGGCACCCCGACGACGTGCTGCGCGCCGACCGCGACGACGAGGTGCGCCGCTGCGCCCGCGAGACACGCACCACGCTGGCCGTGGCGGTCATCGACCGCGCAGGCAACGTCGTCGACGTCGAGCTGAAGCGCCCGTCGGGCTGTGCCGGGCTCGACGGCGAGGCCCTCGCCGCGTTCCGTCGTGTCGCGCGCTTTCCGCATCCGCCGCCCGGGCTGTTCGTCGACGGCGTCGGCGCTCCTTCCGACACCGCGCGGCTGCCGGTGCGGTTCATCGTCAGCTTCGACGGCTCGGTGCAGCTCGACTGGCGGTGACGACCGGCGCCCTCGACGGCGTCAACGCGTGGATCGTCCCTTCGCCACCGGCGCCGCCGCCAGCGGATCGTCGGGCCACGCGTGCTTCGGGTAACGCGCCTTCAGCTCCTTCTTCACCTCGGGGTAGCCGGAGCGCCAGAAGCTGTGCAGGTCGCGCGTCACCTGCACCGGCTTGTAGCCGGGCGACAGCAGGTGGAGCACGACGGGGACGCGGCTCCGCGCCACCGTCGGCGTCGTCGTCCAGCCGAAGCACTCCTGCAGGCGCACAGCGAGCACCGGGCCGCCCTGCTCGGCGAGGGCCGGCGCGTAGTCCACCGCCAGGCGGTTGCCCGTCGGCACCGCGAGGCGCGCCGGCACCTCCTCGTCGAGCAGCTGCCGCTGCGCCCAGGTCAGCTGGCCGTCGAGCACCGCGTGCCAGTCAAGCGCCGTGACGTCCTCCACACGCCGTCGGCCGCGGGCGACCAGCTCGGCGCACAGCTCGGGCAGGCGCGCGCAGAGCGCGTCGTCGTCGACGGCGGGCCACGGCTCCTCGGGCACGAAGCGCGCGGCGAACAGCAGGCGCTCGCGCAGCCGCAGCGCGGCGTCGTCGGGGCGGAACACGCGGGTGAACTGCCGCGCGCAGTGCTCGGCGAGGCCCGCGGCCAGCGCGGCGTCGTCGACGGCGACGCCGGGCTTCTCGACCAGCACGAGGTCGGCGAAGCGGGTGCGTCGCACGCCGGCGAAGGCGCCGCGGTCGTCGTCGAAGACGGCCTCGTCGCGGGTGACGAGCGCCCCGGGGAACACGTCGCGCAGCAGCGCCTCGTCGACGGCCTCGGCGACGCGGACCAGCGACGCCGCGCCCGTGCCCTCGAGGGACAGCGCGAGGAACAGCGGGGCGGCGACGACGCCGCTGTCGGGGCCGAGCCGCACGCCCCGGCCGCCGACCATCACCGCGTCGGGCTCGCCCGCCCGTCGTCGCCGACAGACGCGATCGGGGAAGCCGGCGAGCAGCGCCCGCGTCAGCCGTCGCGCCGGCGGCTCGTCGACGGCGCCCCTCGTCGGCGCGGAGACGTCGACCTCGTCGAGCAGCCGGGCGAGCTCCCGCGCGCTTTGGTGGACCTCGCGCAAGCGGCGATCGTCGTGGGCCCGCCCGAGCAGCACCTGCAGGTCGGAGTCGGTGGCGGTGGTCGTGCCGCGAGGCTGCAGCTGTTGCAGCGCGCGATCGTCCTCGAGCAGGGCCATCGCGACGCTGGCGTCCTCGACGACGTCTTTGGCGGCGGCGTCGAGGAGCACGGCGGCGGCGCGGGGCGAGACCGGCAGGCGTGCGAGCGCCCGCCCGCGCGGCGTGGGGCGCCCGGCGTCGTCGAGGGCGCCGAGCAGCTGCAGCAGGCGCAGCGCGTGGTGGACGTGCGCGGCGGGGGGCGCCTCGAACCAGGCGAAGCGGCGCGGGTCGCTCTGGGTGAACAGCGCGACGTCGAGCAGCACCCGCGACAGCTCGACGCGGTGGATCTCGGGCGCGTGGTTCGGCGACAGCCCCGCGTGCTCGGCCTCGGTCCACAGGCGCAGCGCGCGCCCCGGGCGGGTGCGGCCGGCGCGGCCGGCCCGCTGCTCGGCCGAGGCGCGCGAGATGCGCCCCAACTCGAGCCGCTCGCGATCGCTGCGCGGATCCCAGCGGGCGCTCTTCATCAGGCCGCTGTCGACGACGGCGGTGACCCCTTCGAGGGTCAGCGACGTCTCGGCGACGTTGGTGGCGAGCACGACTCGCCGTCGCGGGCCGGCGAGCAGCGCGCGATCCTGTTCGGCGGCGGACAGCTGCCCCGACAGCGGCACGACGTCGGGGGCGCCCGGCAGCGGGTCGGCCGCGAGGCGCTCCTGGACGCGGCGGATCTCGGCGGTGCCGGGCAGGAACACGAGCACGTCGCCGCCGTCGTCGACGAAGGCGCGGTCGCTGGTGGCCGTCGCGAACACGGTACGCAGGGCGCCGGCGACGCGCTCGTCGAGCGGCCGCTCGACGTCCCTGGCGCGTCGGTCGCTGTGGCGGACCGTGACCGGGTGCGGCCGCCCGGCGCTGGTGACGACGGGGCAGTCGTGCAGGAAGGTCGCGACGGCGCCGGCATCCAGCGTCGCTGACATGACGACGATCTTCAGGTCGTCGCGCACCGTCGCGAGCTCCTTCAGGAGCGCCAGACAGAGGTCGGTGTGCACCGAGCGCTCGTGGAATTCGTCGAGCACGACGGCGCTGGCGCCCTCAAGGAACGGATCGTCGGCGAAGCGGCGGGTCAGGATGCCCTCGGTGACGACGAGGATGCGGGTGTCGCGGGACTCCTTGCGGTCGAAGCGCACCTGATAGCCGACGGTGCGCCCGACCGGCTCGTCCAGGGCGCGGGACATCGTCGTGGCGGCGGCGCGGGCGGCGATGCGCCGGGGCTCGAGCAGCAGCAGGCGTCCGCCGCCGCCGGCGGCGCCGCGGGCGTCGAGGAGGCCGGCGTGCAGCAGCGCCAGAGGCAGGCGCGTGGTCTTGCCGGCGCCGGGCGGAGCCTGCACGACGACGGCCGGCGCTGCGCGCAGGGCGCGCACGACGTCGGGGAGCACCGCGTCGATGGGCAGGGCGGGCCGGGACACCAAAGTGGTCATGCCACAGCGCGCGCCGTCGCCAACCGCGGGCCGTGGTAAGCCGCAGGAATGTCGGACGACACCAAGAAGGGCGGCGGTCTGCTGGGCTGGCTGCTGGGCGACCACCGCGCCGCGCAGGCCGGGCGGCCTGCGGGAGACAGGATGCCCGCGGACGCGTCGTCGGTAGCGTTGCGCACGTCGTCGCCGCCTTCGTCGTCGGACAGCGCGCCGGCTGTTTTTTCGGTGCCCGTGGCGCCGGGGTTCGTGAACCGCGGCGACGCCGATGTCTCGATGGCGCGCCCCATCACGCCTCGGCAAGCGAAGCGCCTGAACAGCGAGGTCACGCTGCGCTACGCCGACAAGGGCGAGCTGGCGCGCGGCGGCATGGGCTCGATCCGCAAGGTCTTCGACGAGAACCTGCAGCGCAGCGTCGCGATGAAGGTGATGTTTCCCGAGCACCGCGACGAGGCGAAGATCGTCCAGCGCTTCGCCGAGGAGGCCCAGATCATGGGCCAGCTGGAGCACCCCAACATCGTTCCGGTGCACGACTTCGGCGAGGACGACGGGACCAAGTACTTCACGATGCTGTACGTGCGCGGCAAGACGCTGACCGATCTGCTGACCGAGCCGATCGTGGGCGACCAGCGCGAGGCGTACTTCCGGTTCCTGAACATCTTCCTGCGCGTTCTCGACGCCGTCGCCTTCGCCCACAGCCGTGGCGTCGCCCACCGCGACCTGAAGCCCGACAACATCATGGTCGGCAACTTCGGTGAGGTGTACCTGATGGATTGGGGCATCGCGAAGCTGCTGCATCGCGTGGGGGGCGTCCCGCCGTCGGGTGCGGGTCCGGGCAAGACCATCGCGATGTCGGCGATCGGCCAGAATCTGGACGAGCTGACGCCGGTGCGCGTGCGCCGCGCGCAGGGCGACGAGACCGGGCAGATCATCGGCACGTTCTTCTACATGGCGCCCGAGCAGGCGCTGGCGAACCTTGAGCAGATCGACGAGCGCACCGACATCTTCCTGCTCGGCGGCGTGCTCTACGAGATCCTGACGAAGCAGCCGCCCTACATGGGCAGCACTGTTGTCGACGTCGTCCGACAGGCCCAGGCCTGCCGCGTCGTGCGCCCCGAGCTGCTGTCACCCGAGGCGAACATCCCACCCTCGCTGTCGGACATCTGCATGCGGTGCCTGCAGGCCGAACCGGCGGACCGCTACCAGACGGTGCTCGAGCTGAAGAAGGACATCGAGACCTTCTTGAAGGGCGGCGCCGGCCTGCCGGTGCGCACGTTCAAGGCCGGCGAGCACCTGATGCACGAGGGCGAGCCGGGGGACGAGGTCTTCATCGTGCAGCGCGGTACGGTGCAGGTCTACACGAGCCAGGGTGGACGTCGACGTGGACTTGCGACCCTTGGGCCCGGCGCCGTCGTCGGTGAGGCGGCGGTGTTCCGCGCGGCGCCGCGGTCGGCCAGCGTGGTCGCTGCCGACGACGTGCAGGCCGTCGTCGTCACGCGTCGTCAGTTGGAGCGCGAGCTCGGCCTGAACACCTGGGTGGGCTCGCTCGTGACGGCGTTGTCCGAGCGCTTCTTCGCGATGAACGAGAAGTTCACCCGCGCCGACGAGCAGGTCGACGTGCTCCGGGTCAGCAACTGGGTGCTCCAGTACCTGTACCTCTATGGGCACACCGGCCCGTCGGGTCGGCGCGAGGTCGCCTGGTCGCACCTGAAGCAGGCGGCGATGGCGCAGTTCCAGCGGTCCGAGGCGGGGGTGCGCGCCGCGCTTGCGGCGGGCCAGTTCGCCATCGACGACGCGCGTGACGCGGTCTGGTTCGCGGCCTCGTAGCCGTCGTTCGCGTCCTCGTCCGCGTGGCGGGGCAGGACGGGTGAAGGTGCCCGATCCCGGGTGGCGCCGCCGCGTCCCGATGACACGTCGTTCTGGCGGGGCATTTGCGGCGGGGCACCGTGGGGGTTCCCCCATGGCTCGCTTGACCCTCGCCG
>Ga0194129_10009260_pt1 | contig 11109 bp, 1 predicted proteins | sample TA2KigCa35mmetaG_FD_150862 | JGI IMG/M metagenome (GOLD analysis project Ga0194129, IMG submission 150862) | Freshwater microbial communities from Lake Tanganyika, Tanzania - TA2015038 Kigoma Deep Cast 35m | ecosystem: Environmental > Aquatic > Freshwater > Lake | place: Tanzania: Lake...
GCGAGGGCGAGGGCGAGGGCGAATTCCGCTGTACGCGCAACCGTGACTGTCTCGAGGGTGAGCGCTGCATCACGCGCACCGGCACGTGCGAGCTGCTGTCGTGCCTCGGCGACGCCGACTGCCGAGATCTGGGCGCAGCCTACGTCTGCGACTTCGGCCAGCACCTGGCGCAGGGCGGCTTCGCCTGCGTGTTCGACGGCTGCCGCTCTAACGAGGACTGCGACATCACCATCGAGACGTGCGACCTCGACACCGGCGCCTGCGTGCCGATCGAGAGCCCGCCGTGTCGCCGCGAGCGCGACTGCGCGTCCAACGAGCACTGCGAGTACGAGACCGGGCTGTGCCGTGCCGGCAAGCGCTGCGCGTTCGATCCGAACTGCCCGGCGCGGCAGCGCTGCGGCCCCGAGAATCTGTGCATCGATCGCAAGCCCTGCGTGACGGCCAACGACTGCTTCGTCGACGCCCTCAATGGCATCCCCGTGCAGGTCGGCGACGAGTTTTGTTACGGCGGCACCATCGAAGCCAACCAGAACACCTGCATCGAGTTCGGCATCTTTTGCAGAGACAACGACCAGTGCCTGCCGGGGGCCCGCGCCGACGGCAGCCCGCTGCACCGTTGTGACATCTCGGCGGGGCGCTGCGTCACCGGGGGCGCCTGCACCGTCGACGCGTCCTGCGGCGAGCGCCAGGCGTGCGACGTCAAGAGTCGCGTGTGCGTCTACCCGATGCAGCCCTGCTCCTTCGACGCGAATTGCCGCATCGATCAGCGCTGCCACGAGACGCTGAAGCGCTGCGTGACCAAGCTGATGTGCCCCAACGACTTCAGCTGCCCCCAAAACGAGATTTGCGAGGCCGGCACCGGCGAGTGCCGCGAGAGCGACCTGAACCTGGCCTGCACGTCCAACGAGATCTGCGTCGAGCGGCTCGGCGCCGGCTCCACATGCGATCTGGCCACGTCGCGCTGCCGCGAGATCGCGGTGCCCGGGCGCTGCCAGTTGTCCGCCGACTGCCTGCCCAACGAGGTCTGCGACGTCGGCAACGGCGTCTGTGTCGCGGCGCAGATCCCGCCCGAGTGCGGCACCGACAAGCCGTGCCCGTCAGGCCTGACCTGCAACCTCGGCGAGGGGGTCTGCGTCAACACCAACATCGGCTGCAATCAGAACACCGACTGTCTGGCCAGCGAGCGCTGCGACCCGAACTCCAACGAGTGCGTGCTGCTCGCCGAGCCGGCCGAGTGCACCACGAACACCGAATGCGAGGGCAGCCAGTTCTGCGACCCCGAGACCAACAAGTGCACGCCCGTCGCAGGCGGGGCAGGGTGCGACTCGGACCTCGACTGCCGCGGCAACGAGATCTGCGATCCCGACACCAGCGAGTGCGTGGTCCGCGCGCAGCCCCCCGTCGAGTGCCGGAGCACCACCGACTGCGGCCCGCAGGAGGTCTGCTTCGGAAGCCCCGGCGAGTGCGTCACCCAGTCGGGCGGCACGTCATGCACCACCAGCCTCGACTGCCGAGCCAACGAGGTCTGCGATCAGGGCACGGCCCGGTGTACCGGCACCGCGAGCTGTCAGTCCGATGACGATTGCACCGCGCGCTTTACCTGCGACCTCGGGTCGGGCAACTGCACCGCGCGCGGCGGCTCGTGCGTGGCCAACGCCGACTGCTCGGGCACCGAACTCTGCGAATTCGTCTTGGGGATCTGCATGGTCGGCGGCGGCGCCTGCGGCACCGACACCAACTGCTTCGGCGGTCAGGTGTGCGACTCGACGTCGGGCACGTGCCAGTTCGCCGGCGGCGTCTGTCGGACGGACCAGGAATGCTGCGACGGCTTGGGGTCGTGTGATCTGGTCTGCCTGCCGGAGATCGGCTTCTGCAGCGTTCCTGTCTCGCCGTGAGACAGAAATGCAGATCTAGGATGGAAACTTTCCTCCCGTGGGAAGGATCGGGAGGAGCGAGCAAAAAGGGAGGACGCGTGAGAACAGCACCTTGGAAAATCGGATTGACTGCGACGGCGATCGCCGGCGCCGCCACGACCATCTGGTGGGGAGTCGCCGATCGCGGCGCCGCCCCGACGGACGCCCCCGGCGTCGTCGCGGCCAACGAGCCGGACGTCATTCGCGACAACGCGAAAACGATGTTCAAGCTCATCGACGACCGCAAGACGCGTAACTTCGCGTTCAAGATCGAGGGCGATCGCGTCGACGCCGACGGCATCGTCGCGTCGCGAGGCGAGATGACCTTCACCTCGCAGGTGACGGGCAAGACCCTGAAGCAGCGCCTGACGGGTGCGAGCCTCATCGACGGCGACAGCCGCGATCCGCTCGAGACCGGCGAGGCCGTCAAGCCGTCGGTCGAGCAGTCCGACAAGCGCGGCTCGGTGCGCTATCCCGGCTTCTACGCCGGCCTCGACCTCGAGTACCGCTACGACGGCAAGGACGTCGAGGAGTTCTTCCACGTCAACAATGATCTGCACCAGCGCCTCGCCGGCAGCGGCGAGGACCTTGAGGTCCGCACGATCTTTCCGGGAGTGTCGCGCGAGGGCGGCGCCCTCGTGTCGGCGCTGACCCCCGGCGTGGCGGCCCCCGACGCGAAGCTCGCGCCGGACAACGTCGAACTCCCGCAGGGCGTCGTCGGCAAAGACTCGGTCGAGCTGACCGTCGGCCCCGACCGCTGGACGTTGCCCGCCGCCGTGGCCATCGACGGCCGTGGCGAGAAGCTGGCGCTGCAGCGCACGTTCCGCTTCGTGCCCGAGGGCCTCGAGGTCTCGGTGCGCCTGCCCGGCGCGTGGATGAAGACCGCCGACGCCCCCGTGGTCGTCGACCCGTCGGTCATCGACAACACGCGCGCGATGCAGAACATCACGTGGAACGAGCGCTCGATGGTGGTCGACTCGAAGGGGCGCCACCACATCGTCTACCGCGGTGTGCACCAAGGCTACTGGAAGGCGATGTACACCTCGGGCGACGGCAACATCTGGGACGACCCGGTCCCGGTCGCCAACGTCGACACCGCCAAGGGCGAGAACCAGCACTACATCCCGACGCTGGCCATCGACGGCACCGACACGCTGCACGCCCTGTTCAACGACTGGGGCTATAACCCGTCGAACGCCGCCGCGCGCGGCCCGCACAGCGGCTGGGGCCACCGCGTCCACTACGCGCGCTGCACCAACCGCTGCGCGCTGAAGGACTGGAGCTGGAACGGCCAGGCAGGCGGCAAGATCCTGACACCGACGTCAGCGTACTGGCAGGCCTACCAGCACATGGCCATCGACCAGCAGAACGTGGTGCACATCGCGTTCGAGCAGGGCGATCCCTACGCCCACTTCTACTTCCAGATCAGCCCGCAGGGCGTACTGGTGCAGAAGCCCGGTCTGCCGCTCAACTACCACGCGACGAACCTCGTCGTCGACAACTCCAACGTCGTGCACTACCTCGGCGCCGACTACTGGAACAGCTACAACGTCCGCCACTTCATCTGGAACCGCGCCGCCGATGGCGGTGACGGAGCGTGGGAGCAGCGCGCTCAGCTCCAGATCCGTCCCGACGGCGAGGCCGGGCGCCCGGCGGTGTCGGGCTGCCACCCGTACTTCTCGAACCACCGCCTGGCGTCGTCGACGGCGCCCAACGGCCGCATCCACGTGACGATGCAGCTGTACAACCACTGGTGCGGCACCGAGTACACGTGGCGCATCGGCTACGGCGAGTACGACCCGGCCACCGACACCTGGGCCGCGGCGCAGGTGCTCAACATGCCGAACTACGTACAGGGCCAGCACGAGCACGTCGCGCAGATCACCGTCGACAACAACAACACCGCCCACGTCGTCTGGCTGCGCAATGGCGCGACGCAGAACCTGGTCTTCTACGCCCGTCGTCCGTCGGGTGGCGTGTTCACCAACGGCGTCAAGCTGCTGCGCAGCGTGGGCTCGTTCGACGCGCCGCAGATGCGTCCGCGTCTGTCGTTCCCTGCTGGCCCGAACTCGTCGGTGCCGGCGGGCCTGCTCGACCTGGTCGTGCTCGAGAACGGTGGCGAGCTACGCTACTTCTCGACCGGCGCGCCCGTCGACGGCCCAATCCTCGACCTGCCGCGTGACCACACCTACACGAACATCACGCGTCCGCAGTTCCAGTGGCGCCGCATCCCGTCCGACGACAACACCAACACGACGTACGAGCTCGAGATCGACACGACGCCGCTGTTCAGCTCGATCCGCGTCAGCAAGACCGGTCTGACCCAGCCCACGTACACGCTGAGCGGCAGCGGCAACGAAGTCCTCTCCGACGGCCAGTTCTACTACTGGCGTGTCCGGGCGCGGAACGCCAACGGCTTCGGTCCATTCGGCCCGATCTTTGAGCTCGGTGTCGACACCACGCCGCCCGCGAACTTCAACCTGATCGCGCCGGCCGATGGCTCCGACCCGCAGACGAAGACGCCCACGTTCACGTGGGAAACGGCGGTCGACTGATCGCCCCGCCTGGCGGTCTCGCGAGAGGCCGCCAGGCGTCCTCCCCGCCCGGCGCGCCGCGTTCGCGCCGGGCGCTCGCTCCGGCCCAAGCCGTCGAGCGGATCGCCGTCGTCGTGATGGCTTCAACGCACAAGTTTCATGACTCTCGCGCGCGGGGTTCGCGTCATGTTCGGTCATCCCAAGCAGGTTGAACGCACGAGGTCTGGCGCCGTCACGTGGCCGTGGCTCTTCGCCGCGGTCGCGACGCTCGCCGCTGCCGACGCCCACGCTCAATCCGCCGATGTGACGCCGCCGCCGTTGCCGGTCGCGGTGTTCCCCACCGACGTCGTCACGCTGAACCCGCTGCTCGGATTCGTGTGGACGGGGGTGGTCGACCAGGCGCCGAACCCGCTCAGCCCGGATAGCTCCCGCGTCTCCGGCCTCGCCAGCTACCGCTTCGAGCTTAGCCAATTCGCCAGCTTCAGCTCCATCATCGCGACGTCGACCGGCACGAGCACGCGGTATCAGCTGACGACCGCCCAGCGCCTGACCCCCGGCTCGACGTACTACTGGCGCGTCACCGTGCGCGACAACGCCGGCAACGAGGCGACCACGCCCATCCGAGTGTTCACGGTGCAGCAGCGCCTGGTGCGCTACCGCATGATATTAGACGACGACTGCTCCGGCGGGTTCACGTCGCCCAACATCGACATCAACACCACGGCCACCGCCGCGACCGACTCGCGGTTCCCGTTGACGGAAGGTGTTCAGTACTGCTGGCGCGTCCAGGCCATCGACCTCGCCGAGAACGTGCGCACGACGCCGACCCGGCGCATCCTGCTGGCCGACCGCTTCGGCCCGTCGGTCGCCGTGCTGCACCAGCCGGCCAACGACGCCCTGCTGATCGACAACACGCCCGGCTTCGCCTGGACGCCGTCGAGGGATACGGGCACGGTCACCTACACGGTGCAGGTCGCCACCAGCGACCAGTTCGCGAACCTGCGCGACATCGGGGCGGCCACCAACCTGACCGCCACGGGCTATCAGATCCCCGACGCCAACGCGTTGCCGCGCGGCGCCCGCTACTTCGTGCGCGTGCTCAGCCGCGACAGCCTCGGCAACGTCACGACGGGGACGGCGGTCCGATTCAGCGTCGACGATCGCGCGGCGCGATACACCCTGACCGTCGCCCGCGAGAGCCCGGCGTCGCGCACGTTCGAGTTCAACAGCAGCACGGTGCCTACCGGCACGGCGCTGTTTGGCAACGCCGTGCTGCTGGGCGACGGCGGCTTCAGCGGCGGCGCCCTGAACCTGGTGGGCCCCACCAAAGAAAAGCAGGGCAGCATCATCGTCAACGACTTCGCTGGCGGCACGGCGGTGAAGAGCTTCGCGGCGCGCATGAAGATCCGCGTCGACCAGACCAGCAACCCGCCCGCCGACGGGTGGAGCTTCAACTTCGCCACCGACCTGCCCAACACGTCGTTTGGCGAAGAGGGCGCCGGCAGCGGCCTGACGATCAGCTTTGACACCTTCGACAACGGTCGCGGCGAGGCCCCGGCGATCAACGCCCGCTGGCGCGGTACCAACATCGCCGAGGGTCGGCCGGGCATCGCCACGCTGATCACCGGTGACAACGGCTCGAGCGTGTGGGCCGATGTCCTGATCCGGCTCGACCCCGACGGCACCCTCGACCTCGTCTACGACGGCGTCCCCGTGTTCGCGAACCTCCAGACGCCGTACGTCGCGCAGAGCGGCGCGCGCTTCGGCATCGGCGCCCGCAACAGCAGCCGTTGGTCGAACGTCTCGGTTGACGACCTGACGCTCACCGTGGGCACCCCCGACCTGGAGGTGCCCGACCTGACGAGCACCAGCTACATCCTGACCAACAGCTCCCTGCTGCAGGACGGCCAGCAGTACTTCTGGCGCGTCAGCGCTACCGACCGCGCCGGCAACGTACGCCTGTCGCGCACGAACGCCAGCGTCGACCGCGCGTCGACGTTCACGCTGGGCGACACCTACCCGCCGCCGCCCGCCGAGGCGGTGTTCCCCGAGGACGGCTCGGTGACGCTCACCACCAAGCCCATGTTGACCTGGGAAGCCTCCAGCGACGCCCGCAACTTCGTCGTCAACGTCTCGGCCAACGCCAACATGTCCTCGCCGTTGCAGACGACGGCGCTGCCTTCGCCGGCCCGGGCGATCGTCGGCACACCGGTCGTCCAGCCGCTGAACCGCGGCCAGACCTACTTCTGGACGGTCCGCTCGATCGACTCCAAGGGCAACGGCTCGGACTCGCCCATCTTTCGCTTCACGGTCGACGCCAAGGCGGTGCAGTACAACGTGCAGGTCGCCCAGACGACCACGTTCAGCACCGCGCTCATCGACCGTCAGGGCTTGCGCGCGACGACCTATACCGTCTTGCAGGGCGAGGCGTTGCCCGAGGTGACGCAGCTGTATTGGCGCGTGCTCGCCACCGACCAGGCCGGAAACAGCAAGACCTCGACGAGGTTCCACGGCATGCGGATGGCCGACCGCTTCCCGCCGCCGACGCCTGAGCTGACCTACCCCGAAAACCAGGCGTCGATCATCACATCGAGGCCGGTGTTCATGTGGGACCCGGTCTTCGACAGCTCCGGCGGCGTCACATACCGGCTCGAGATCAGCACGAACGACCTGTTCAGCAACATCGTCCTGCAGCGCACCGGGCTCACGAGTCCCAGCATGACGATTCAGCCCTCCCAGGCGCTGGCCCCCGGCCGGTACTTCTGGCGCGTGCTCGCCACCGACCTCACCAACCAGACGGCGGCGCCGGCCGTCGGCACCTTCTCCGTGCTCAGCCGGGCGGCGCGCTATGAGATCGCGCTGTCGCGCCAGGCTGACCTGTCGACGCCGTTCTTCCAGTCGCCGACCAGCGCCATCTCGTTCCCGCTGCCAGCGAGCGCCTCGCTCGACGCCGGCGTGTCGTACTACTGGCAGGTCGTCGCCATCGACGGCGCCGAGAACCGCCGCAACAGCGGCATCCGCCGCTTCAGCCTCGTCGACCGCTTCGCGCCCGAGCCGCCCGACCTCCTTTATCCGGCGTCGGCGGCGACGGTAGTCAACGACCGCGTGTGCTTCGCCTGGGGGACGGCGCGCGACAGCAGCGCGGTCACCTACCGGGTGCAGGTCTCGCGCAACACGCTGTTCTCGCCGCTGGTCGCGGAGTCGACGGCGTTGACGACGCAGTCGTTCTGCCTGCCTGCCGCGCTGCCGCGCGATACCAGCTACTACTGGCGCGTTCAGGTCGCCGACGCCGCCGGCAACACCGGCGCCTCGACCACCGGCTCCTTCACCGTCGAGTCCCGCAGCGCCGTCTACGCGCTAGAGGTCGCCACGGACTCGACCTTCAACGCGCCGGTCATCCAGCGTCCGGGCCTCGCCAACAAGGCCTACAACCTCGCCCAGGGCGAGGCGGTGAACGAGGCCGTGCGCTACTTCTGGCGCGTCCGCGCCAGCGACCGCGCCGGAAACGACCGCCTGTCGCGTGTGGCCTACACGTTCCAGCTGACCGATAAGTTCCCGCCGGCGGTGCCCGACTTCATCTTCCCGACTGCCGACGCGACCCTGATCAACGACCGGCCGTCGTTCTCGTGGGAGGCCACGGCCGACTTCAGCGGCGGCGTCCGCTACACGTTCGAGCTGGCCACCGACACGCTGTTCAATGAAATGGTCACGACGTCGCTGACGCAGACGGCGACAACGTTGGCCCTCGGGTCGCAGGGCGTGCGCTTGGGGCGCGGTCGGACTTACTACTACCGCCTGAAGACGCACGACGCGGCCGGCAACGTGGGCGTCGGCCCGACCCAGCGCTTCGATCTGGAGACCAAGCAGGCCATATTCACCTACACCCTGCTCGACGGGTCGGTGCCCGTGGCCGCCAGCGGAGACTTGACGACGTCGTCGTATACGCTTACCGGGCTGCGCACGCCGCTGGTCGAGGGCAAGGCGTACACGTGGACGGTGCAGGCCCGGGACCGCGCCGGCAACGTGCGCAACCCGGCCAAGAACTTCACGTTCGCGCTGGCCGACGTCTACGCGCCGAGCCTGCCCGAGCTGCAGTACCCCGACGATCGCGCCGACGTCCTGAACGCGCGCGTCGGCTTCCGCTGGGGCACGAGCAGCGATCCCAACGGCGTCGCCTATCGCGTGCAGGTGTCCGAGACGAAAACGTTCGACATCAAGCTGGTCGACCAGAGCACGACGAACGGTTTGTACCAGCTGTCGTCGACGCAGGCGCTGCCAGCGGGCAAGAGCTACTTCTGGCGCGTGGTCGTCGCCGACAACAAGGGCAACACGGCGGCGACGCTGCCGAAGACCTTCCAACTCATTCCCAAGGCGCTCAGCTACACGCTGACCGTCCGGCGCTCCGCCGGCGACGGTGCCATCGTCGCGCAGGCGACGACGACCGCTTCGAAGTACACCGTTCCGCCGGCCACGCCGCTGGTGGACGGCTTGAGCTACAACTGGTCCGTCGATGCCGTCGATCAGGCCGGCGGCATCCGCAAGTCGGTGACGCGGCAGTTCACGCTGAGCGACATCTACCCGCCGAGCCCCGCCAAGCTGACCTACCCCCGGCCCGGCGAGACGGTAGCCAACCCGCGCCCGTCGTTCCTGTGGGACCCCGCCATCGACGCGTCGAACTCGATCCAATACACCATCGACATCTCGGCGGCCGCCGACTTCGGCCAGGCGACGCTCATCGAGTCGCGCAGCGGCCTGACGGCGACGATGTTCACGGTGTCGACGGCGCTGGCCCGCGAGAAGACCTACTACTGGCGCGTGCGCTCGCGCGACAGCAACGGCCGCATCAGCAACAGCGACACTGGCACCTTCGTCGTCGGCACCAAGAAGCCGCGCTACCGTCTGGAGTTGACGGACGGCACCGACGCCGCGGCGCTCAACTCGCCCGCCTACGTGCTGGATACGCCCGAGGGCATCACGCAGAAGAACCTCGCCGACGTGATCGGCCTGCAGCTGCGCGAAGAGACCAACTACGTCTGGCGCGTGCGTGCCATCGACGCCTCGAGCAACGAGAAGCTGTCGTCGACGTTCCGCCGCTTCCGTCTCGCTGACCGCTACCCGCCGCCGGCGCCGGACCTCGAGTACCCGTCGGACGTCGGCGAGGTCGTGAACTCGCGCGTCGGCTTCCTGTGGGAGGCCGTGCGTGACTCCGGCCCGAACCCAGCGGTCACCTACGGAATCGAGGTCAGCACCGTGCCGACCTTCGCGACGACGGTGCTGCAGAAGACCGGCCTGACCGCCGCGGGCTACCAGAGCTCGTTCACCGAGCGCCTGACGCCCGACAAGACCTACTACTGGCGCGTGAAGGCGAAGGACGTCCTCGGCTTCGAGGTGGCGACGGCGCCGCGCAGCTTCACGGTCAAGCGCTCGGTCGTGAAGTACACGTTCACGCTGGCGAACGACCAGAACTTCTCCAACATCCAGTACCGCACCAGCGACCTGACCATCCCGAGCCAGCTGCTGCCGGCGCCCGTCGGGCTGACCGAGGCGCGGGAGTACTTCTGGAACGTGGAGGCCCGCGATGACGCCGGCTTCAACGTGCCGGCGCTGAACGGTCCGTTCCGCATGCGCCTCGCCGACACGCTGCCGCCGGCGCCCGCGGTGCTCACCTACCCGGCGATGGCGTCGGTGGTCGCCGACAACACCCCGGGCTTTGCCTGGGAGAAGGCCTCGGATCCGTCGGGCGCGACCTACGCCATCGACATCGCCCGCGACAACAAGTTCACCGATCTGGTGGTGAACAAGCAGGCGGTGGGGACGGCGCTGGGCTTCCAGATGCCGAGCACCACGGTGCTCACGCGGGACGCCAACTACTTCTGGCGCGTCTACTCGAAGGACTCGTTCGGCAACGAGTCGGTCAGCGCGCCGTCGGTGTTCGGCGTCGGTCCCAAGGGCGTCAAGTACAAGCTCGAGGTCGCGACCGACTCGGGCTTCAGGGCGATCATAAAGACCTACACCGACATCCGCACGCCGTACTTCGACACGCCGATCCTCGAAGCGTTCGACATGAACAAGGACCACTTCTGGCGCGTGACGGCCACCGACCAGCTCGACCGCAGCGTGGCGGCGGTGCGCGCGTTCAAGTTCAACGTGCGCAACCTGGCGCTCATCCGACGCGGCGGCCTTGAGGGTTTCTATTACGACGGCGTCGCCTTCGACACCGAGATGTTCCGCCGCATCGATCCGCAGGTCGACTTCCCGGTGCTCGCCGACGGCAACGTCGCCGGCGACTTCGACACCGGCATCGGCCCCGACACGTTCTCAGTGCGCTGGCGGGGCTGGTTCGAGGCGACGTCGTCGGGAACTTACACGTTCTTCACCAGCAGCGACGATGGCCAGCGGCTGTACATCGACGGCGCCCTCGTCGTCGACGACTGGAACAGGCAAACAACGACAACGAAAACAGCCGTCCGCAATCTGGGCGCCGGCTGGCACTCGGTGGTCTACGAGATGTTCGAAAACACGGAGGGCGCCGTGGCGCGGCTCGAATATTCGGGTCCCGGCGCGACGCGCCAGGTCATTCCGTCGAACCTGCTGGCGGTGATCGGCAACCCCGGCGACAAGACCCCGCCGGTCAGCACGAGCGCGTTCATTTCGGCCGCCGG
>Ga0194129_10009261_pt1 | contig 11107 bp, 8 predicted proteins | sample TA2KigCa35mmetaG_FD_150862 | JGI IMG/M metagenome (GOLD analysis project Ga0194129, IMG submission 150862) | Freshwater microbial communities from Lake Tanganyika, Tanzania - TA2015038 Kigoma Deep Cast 35m | ecosystem: Environmental > Aquatic > Freshwater > Lake | place: Tanzania: Lake...
ACCTGCGCCCTAACTGGGTATCGGCTGATCGCCTCCAAGTCGACCTACGTGCCCCTGGAGGCCGCCCATATCCACGCCCACTCCCAGCGAGGCCCCGACAGCCCTGAAAACGGCCTGGCCCTGACCCCGACAGCCCACGATCTCTTCGATGCCGGCCTCTGGACCGTCGACGACAACCTCCGCATCCGGGTCGCCAAGTCCGATATCGCCGAATCCATCCTCCCCGGTGGCAGCCACTTCAAACTCGCCGACCTCCACGACCGCCCGCTCTCCTTCGCGCCCAACGCCATCCTCCGCCCAAACCCCGCCCACCTCGCCTGGCACCGCCGTGAAGTGTTTGAGTCTTAGACTTTTTGAAGCTGGAAGCTGACATGATAGCGGTAGAAGCTGACGGTAGGGACCATGGATAAGGCGCGTTGCAGCCTGGTGTCGTCGTCTCTGGCGATGATAACGCCAAGGACGGTCTGATCTGCTTCGGCTAGCTCTTCTTTGACGTACCCCATGTAACGCAGGACCTGGCCGACGACGGCGTCAGCGGCGCGTCCTTTCTTGAGTTCGACGACAAGCAGGCGACGCTTATCTTTGCTGATGGCCAGAATGTCCAGGGGGCCGGTATCGGTCTGGAGCTGTTGCCCGACAAGTCCGTCACCGCCGTCATAGATGTCATATTCCTGACCTAGTTCAGTGCTCTTCCAGTTGCTCACCAAGAATTCCTCTAGATGCTTTTCGAGCGCGAAGTTACTTTCCGTCGAGGGCTGATTGGGATCAGATAGCGAAGTGGAGGTGGCGGGACCAGCGATAATGAGTCTATCGATTTCCTCCGCATAGGCTGTAATTGCGTTGGGGCCAACCACCGTGAGCGGCACGCTGGCGGAGCCAAGGAGGCCTTCGCTAATGGCTTCGCGAGGTATGACGACATCTAGCCAGCGAACTGGTCGGCGATGGGGCAGGGGCTCGCCAGCGACATAGGCATAATCCCCAGCGACCTCGCCGGCGCGATACGATCCCTCGCCGTCAGGGGCTAGGACCACATCACCAAACTGCATGCCCTTGCCGATGGTCCAAAGGGCGCCACAGGCCAGTCCAGCGGCAATCTTCGACTTGTCAGGGCGGTTGGTCGCGTAGATCGGCGCTATTTTCCTCCCGAACTCCTTCCAATCTAAGTCGAGGTAGTTGCTCAGGTCTTGCGCGACACCGAAGTCAGCCCCGACGAAGCCATCCTTCAGGCATAACTCCGCGTGGGAGCTCTTACGCCCTAGCATAACTCTGTAGTAACTTTTCATGTGGGGGTCCTTTCCTTTTACCCTCATGGAACGCTAACAACAAGAATCTAAAACTTTTCCCACCCGCCCGCCTCGCCTTGTCTCGGCTGCGCCTAATACGGGGTCAGGCCGTTACTCGTCAGGTGCTGATGCTGAATGCGCCGATGATGTGCTGATTTGGCATCAGGCGGATTTAGTAACGGCCTGACCCTTTGGCTTGGCGTAGCTGCTTGCGTACGTTTCCGCCGCACCCTACTAATAGGGTCAGACCCTATTAATGGGGTCAGACCCCATTACGACCCCGCTCGAGTGGATTCGCTCGGGAGCGAAACCGAAGCCTTTATGAACCGCCGCCAGTTCCTATCCTCCGTTACCCTGAGCCTTCCCGCACTCTTACGTGCAAAGGAAAGCGAAGGCGTGCTCCGATTCGGCGTGATCACCGATGTGCATCAAGACATCATGCACGATGGCGTTCAGCGTGTGAGCGCGTTCGTCGATGCGATGGCTCGCGAGCGCGTGGCCTTCATCGCGCAGCTTGGCGACTTCTGCGTGCCGGAGGAGAAGAACCGGGCCTTCCTCAATGCATGGAATCAATTTCAAGGTCCGCGTTATCATGTGCTCGGCAATCACGACATCGACGGCAAGCACACGCGCGAAGAGACGGTGGCCTTCTACGGCATGAGTGCGCGGCACTACAGGTTCGAAGCTGGCGGTGTATGTTTCATTGTGCTCGATGGCAATGATCCGAACCCCGAGTCGAAAGAGAAGGGCTATGCGCACTTCATTGCCAAGGATCAGCTCGATTGGCTCGACGCAACGCTGTCGAACACACGCCTGCCCGTGATCGTGATGGTTCATCAGCCCATCGATCAAGCCGCTGGCGTCAAGAATCACGCCGAGGTGCGTGCGGTGCTGGAGAAGCCTCGCAAAGGGCTGCCGGGCGTGGCTGCGGTGCTGAGCGGGCATTTGCATCAGGACTATGTGAGCCGCATCAACGACATCGCCTACATCCAGGTCAACAGCGCCTCCTATCTGTGGATGGGCAACACGGGTATGACTGAGATGTATGCGCCGGAGATTCACAAAGCGCATCCCGCCCTGCGTCGCACGGCACCTTATCGCGATCCCTTGTGGGCGGTGATCAGCATCGATTGGTCAATGCGCACGCTGACTCTGCAAGGTCGCAGCTCCCAGTGGGTTGGTGTGGACCCATGGGAACGCGGCGGTCGGTTTCCAAAGGATCGCTGCAAGCCCGCGATCTCGGATCGGCGGGAGGATTTGCGGTGATCAAGACAGAGGAATGGGGACAGGGGAATCCAGGAGGGTGAGCTTCCCTGTGAGTTTCTCTGCCTAAGTAATGGGGTCAGACCCCATTAATAGGGTCAGACCCTTTTTGGATTACTTCACCGCTGGATGAGGTAAATCAGCAGGAGGATGATGAGGGCGGCCGTGACGAGGCAGCTGCAGCAGGGGCCGCAGCTGTCGATCTGGCGCCGCAGCTTTTCCTCAAAGGGGTCGGGCATGGTTTTATAAAACAAGGATTCTAGATGCTGTAAAGGGGAGGGTCGGGGCTTGGGGTCGGCATGACTGTCCATGCCTAATCGGCAGCCTCTGCTTTCAATGGGTTTGAGTTTTTGAAATTTTAGTCATCCCTAAGGACGTGGCCCTGGCCGAATACTTTCGCACGCTCTCGCTGGGCCTCAAGGTCCGGTCGGGCGCCGGCGGGGCGCATGCGGTGGTCTCGGGCGTTTCCGGCTCGCTGCGCTCGGTCTCCCAATCGATCGCCCAGGCCAAGGCGGAGGTGATCGCCAGGGCCGACGCGGTGCTGGCCGAAGGGGTCGCCGCTTTGCTCAAGGCCGCACCGATCGAGGAGCTGGAAAAGCTCGGGGTGCGCACGGGAGCCCTGCGCGGGGGAGGTCTGCTCACGGTCCATGACCTGGAGGGCAAGACGGCCTGGCAGCTCCAGCGCATCCGCGGGGTGGGGGATGTCACGGCCGAGGAGGCCATCGCGGCCCGTGACCGATACAAGGCCGAGGCGAAGTCTGAGGTGAGGGTGCTGCCGGACCCGGATAATCCCAGGCCTTCCGACGGCGCCTTGATGGTGGCCGTGGCCAGATATGACGCCTTGGTCAGGCATCTGCCCGACCGACTGAAGGAGGCGGACCGAAAGCTGTTCTTGGCGATGCAGGCCCTGGAGCGCTTGCAGGCGGAGACCCGGTTGTCGGGCCTGCTATTCTCATCCGAGCGACGTCAGAGGCTCGTCGAGACGCATGACGCCCTGCTGGCCGAGCTGAGCTGGGTGCAGCAGGAGACGGCCGTCCTGCGACAGTATGAGGCCGGTCTGCGCCCGTCGGTCGAAGAGGTCCGCCGGCTCTATGAGCAGAACTCCGCCGCGTTTGTGGCGGTGCTGGAGTCGGTCCTGCCCGCTAGGCTGCCCGTGGCTCCTCCGCCGGGGCAGGTCTCGGACGAAAAGGGCGGCCTGCCGGCTGAAATCGCGGCCGAGGTCGAAGCCACCCGGCTCGAGAAGGGGCCGCTGTTGGCGACGTTGCGACGCTACCAGCAGTTCGGGGCGCAATACCTGATCTGCCGGAAGCGCGTGTTGCTCGGAGATGACATGGGGCTCGGCAAGACGGTCCAAGTGCTCGGCGCCATGTGCCACCTCAGCGCCGTCGGCGCCCGCAGGTTCTTCGTGGTCTGCCCGAACAGCGTGCTCATCAACTGGGAGCGGGAGGTGTCCAAGCACACCGGACTGACTCCGACCGTGATTCATGGGCCTGATCGGAACGACGAGGTGGCCCTCTGGAAAGAGCGGGGCGGGGTGGGCATCACGACCTTCGCGACCCTTTCGAAGCTCGTGCATCTCATCGACGACGTCGACCTGCTCGCGGTCGACGAGGCGCACGCGGTCAAGAATCCCGAGGCGCAACGCACGCAGGCGGTCCTAAAGCTCTCAGCCAAGGCCAGACATCTGGTGCTGATGACAGGCACCGCCCTGGAGAATCGTCTGGCGGAGATGCACACCTTGGTCGCGGCCGCGCAGCCGGAACTGCAGGACCTTCTCAAACAGCTGCTTTGGCAGGTCAGGCCCAAGCCGAACGAGATCAGGCGTCAGCTCGCCCCGGTTTATCTGCGACGCACCCAGGCCGACGTGCTCAATGAGCTGCCGGACCTCGTGCACAACGACGAGGTCATCCCGCTCGAGCCGGCCGACCGACAGGCCTACGAGAGCGCCCCTGAGCATCTGATGCAGCGTCGCCTAGCCGCCACGGTCGGGCAAGGTGAGCGGAACTCCGCCAAATATGATCGCCTGCGGGAGCTGCTGGAGTCGTATGAGGACGAGGGTCGCAAGGTCGCGGTCTTCTCGACCTTCCTGCAGGTCCTCTCGGACGTCAGTGTGATCGCTTCGGGCTGCCCAGTCATCCATGGCGGCGTCCCGACCGAGGAGCGGCAGAAGCTCATCGACGCCTTTTCAGCCAAGCAGGGCTTCGCCGTGCTGGCCCTGCAGATCGATGCCGGCGGACTCGGCATCAATCTCCAGTCCGCCCAGGTCGTGATCCTGATGGAGCCGCAGTTCAAGCCTTCCACCGAGAAGCAGGCCGTGGCCCGGGTCAGACGCATGGGGCAGACCCGGAAGGTGCACGCCCATCGCTTCATCGCCCAAGGGACCGTGGACGAGGCCCTGGTCGCCCTCGTGGAGGTGAAGTCCCGGATCTTTGAGGACTACGCCCAGCAGAGCTCCGTCAAGCAGGCCAGCGCCATGGCCGTGGACGGCGCCAGCGGCGCGCTCCTTGAGGAATTGAAGAGGGTGGTGGGGTAGCGCGGCGCGGCAGAGCCGCGCCGCGAGGGACAGGGACAGGGACAGGGACAGGGGCAGGATTAAAGACCTAGGGGCAGGGACAGGGGCCGGGGCAGGCAACTGAGTTAGCTGGCAGGCTGGCAAGGTGACACGTTGGCAAGGGGCGAGGAGGTAGGGCGGCCATTGCCATGGCCGCCGTTCGCTGAGTCACGTGCGTGGCGCCGGGCAAGGTCACCGACCATTCCCACGTCCGTCCGCCCTCGGACGTGATGGCAATCACGTCCCTACCTGAGGCTGTGGCTGACCGAGGGCGGTCAGCCCTACCCAAGGCAGGGGCGGGGAATCGTGGGTTGATAATGACCGAGGGCGGGGAGAGGGTGTGGAGATGCGACGTTCGCTTTTCATGTTCTTGCTGGTAGGTGCCTCGCTTGCGGCCGAGGTGACGCCGGCGCAGGTCAACCAGGCGCTGGGGGGCGAGCTTTTCGCGGACGGGAATCTGTGGGATGACGAGGGAAGGCGGTCGCGGAACGTCTGGGCTGGCCGCAGGAATCAGAGACGTCGACGGACGCCAGCTACCGTCTCTACGCCAAGGACTCGGTGCGTGTGCTGGGTTGCCGGCCGTATTCCTGCGCGCTGCTCTCGGAACAGGGCAAGGCCGCCTCGATCTCCATCATGTTCGCGAACAAGGGCGACGGGGTGGCGGTGGATTCCAAGACGTCCGACCCCAAGAAGCTGCGCGAACGCGCCGAGCAGATCCGTGAATTCAAGAAAACAATCGCCGAGGACGCCCGGATCGTCGCCGCCAAGCTGACCGAACTACTCGGTAAGCCGACGTCGGACAAGGTGGGGCAGGGCAGGCTGACCAGCGAGTCGGTGAAGCGCTGGGACTGGCAGGGTCATGCGTTCCTGCTGGCCTCTCCGCGCGACGAATACGTGGCGCTGCGCATCATGACCGTGAAGTCCGCCGATGACGGCGGCCGGTCGCGCGTCTCGGACGTCGAACTGGCCGCCCGGGCCAAGACCCGCGTGGAGCGTCGTCCGAACGGCGACGTCATCCTCAAGGACATCCCGATGGTCAACCAGGGCCCCAAGGGCTACTGCGTGCCGGCCACCTGGGAGCGCGTGATGCGATACATGGGCGTCTCGGCGGACATGTACGTCCTGGCGATGGCCGGAGACACCGGTGCGGGCGGCGGCTCTTCGGTCACGGCCATCGCGGCCGGAGCGAAGGAGTCCATTATGCGCTCGGGACGTAAAATCGAGGCCCCGGCGATCAAGCCGGATCCGGTCGTAATCGCCAAGTACATCGACCGTGGCCTGCCCATCATGTGGGCGATGTTCTCCACCAAGGAATACAATGAGATCGCCGACGCCCGCACCAAGGCGCGGGAGGGCGTCGCCGACGCCTCCGAGATCCGCAAGGCCATAGCGGAGTCGCGGAAGGGTCAGAAGCCCCTGAAGGTTGACCGAAACACCGCGCACATGTGCATGATCATCGGTTATAACAAGGAGACCGGGGAGATCGCCGTTTCGGATTCCTGGGGCGACCAGTTCGCCGAGCGCTGGATCCTCGGCACGGAGGCCGGGCAGGTCAGCCAGGGGCAGTTCATGGTGGTGGGATATTGAGCGCGGCGCGACGGAGTCGCGCCGCGAGGGGCAGGGGCAGGGACAGGGGCAGGGCGCGGCGGATGGTGCAAAGGTGGGTGAGTTAGCGCGAGGGGCAGGAGCAGGGGCAGGGGCAGGATTAAAGACCTAGGGACAGGGACAGGGGCAGGTTGATAGAGGATGGAAGATTGAGGATGGGGGATGCGTGGGTCGCCGAGAGGGCGGCCGAGGGTAGGGGCGTGGCTTCGCCACGCCCTCCAAGGCGGCTGACCGAGGGCGGTCAGCCCTACCTGCGCGGCTATGCCGCGTGGGGACACGTGGGCAAGGTGTGAATCAGAGGGTGGTCTTCCTGATGGAAGCGGTGATCTCGGAGATCTGCTTCCGCATGGACGCGGTCTCTCCGGGGGTCAGCTCCTTGAGCCGGTCTTTGAGGAAGCCGGGCTCGTCCATTCCTGCGGCGATGGCGACATGGATCCAGGCCAACCCTTCGATCCGCTGCTCTTTGGGGGCGTCCTTGTTGTCCATGAAGATTCCGTAAAGCAGGGCCCCGCGGGCATGTCCGAGCAGGGAGCATTCATGGAGCAGTTTCATGCTCTCGTTGAGACGTTTTTCGCGCAGGTGATGCGTGGCCAATGAGAAAATGCTATCCGCATAACCGAGTTCTGCGGCCTTGCTCCAATATTTCACCGCTTCCTGCGTGGAGGCCGGCGTGTCTTCCAGTGCCAGCCGGTCGCCCAGGAAATCCATCGCCTTCACATGGCCAGCGTCCGCCGCTCTGCGCAGCCAGAGCATCGTCTCCTGGCGATTCGGGGGGAGGTCCGCATCATCGTAGCAGCCGGCCAGTTGGAACATCGCTTCCACGTGTCCGTCCATCGCCGCCCGACGGAACCAGATGCTCGCGTTGAACGGATTCTCATCCACGCCTTCACCTTCATTGTAGGCTATGCCCAGACGGAACTGCTGTTCGGGTGTCCCGCGGGGCGCCGCCTCGAGCAGCTCCTCGAAGCTCATCTTGTCGGCCGGCTTGGAGGGTTGGTCGCCGCAGCCGACAAGGAGGGTTAGGGAAAGGAGGAAGATGACGGTTCTCATGGCGAATCAGCGCTTGGCGACGGCGAGTTCCCGGGTGCTGATGATGTCGGCGCGGGCCTGGGCGGCATCCTGTATCTCGTCAGGGATGCCCATCATGAATTGCGCGAGATGCATCCTCAACCCGCGGTCATCGATCTCTTCGTTTTCAAGAATCGCGATCGCATAGGCGGCGGCTTCGGTGCGGTCCGTCTTCACTCCCTTCCCGTAGCGGTAGGCGATGTGAAGGCCCATCAGGGCGGTAGCCTCGCCGCTCCTGACGGCGGCCTTCAGCCAGACGATCATGTTGGCGTAGTCCTGCTTGGACTCGAAATGGACCGCGAGTCGCATCTGGGCGGGGCCGTGTCCGCCACTGGCCGCTTTCATGAGCCAGCTAAGGCCGAGCGTCTCGTCACGGTCTTTCTCCTCCCCTTTGAGATACAGATCGGCAAGCAACTGTGCGGCCGACATGTCCCCGGCCTTGTAGGCGCGTTCCAGCCACTTCAGGCCTTCGGCGCGGTCCATGGGCACCCCCGCGCCGACAATGTGGCAAGTGCCGACCATCCCCATCGCCTTGACCGAGCCCGCCTCCGCCGTCTTACGGATGAGCCCGTAGGCGCGCTTCTGATCCGGCATGCAGCCCTCCCCGAATTGCATTCTTTTGGCGAAGGACAAGGTCTTCTCATGGTCGCCGCTTTCGGCGTCCTTCGCCGCTTTGGCGGTGACGGCGGCCTCCGCTTCCAGCTCCTTCTTCCTCCCGTCACTGATTATCAGGTTGAGCCTGGCCATCCTGTTCGACACCTCCGTCAGCACGGCCGGATGCATCGACGTGTCCGCCTTGGCGGCAAGCAACATCGCCTCGGCATGCGACTCCGAATCGAGCCGTGACGCGATGACGGCCCAGACGCAGGCCTCGAAGGGATCGGACTTCGTCACCTTTCCGTCGAGGCAATGGCGGCTCAGGATGAGCATGCAGTCATGGTTTCCTTTTTCCGCCCCCATCTTCGCGTACTTGAATGACATGGCCGGATCGGACGCCTTCTTGTTTTCTGCAAAGAGGTACATGCAGAATCTGTTGCCTGCGTCAGCGCCCCGGGCGTACCATTTATTCGCTTCTTCTTTTTCTACCCTCGTGCCGATGCCGTGCTCGAGCATCATGCCGTAGCGAGCGAATGAATCGACATGACCTCGCTCGGCTGCGAAGCGGAACCAGTGTATGGCCTCAACTTGGTCATTCCGGATCATGACACCATAGTCGTAGATGTGACCCAGTTGATATGCTGAATCGAGGTGTCCACGCTCCGCCGCGCGACGCAGCCACATGCGCTGTTCCATGTGTCGACCTTCCTCTGCCAGCGCTTCCGCGTATTCGGCCATCGCCACGACTCCACCTTTCTTCGCCGCGGCCTCCAGTGCGGAGAGACTCTTCGAAATCTTGTTCACATTTTCTTCTCCGGCTTCTTCCGCGCGGGCCGCGAGGATCAGAAGGATGGCGGAAAAGACGAAGAAAAGAGGGCGGAACATGGGCGTGAGGAGGTGTGGGATGCGGTGGGTGATTTGTTTATGGAATTTTCTTAGAATGTCTTTTGTCCGGCTGGTGGGCAACGGCCCAGATGACCCATCTGTAAGGATTAGACGGATGCAGAGTCTGCGTGCGGATGATTAGAGGAGGTGATGGCGCGGAAGCGGAGCTTCCGCGAGGGACAGGGACAGGGGCAGGGACAGGATTAAAGACCTAGGGCAGGAGCAGGGACAGGGGCAGGGGGATGGTGCAAAGGTGGATGCGCTAGCGCGAGGGACAGGCGCGGCGGAGCCGCGGCGAGGGACAGGGACAGGGGCAGGGACAGGATTAAAGATCTAGGGTAGGGGCAGGGACAGGGGCAGAGACAGGGCGCGGCGGATGGTGCAAAGGTGGGTGCGCTGGCGCGAGGGACAGGCACAGCGGAGCTGCGAGGGGCAGGGACAGGCGGCGGAGCGGAGCTGCGAGGGGCAGGGGCAGGGGCAGGGGCAGGATTAAAGACCTAGGGGCGGGGACAGGGGCCGGGGCAGCAGAGCTGCAAGGGACAAAGGCAGGGAGGGGTGAGGAGGTAGGGCGGCCATTGCCATGGCCGCCGTTCGCCGGGTCACGTGCGTGACGCCGGGCCAGGTCGCAGACCGTTCCTTCGTCCGTCCGCCCACGGACGTGATGGCAATCAAGTCCCTACCGGCGTGGCGGAGCCGTGGGGGCGAGGGGGAGGGACAGGGGTCTTTGGGGGCAAAGGGGGAACACGCATTAATGGGCTTTATACCCTAAATAAGAAACATACTCTGTGTAGTACTGTTTCATCTACATGAACTACGCGTCCCTTGGCCCGGCGCTGACGTTGCTCCTGATCACGGTGGTGGCACTCATCGAATCCGCTCCGCTCTGGGGCGCGCGCAGGCGCGTCAAGGTGCGGCAATGGATCCGGCGGCTCGCCGTCCGCTGCTGCTCGGTCGTGAGCGAGGTCCGGCGCGAAACCCGCAACTGGCACGAAGCGGAAGAAGGCGTCCGCGTCGAGAAGGCCGGTTACAGCTTTTTCGGCGGCATCCTGCTCAGCTCGGGATGAGCCGTCACCGTCCGATCGCCCCGGTCGCGTAGGAGAGAAGAAGCGCGATCGTGGCGTCGTCGACGGAAGCCTTGGCGTCGCCCCTCCAAGTCGGCGCCTCCTTGGGCAGTCCGTGAGTGCGGCCGAAGATGACGAGCGCTGCGAGATATGTCCCTGCGAAGGCGGGATGGGAGTTGTCAGCGGAGTGGAGGCGCAACGGTTCCTTGGATGCGTAGTTGAGCCCCCAGGCGATGCCGACCGGCGCGACTTCGGCACCGGTCGCCTTGGCCAGCTCGCCGTACCACTTGCCGTTACGGGACAGCATCTCAGCCGGATCGGCGCCGAGGGAGAGCGCTGACTCCCGCGTCTTCGTCGCCGTCCAGTAGTCGGCATGTCTCGCCCAGGTCTGATAGAGAATGATGCGCCCCCGTGGGCTCCTCTCCCTGATTTTGCCGACCAGCGCCTCTCCGCCTTCGAGGAAGTCCGTAACGGAACCATCGTTCCACTTTATCTTCGGGTTGTTCTCCGAAAGGGCGGCTTCCAGACTCTGCCCCTGGACTATGACCACGTCCCAGCCCCCTTGGTCGATCAGGTCGAGCGTACCCTTGATCGTCAGGTGGTCCTGCAATGTCCGTCCCCCCGGATGTGAGGCCGCCACCTTGGTTACGGGCCTGCCGGCTGACTTCGCGATCTCGGCGTAGACCTTGGGCAGGCCGTTGGTCCCCGTGTAGCTGTTGCCGATGAACAGGACCTTGCCGGGGTCAGCCGCGACCAGGGGCAGGGCCAGAAGCAGGAGCAGTCGTGACAGCATG
>Ga0194129_10009262_pt1 | contig 11107 bp, 6 predicted proteins | sample TA2KigCa35mmetaG_FD_150862 | JGI IMG/M metagenome (GOLD analysis project Ga0194129, IMG submission 150862) | Freshwater microbial communities from Lake Tanganyika, Tanzania - TA2015038 Kigoma Deep Cast 35m | ecosystem: Environmental > Aquatic > Freshwater > Lake | place: Tanzania: Lake...
CACACACAGCGCACACACAGCGCACACACAGCGCACACACAGCGCACACACAGCGCGCACACAGCGCGCACACAGCGCGCACACAGCGCGCACACAGCGCGCACACACATACACACACCATGAGGTCAGCTTATGTCTCTCCTAAGCGCTCGCGACGAGCGCACACAGCCGATCTTCCCGCTTCTGAAGGGCTTGAGCATCGCGGTGCTGATGACGCTCGCGATGACGGACGGCCGCTCGCTCTCAATCGCGCGGGGCGCGCGCGCACAGAACGTGCCCAACCAGGCCCTCGCCCTCTACGACCGCGGCGTGTCGCTCTACAAGGGCGGCGACTACCGCGCGGCCGAGCGCGCCTTTGTCGAGTCGCTGCGGCACGCTCAAGAGAGCCGCTGCCTCTACTACAAGGCCCTCGCCATCACTAAGCAAGAGCGACGCCCGTGCGGGGAGAAGCTGGTGGCGTGGCAGAGCTACCTGACGGTGTGTCAGCGCGGGGGGGGCTGCGAGCAGAGCTGGCAGCAGAAGGCGAGCGAGAAGAGCGAGGAGCTGGGGGCGTCGTGTGAGGGGTGTAGCCACGTGGAGGGGTCCTGCGAGGGGGCGGCGCAGGGGGCGGCGCAGGGGGCGGCGCAGGGGGCGGCGCAGGGGGCGGCGCGAAAGAGGGCTGAGCGAAAAGCTCAGCGAGCGCCCCTCTCCTCAGCGCCGCGCCCCGCGCCGAGCGAGCGGGCGGAGGAGGGGCGGGCGGCCGCCGGGGGGGGCGAGCGCATGCAGCTCGAGGCGAGCCTCCTGTGCAGAATCAAGAACGCGCGCGGAGGATATGAGCCGCTGAAGGTGTGCCACGGGGAGTACTTCCGCGAGGACGACCAGGTCGCCCTCCGCGTTCGCCCCTCGCAGGAGGGGTTCTTGTATGTGCTCATCTATAACGACAAGGGGCAGGCGCAGCTCGCGTGGCCCGCGCCGGGGGATGACCCCCGCCTCCGCGCCCAGACGGAGTACGCGCTGCCGAGCGCCGAGGACAGCTTTTATCGCGGCTGGTGGTCCGTGGACGCGGTGAAGGACACCAAGGAGGTGATCTCGCTCATCTTCTCGCGCGCGCCGGTCGAGGAGCTCGAGCGGATGCGCGGCCTCGACCTCTCCCCTGAGCTCTCACGCGCCCTCGCGCGGCGCGACCCGGCGCAGGCGCGCGCGCTCAAGCGCTGGGCGGCGACGCAGGGGGCGCAGGCGAGCGCGGACGCGGTGGTGGAGACGGTGGTGGGGGACGCGGAGCGCGTGGTGGCGCAGTTTTATTTTTTGCACGAGTAGTGTAGTGCTAGCTCGCCAGGCGCGCAGCGGCGCCTGAACGGCTGAAAGGCCGAAAGGCGGAAAAGCCGAAAAGCCGAAAAGCCGAAAAGCCGAAAAGCCGAAAAGCCGAAAAGCCGAAAAGCTAAAGCGCTGAATGACTGAATCCTCAAGGAGCTTGTATGCGCCCTCACCCTCTCGCGCGCCTCCTCGCGCGCGCCCTGCTCGCCCTCTGCGCGACGTCCGCCCTCTGCGCGCTCCCGCCGCCCCGCTCGTGGCCGCTGGGGGGCGGCGCGGCGCTGGCGGAGACGCTGGTGGCCAAGAGCTACTACATCCCCGTCTATGGGGAGCCGGAGCCGGAGGCGCAGGTCGTCGGCAACCTCCTCAAGGGGCAGGCGGCGGACGCGGTGGGGCGCCGCGGGGAGTGGGTGCAGGTGAACGCCTTCAAGGGCCTGCTCGTGGGGTGGGCGCGCGCGGCGGAGTTTGAGGCAGGGGGGGCGCCGAGCGTCACCACGCCGCAGGGGGGCGTGTCGCCGACCTTCCCGGGGGAGGAGGGCCTGCGGCGGGCCCGCGCGGGCGACGCGCCGCACAGGGGGGAGTACCGCGGGGTGCAGTACTGCGTGCGCTGCCACAACCCGGGCGCCACGCAGATCAAGAGCGGGGGGCGGCCCATCGAGGTGTGGTCGCAGTCGAGTCACGCCCGCGCCTACCACACGCTCTTCTCGCCCGAGTCGCTCAAGATCGGGCAGCGCCTGGGGATTCAGAATCCCGCCACCTCGCCGCGCTGCCTCAAGTGTCACGTCACCGCCTACGGGGTGCCGGCGGGCGTTCAGAGCGAGGTGGTCTTGACGGAGGGGGTGGGGTGCGAGGCGTGCCACGGCCCCAGCGGCGCCCTCCACGGCTCGGGGGGGGCGTGGGACGTGGCGCCCGTGGGGCAGCGCGCGCGCTTCTGTGGGCGCTGCCACAACGACGAGAGCCCCACCTGGCGCGGCTTTAACCTCGAGTCGTTCAGCGAGTACATCGCCCACTGGGGGCACCGCGCGGAGGTGGAGCAGATCAGGGCGCGCGAGCACGCCGAGATGTCACGCCAGAGCGCGCGCGCGGGCGACCCGCCCCCGGCGCCCCTCACCCCCCGCCTCACGGCCCCGCCCCCCGCCCCCCGCGTGAGCGCCGCCGCCGAGGAGGGAGTCTTGATGTTGGCGAGCGGCGTGGGGGCCCCCGTGCGCTTCCCGCACTCGCGGCACCAGAAGGACTTTGGGCTCTCGTGCAGCTCCTGTCACCACGTGCCGCAGGTCTTCAAGTGCCGCGACTGCCACAACGACACCTCCGCCGTGAGCAGGCAGCAGGCCTTCCACGACGGGGGCGCGCGCTCGTGCCGGAGCTGTCACCGCGAGATGGCGAGCAAGGGGTTCGCGGGGCCGCGCACGTGCGACGGCTGCCACGTGCCCCGCTGACCGCCGCGCTCAGAACTCCCCTGAGAGGAGCGTGAACACGCGCGCCCCGTCAGGCGTGAGGGCGCGGGCGTTCAGGGCGGGCTCGGCGCCCGCGGGGGGGGCGGCGGGGCTCGCCATCCGCACCAGCCCCACCCCGACCCCGACCCCGGCGACCCCGTAGGCGCCGAGGGCGCCGTAGAAGGCCCCGTTGATGACCCCCGCGCTGGCGTTGGGGAGCAGGACGTTGAGGGCGTGGGCGAGGACGCCGGCGCTGAGGGCGATGTAGGTGAAGGTCGGGGTGGCCTCAAGGAAGGTGGGCGCGGCGGGCGCGGGGGCCTCGGCGGTGAGGGCGGCGCTCGGGGCGGCGGCGACGGTGACGGGGGCGGGGGCGGGGGCAGGCGCGGGCGCGGGGGTGGGCGCGGCGACGGCGACGGGCGCGGGCGCGGGCGCGGGCGCGGCGGCGGGGGTGAACGAGAAGCTCTCGCGCACGAAGCCCTCCTGCCAGGGGGTCTGCTGGCCTTTCGTCTCGCGCTCCACCTCGTTGATGGTCTGGCGCATCACCTCCTCGAGCTTGAGGCCCGGCTGGCGCATCTGCTGGGTGAGGGCGCGGGTGAAGGGGCTGTTGGCGCTGTCGCCGTCGAGCGAGACCTTGCCGGGGCGCGTGGAGTAGAGAATCATCGTGCCGCCCGGGGCGCTCTGGAGCTTGAGGCCGCGCGTGGCGGAGCGGTAGGCGGAGGTGAAGGGGTTGTTGCGGCAGGCGTCGAGGATGATCAGGTTGAGCCGATTCTGCGCGCTCTCCATCTGGCCCATCACCTCCTCCATGGAGACGCCGTAGATGCGGATGAACTCCTCGCGGTCGAGCTTGGCGCCCACGGGGATCAGGTAGTTCTGGCCTTCGATCTGCATCCCGTGGCCGGCGAAGTAGAAGAGGCCCACGCCGCGCGTGCGCTTGAGCTGGTCGCCGAGCTCGATGATGTGGAGCGAGAGCTCATCCTTCTTGAGGTCGGTGTGGGCGCGACCCCCCACGAGGGTGAACCCGAGGGCCTTGAGCGTCTCGCCCATGAGCAGGGCGTCCTGGGCTGGGTTGACGAGGCGGCCCTCGTCGTAGGCGCCGTTGCCCACGACGAGGGCGAACTTCTCCTCGGAGGCGGGCGCGGCGTGGGCGAGGGGGAGGGGCGACAGGAGGATGAGGGCGCTCAGGGCGCTCAGGGCGCGCGCGCCCCAGGATGAGAGGATTAACATCGGTTCTGCTCTTGTGGTGTGAGGTCCAAGGCGCTATTTAGAGGGCGGCGGGGCCGCCTTCGATGCTCCGTTATACAAGATCTAGATGCCCCTAGCGATCTAAATTCACCTCCGCACGACCGCTCAACCCAAGTGAGCTCACATCAATGAAGACACCCCCCCTCACGCGGCACAGGCGGCCGCGCCTCTGGCTTCTCTGGCTCCTCTGGCTCTGGGCGGGCCTCCTCGGCGCCCTCCGCCCGGGCGCGGCGCCGGCGGCGCCGGGGCCCCACGACGCGCTCTACGCGGAGAGCCGCTTCCCCAGCGCCAGCCAGTGCGCCGCGTGCCACCCGCTCATCTATGAGGAGTGGCGCGCCTCCGCTCACGCCTACGCCTCCATCAGCCCGGTCTTTCATCGCTTTGAGCAGACCATCAACGACCTCAGCAACGGCACCATCGGCACCTTCTGCATGCGCTGCCACTCCACCGTGGCGACCACCCTCGGCGAGCCGCGCGAGGCGCCGCTGTGGGAGCGCAACCCCGTGTCGCTCGAGGGCATCACCTGCGTGACCTGTCACCGCGTGAGCGAGGAGTACTACAAGGTCAACGGGGAGCGCCGCGTGGACCCCGGGCCCATCGAGGCGCCCGTCTATGGGCCCTTCGAGGGCGACCACCTCCGAGAGGTGGTGGCGGCGGGGGCGACGGGGGGGCGCAAGGTGCACCTCAAGGCGATCAAGTTCGAGCAGCTGAGCGCGTCGGAGGCCTGCGTCTCGTGTCATCAGGTGGCCGTGGCGGGCATCAAGCTGGAGGTGGTGTGGGACCAGTACCAGGCCTCGCCCGCCAAGGCGCAGGGCGTCACGTGCCAAGACTGCCACATGGCACAAGAGGCAGGCGACCACACGTCCGGCTACGCGCAGGCGCCGGGGGCCGTGATTCGCGGCGTCCCCACCCCCGTCCGCAGGCACTCCAATCACTCCTTCTTGGGCCCCGGCTACCCCGTGGTGCACCCAGGGCTCTTCCCGCACAACCCCGAGGCGCGCTCGTACTCGGTGGAGGCCTGGCTCAAGTTCAATGACCGCGAGGGCTGGGGCTCGCCCGAGTTCGAGGCCCGCCTGGCGCGCGGCGAGGTGAGCGCCGCCTTTCCGCCCGAGTGGGCGCGCGCCAACGACCGCCGCAGCGCGCATGACGTGGTGACGCAGAACAAGCAGGTCCTCAAGGCGCGCATGGCGCAGCGGGTGAAGATGATGGAGCACAGCATGCGCCTCGAGGGGCCCTTCTTTGAGGGCAGCCCGCGCGCCGGCGAGGCGCTCGCGGTGCGGTACTCGCTCACGAATCTCAACATCGGCCACAACCTCCCCTCGGGCTCGCTCGGGGCGCAGCCAGAGCTGTGGCTGAACGTGGCGCTCGTGAATCCGAGCGGGGAGACGGTGTGGGAGTCGGGCTACGTGGACTCGCAGGGCGACATGTGCGACCTGCACTCGCAGGACGTCCTCGAGGGGCGCCTCCCCCACGACGACCAGCTGGTGAATCTGCAGACGAAGTTCCTCGTGACTAATCTCAAGGGCACGGACCGCGAGGCCTACCTCCCCATCAACGTTGACCTCGACCAGCTGCCGATGATCCGCCCGGCGCCGGTGCCGAGCACGGTGATGAATCACCCTCCTTTCGCCCGCATGGAGGGGCGGAGCCTGCCGCCGCTGCGGACGCGCGACGCGGAGTATGAGCTCCCCGCCGAGGCGCTCCGCGCCCCCGGGCGCTACACCCTCTCGGCGCGCCTGCGGAGCCGCGCGGAGCCGATCTACTTTATGCGCTTCATCGGGGCCACGGAGGAGATGATCCGCGGGATGAACGAGGGGATCGTGGACCTGCACCCCTACGCTGTGTCTTTTGAGGTGAAGTGAGATGATCCGCTCTCTGCGCCTCGGCGCCCTCTCGCTCGGCGCCCTCTCGCTCGGCGCCCTCTCGCTCGGCGCTCTCTCGCTCGGCGCCCTCTCGGGGCGCGCGGCGGCGGAGCCCCCGCCGTCGCGCAAGATGTCACCCCTCGCGACGCCCGCCGAGCTCCAGGCGAGCCACTTCAAGGCGGACCCCGTCTACCCCAAGCGCGCCTATGACGCGCAGGCGCAGCGCGACATCTACGGCAATAAGCGCGCCGTCAACACCGCGCGCCCGCTCCTCGAGGTCGGGCGCCCCCTCTACAGCCCCGGGGAGCTGAGCCCAGGCGCGCCGCTGAGTCTCGTGGTCTTCGGCGACGTGCAGTCGGCGGTGGGGGTCAACGCGGGGGTGGACGGCGCCACGCAGGCGCTGCTCGGCCTGCGCGCGAGCCTCGACGTGGACCTCCGCCTCACCTCCACGGAGCGCCTGCACGCCCTCGTGCGCCCCCTCGACACCGCCAACCAGCCCTCGCAGCTGCTCCTGAGCGGGCCGGCGGGGGAGGAGCGGGGGCTCGTGCACATCTTCCAGCGCTGCGTGGATTCCGCCATCGACCCAGACGGCTGCACGGGCCTCGAGGCCTTCGATGAGCTGTTCGCCAACCTCTTTTTCGAGGGGGAGTTCGGGGGGCTCCCCGTGGCGCTCGGCAAGATGCCGCACCTGCTCCAGAATGGCGTCTGGCTGGAGGACGCCTACGTGGGCGGGGCGCTCTCCATCGCCGCGCGCAACAGCGCCGCCTTCGACATCTCCAACTACGACGTCGCCTTCTTTGGGGCGGCGGTGGGGGTGGACGACAGGGTCTTTGGCGGCGCGGGGCGCAACGGGGGCGGGGCGAGTCTGGCGGGCGTCTCGTTCTTCATCGAGGCGCTCGGCGGCTACATCGAGGGCGGCTACGGCTACGTGCTCGACCGCGAGGCGGGGGTGGACCGCGAGGTGTTTTCGCAGGACCCGGCGCTGGCCGGGGCGCGCTTCAAGGGGGACCTGAGCTACCACAACGCCACCGTGTCCTTCACGCGCCGCTACGGCGCGCTGCTCTCGAGCAGCGCGCGCCTGGTGGTGAACGCCGGGCAGGAGGAGTCGGCGGTGACGGGGGCGCCGGGGGCGCCGGGCGCGCCCGAGCGGCTGAGGACGGCCAACGGCGCCGCGCTGCTCCTAGAGACCTCCCTCATCACGCGGCGCCCGCTCACGCTGGTGCCCTACCTCAACCTGTTCGCGGGGCTCGACAGCCCGCAGGCGCTCGCCAAGCAGTTCGGGCTGCTCCGCAACACGGGCCTGCTGTTTGAGGACAACGCGCTGACGGCGCAGCGGAGTCTCTTCGACAACCCAGACGACAGCGTGGGCGGCGCGCTGGGCCTAGAGTACCTCTTCAACCTCGATCAGCAGGTGGCCGTGGAGGTCGCGGGCTCCGCGAGCGTGTGTCGCGACGCGGAGGGCGCCAACCTCTTGGGCGCCCGCTGCCGCCGCGGTGGGGCGCAGGGGGTGCGGGTGCGTGATCAGGCGGGGGTGGGGTTTCGGTATCAGCTCCCGTTCGGGATTCTCAAGAAGGCGTGGATTTTACGGGCGGATGGGGCGCTCGGGGTGCTGTCGCCGGATGAGGGGGCGGCGCAGACGTTCTATGGGGCGCGGCTGGAGCTGAGGCGTAAGTTTTGAGGGGTTAGGGGAGAGATTTGGCTAGGCGGCCGCCATCCTGATGGACAGTGTCTGTATATGTATAAAAACGATTTTGTGACCCTGAACGGTTATGTTGTTTGAACCCATGCTGAATATGCCCCCATAGATCTTCACCTAACTCAATCCGCGGGCAACCACCGGGGCCGTAATATTATAATTTTTATGGAATCGGGTTTCTTGCCAATCGCCCACCTGCATGAAATCTCGTATATGTTGATGAAAGACTTGTTCTGGATCTAATACTTGGAAGGCTGTAATACCAGTTTCCACCACGAAATACGCGATTTATATTGCTTGATGGATTGTAGTTCTCATCTAATGAGTTCTTGGCACAGATGCCAGTACACCATCCACTACCATCACTTGGTGCTCCCTCGTAAGAGCTGTGATATTCATCCTGAACAAACTCCATCACATTTCCTGTCATGTCACAAACGCCCTGTCTAGTATTGCCAAGTGGAGTATTGCACACAACGCTTGTACCCGCACCATTGCAACTTACTCCAACATCGCAACCTCGGCCTTCCGCATATTCACAAGTAGGACACGAATCTCCCCAAGGATACAGAACACTTTCACCTCTATTGGATGCCGCAAACTCCCACTCTGCTTCTGTTGGCAAACGTGCGCCAACCCAAGATGCAAAATACATTATGTTGTGCCATGAGACCCAATTGACAGGGTAGTTCATCATGAGAGGATCATATGTACACCACGGTGCTGAGTATCGATCAACACCTGGACTACAATTTGGCGGTGGGCAAAACCCACTATTTACACACATTGTATACATGCCAACTGTGATCTCTGATTTCATGATTTCAAATGATGACACGCTCACCGAGTGAACTGGCTGCTGCGTGGCATCTAGGGTTGACCCCATCTCAAAAGTCCCGCCCTCAATTCGAATCCATTCAATCCGCGGGCACCCACCGGGCGCCGCAGCACAAGGTGGTAGTTGGCAGTCTGTTTGACAAAACGACTGTCCATCACACCCCTCGCTCGGCAAGTTAACAAATCCATCTCCACACCGCCCAGGGGCACCCGCGACGAGCTCACAGCGCTCATTACAGACCTGACAAGCCTCCTCGCCATAAGGGCAGGTCTCTAGAGTCCAATTCCCATCATCACACTCCTCCTCGCCGCTCAAAACCCCATCACCACACAGCGCTCCAATCGGCGTGTCGAGCTCGTTGAGCAATCTAAGACGGAAGCCTTGATAATGAGACTGATAGAACTCTGTATAATTAAAGATCTGCATCATCTCTCGCTCTCGCTGTAGGCGATATCGAGGGATGCTAGCATACCAATGGACACCCTCTGCAATTTCACGAGAATAAAAGTTATATCCTTTTGATGTGTTATAATTTGACAATTGAAGACATGTATTAGAATCCCCACACACAGGAAGACCATTCAGCGGTATCGATGTGTGAACACCGATCGGACGATCCAACACTAATTCTTCCAGATTCCCCATCAGATCACAGAGCCCCTGCTCACTCATCCCCAGCGGAAACGAGCACACAGGAGAAATCCCCCCTCGACAGCTCGGCGAACCGGAGAAGCTCCCGCGCTGACACAGCGACGCCACAGGGTCGCTCCCGTCCACAACCACCTCATCCCCCCACGGATACCGCCGCTGGGGCGCCCTGCTCTGCGCCGCGAACTCCCACTCCGCCTCACTCGGCAGAGTCGCGCCTACCCAGCGCGCGAACGCGCCCATCTGAAGGGTTGTGACACAGTTGATCGGATGGTCTGCGTACGCCGCCCCCCACAGGCACCCTGCGCCCGGAGTCGGCAGCGAGCACCCGCCCGCCTCAACGCAGCGCATATACTGCGCGACCGTCACCTCTGAGCGAGAGAGATGATAGTCATACTCGATGTTCACCTCCACCACAGGACGCGCATAAGAGATCGCCTCATCACCCATAAAGAACCTCCCCCCCTCGATCTTCACCCACGTGACATCAGGGCACCCGCCCTCGGAGGAGGCGCACGGCGCGCGGAAGCGGCAATCCGCCCCACAGAACCACTGACCATCACACTCCTCAGGCCCATTCACCACCCCGTCCCCGCACAGCTCACGCTCCCCAGGGACCCACTGACACGCCACACACGCGACGCACGCCGCATCCCCATACGCGCAAGGTGGCGACACCTCATCACACGCCTCTACACCATCCACCCCATTCACCACCCCATCCCCGCACAGCTCACGCTCCCCGGGGACCCACTGACACGCCACACACGCCACGCACGCCGCATCCCCATACACGCAAGGAGGAGACGTCTCATCACACGCCTCTGGCCCATTCACCACGCCATCCCCACACACGGCGACGCCCCCCCCCGGCACGAGCGCGCACAGCGCATCACACACCTGACACTGCGCCTCACCATACGCGCACGACTCCGTGAGCACATTCCCATCATCACACCCCTCGCTCCCCTCGCGCACACCATTCCCGCAGCGCGGCGCCGCTCGGCAGGCGCTCTCGTCGCCCTCGGTCACACACAGCTGACCGCTCGGACACGCCAGCGTCTCCCACTCGTCCCCCGACAGCGCGCACACCTGAAGCTGATCACCATTGCAGCGCCTCGCCTCCGCTCGGCAGCGCCTCGCCTCCATAGCCATGTCCTCCGCCCCCAGATCCGGCGCCGCGGCGTCGGGGGGGGCGGCGTCGGGGGGGGCGGCGTCGGGGGGGGCGGCGTCGGGGGGGGCGGCGGGAGGAGGCGCGCTGGGGCTGGGCGGCTCATCCACAAGGCGCAGACATGACACAAGGGAGAGCGTGCACGCCGCGACGCTGAGACGCTGAATGACAATCATAAGAGATCCTCTTGATGGCAGCTCTGTGGGTTGAGGGTAACCGTTCAGGGTCACAAAATCTTGACGCCTCAAGATCATGAGCGCAACCTCACCACATGACCACCCAAGAAGAACATAACCGTTCAGGGTCAAAAAAGATAGCCAATCTCAGCCCCCCCCAAAGAGCGTGACCAAGACAGCTACGGAACGAGAGAAGCGCCCCGACCCAACGACACGAACCACTCAGACCACAGCAGCGCACGGAGCTTGAGAGTCCGCATCAACGAGAGCAAGACCGCAAACCCCTGCCCCCCCTCCTGAGTATCACTCCCGAACGAGAGGCGGCGGTGCCTGTCAACATAGTTTTCGCTCAAAAATCACTCAGCCACAAGCGGCGCGAGTCGAACTTCATGCTGGCGCGCCCAAGAGCGACAAGGACCTGACCAGCGACGAGGATGACGTCTCAAGGCCTCAGCATAGACCTCGTGGCGCCTTTGGAGGATCTCAACATCTAGACCTCGATGACGCTGAGAGGGGGTCACATAAGAGATGCTGCTATGGAGGTGATTCTCATTATACCACTCAACAAACTTGTGGACCCACTCGCGCCAACCATCAAGCTCGAGATGCCGCTTTGGATAGCTGGGGCGATACTTCAAGGTACGAAAAAAGCTCTCAACGAACGCGTTATCATCGCAAACACCGGGGCGGCTCAGGGAAGGCACGACCTGAAGGCGCTCAAGAGTCTTCTTGAGCGTAGAGCTCGTCATCG
>Ga0194129_10009263_pt1 | contig 11104 bp, 2 predicted proteins | sample TA2KigCa35mmetaG_FD_150862 | JGI IMG/M metagenome (GOLD analysis project Ga0194129, IMG submission 150862) | Freshwater microbial communities from Lake Tanganyika, Tanzania - TA2015038 Kigoma Deep Cast 35m | ecosystem: Environmental > Aquatic > Freshwater > Lake | place: Tanzania: Lake...
AAACGTTTCGCGCAGCTGTGCTATCCAGACCATTTTCTACAACTCTTGCAGCCGAGCGCAAGCAACATGCATCGATATTTTGGATCTGGCCAGTCTTTTTGTGGCCAAATGCAGGACCTATTGGACTAGTCGACAGGACTGTAATTAGTCTTGCGTGGTCCATTGCCCCGTAGGTTTAGGTTTTAGTGTAATTTTTTTTGCATAAATTTTTATTAATAGCAATGTTTAGTTTGTGTATCCCTACCACGGGTGATGTCAGTGGTTACATCAAACATGAAGCACACTTGCAGTAGGGCCCGGAAGGATATTCCCCCGTAGCACACACGTCACTGCACAGCACACAGGTTTGCACTGCAGCATCTGCAGATGTTCTGTTGTATGGCGGATTACAATCATACGTGCAAGGAGCAGATACATTTTTTTTCCACGTGTAAGCAAAATCAGGAAGTTCGGCGCCTGTTAACATTCCTTCTACAATTTGCAGTGGTGGCCAGCACTGTTTACATGCATTGTTAGATTCATACCACCCAGGAAGACATTCTATAACGCATCGTCCGACAAATGGACTGTTTACTGTTCCCTCTCCAGGGTCGTTGGCAATAATGAGCTCCCCAGGCTTTGCGACGCATGGCACTGCCCTTGCGTTTGAAGTACTGGTGCAGGGCTCGAAGAAAAAAAATCCTGAGCCTGAGTGTAACAGCAATTGTGCGCGGTCCCAGCATTTTTTGCAGAGGCCGTCTGCGGAGCGGTATGATTCTGCTTTGCATTGTGTTTGACATGTGTTACTCTTGTTAACGATTTTTAAATATTCCTCATTGTTTGCATATGCTCCTGATGTCAGTCTGAGGTCTTGACATGGCACGCAAGCCGAATCTTGTAAATGTGAGCATTCTTTCCATACGAAGCCCGCCTCACATCCAGACTCTGGAGGAAGCTGGCATTGCCTACAAGAACGTTCTCCCAGAATTTCAAACAAAAAGTACCCAGCTGAGCAGTTCCAATGACAAGGTTCGTTATCACGTGCTACATATTGCGCGGCCCCTGATGCAACAAGTTCCCTGCCTTCTTTGCACAGCACGCAGTTTTCTGCTGCAGCAGGCTCAAGAGCTGGGCATCCACGCAGGCGACTGCCAAGTGGGCACACTGACGTAGTTTTGTGACAACTTGTGCATGATCCAGTCAAATCCAGAAATTGTCCCGCAGGACAGCTAAAAAATTGCGTGTGTGCTCGCAGAGACACGAATAGATCGTCAGTATGTCGCAGAGTACATGTAGTGTTTTCAGCTGCACGCACAGCTATACCAATGCGACCAACATTACTCAAAAACGTAGGCACGGATATTTGACACTCTGCATAAGCGCCTACAACATGTTTAGTGGAAAGCACTAACGAGCAACCAAGGCGATTTAAACTGTGCATGTGCGTGGGCTGTTGAAGATCTTCTGCGCATGACGAATCCTGTAAAGCGTAAAACAGAGATGCTGTATATGTACAAGCTGTAAGTGTCCCGCTTTTTGTACTCAAAGCAACATTTACGTCAATCCGTTCCCAGTCGTCATGTGATTCATTATGGTTGCCTCGCAGCAAGTGTTGCAGGCCTATCATGGAGAGTTCATGCGCAGCTGGAACTCGCAATAACGTGCAAAGTACGCCTGCTTCCACAGTTGCAGGAAAATCAGTCAGTACTGGTGTAATTTGCACGTCGTCTAGACCAACCGCAACTTTAATGCGTGAGTCTACTTCGTTGCGTTGAATCAAAAGCTCCAAAAGCATATCTTTGCGAAATGTTGCAGTCATGACATGACGCTCGCGCCTCCACGTGCCAGGCGGTGGTAGTATTCCTACAGGCTGTTTTTTGTTTTGTACTATACTTGGACTGGAGGTTTGCAAAGAACGGTGCAAAAACATATCAATTTCGCGCTCACGAGGCATGCTGTCGTGCACTGCTGCATCTATCCAGCTTACCCCCAATTCCATGTATACACAATCACTGTGCGGCAAAAGAAGTGTTTTCCGTGCATTCGCTTCGTTGTAATACAATCTGCTCTGTGCTGCGCCCTGTGCGTGTATGAGCAGCAAAACGGTGCCACTTTCTGGACAAATGGTCTGTGAAGCAGTAATTGCAGAAAAGTCGCATTTGGAAGCAACTGATGCAAACGGCTGTAGCCGTGCCCCACAAGGCATAGAAAAGAGCAGATGTAGCCAAAGTCCTAAGTTTGTTTGATGCTGATAAAACAGGGCAATTGCAGGCTTTTGCCTCGCGTATGCACAGAGAGAAGTTTGTGGGCAATCTGAGCAAGTGTCAGAACCAAATTCAGGTGCATGTTTGTTGGTAGAACACGCTGTGCATTCCGAACTTGCTGTGGACGCAGAATACTTTCCTGGCAAGCAAGCCTCGCACAAGTTCCATCCAAATTTAGAGTATGTTCCAGCTGTGCAAGCTGTGCAAATGCCTGCCTTCATTTCATGCCCAGCAGCACAACATTTTGGTCTTAATGCTACTCTTAATACTGGCGTTTCTGACGCATAGTAATTTGCACCTGTATCTTTGCAAATTTGCAACGATTGGTTTAGTGGCTGGTTCTGTGACCAATCATAATCTTTTTGCAATATCGCAAATATATTGCCGCATTCTGCTGGCAATAACTCCCAATCACGTGCATTAATTTTGTCCAAGCACGTGGGTGTCGGTCGGCTGCCCAAAACTTCAGCAATGATCCAGCCGAGATCATGGATATGATATAAAAACCTTGGAGCGTCAGGAAAATCAAATTTGGCGTATACTTGCTTGCCTTCGAGGATGGTCGAATCGTATAAGGTATACAAGCCATTGATCTTGGAATCGTCGTTGCATATGGCCGCCGACACAATAAGCGGCAGAAAGGCTTCTTCTGTACACGACTGTAACGTTTTTTCTTGTATAACAGACGCTGTTTGACGATGCTGGAACTTACATTCAAATCCAAAGCGCTCGTACATACCATAGCTTGATGGAAGACCTAAGGCTCTAGTCAATGTCAGGTTGTTTTTGGAAGCTCCATAGCTACTTAATAATGTGCGTGCAGATGCGAAAGCATTAATAGTGTGCGGAGACACAATAAGTTGCTCTAACTCGTCGCCCGTGGTCGGTGCTTGCGCAGTGCGCTCATACAAAGGCTGTGCTGTATTTTCAAAACTGGGCACACGATAGTTAGCCATGCGCAACTCCAATATTAATTTCTTTTCAAACAGACTGGCTTTGCTTCGTGTTGTACCGTTGTTGGCAAGCAATGTAGTATTAATGTCGGTGGTAATGTTGTCGTCTTGTGCAGAAAATAAAGTTTTATTGTCATTATTGTCATTATTGTCATTATTGTCATTATCGTCATTATTTGCCAAAACAGTTGCATTTTCTGAGTCAAGCAAAACAGTTGCATTTTCTGAGTCAAGCAAAACAGTTGCATTTTCTGAGTCAAGCACAGGAATAAGAACTACAGCATAAACGGCAGATAGAGAAGCATATGTAGTAGTGCGCCAGATTTTGAACTGTGGAAGATAGGTCAAAACACTTGGCTGTACTGCGTCATCCGAATCACTAACAGTAAAGCAATAAAAAAGATGATCAACCTTGACAAAATGCTTGTGCTCCAAATCAGTTGCCAGTGTTCGCTGCAGCATTAATTGATTTTGCGCAAAAATAGCCTTGTGAACTTTGCCGCTGACGCTGACAACCCACAGATCTTCGCCTGCAGCCTGCTGTATGTACGCAGCTGAGATGAAGCTTGCTGTAACAGTGACGGAAATGTCTGCAAGCACAATGTCTGCACACACAGACACTTTTGTTACGGGGCACACACACACACGCAACTGCAGCAAAGTTGCTTGAAGGATTTCTGACGTTTGCACTTCTACAGTAGCAACAAGCACGTTTTTGGTTTGTAAAGAGACTAGCACGCGAGAATAATCTTGCCACTCGTGTTGATGCACATTCCAGTTAGCATTTAAAATAACAGCTGTTTCGCGCTCATAAAGTGCAATTGCTTTTGACGATGTTTGCTGTAACTGAAAGAAACCTACTGCCACACTTGCACTTGTGGAGTCAATATACAACGCTGTCAAGTTATTCTCATTTACAGCCGCAGTGATCCACGTTGAGGCAAATTCGTCACTGTATAGTACCTCATAGCTTTCTGTTGTGTTACCTTGCACGTGTGTCATGTTTTGCCACTGCAAACTTTTGTAAAAGTTATTCAGGCTGCCCAGTAACAACAGCAAAATAGAAGTGTCTTGCACAGTTGCGCTAAAAGCTCCAGAAAATTTGCTTGCTGGTATTGCAGAACGTACTGTAAAAATTCCATCTCCACCGATGCAAATAACATTTTGTTGTATGGAATCATATGTGTTTACGATAGATGTTGTAATCATCACAGCACATTGTGCATACGCACTAATGGTATGCGCTTGATGAATTCGAATTTGTAAATTGTCCATAAACTTTAATGGAAATTCGACACGAGCAGCACCGTTTGCAGTCAATCTGTCAGCAATGGGCGTGGCAGGAATATTTTTGTGGACCTTTTGCAAAGCTTGTAGTATTGTATCCGTAGTATCAGCGCAAAACTCTGTGTCACAAACAGCATCATTTGTCTGCACGATGTGTTCAAAAGAGTTGAGAAGCACGTAAACCTCGACAACTTTTTGCATGTCAAAACAATCTGACAAAATGTTATTCAACAAACATTTCATAGTAACTTCAAATATCACAGAAGTGTTAAACTGTTGCTGTAACCATGTATACTCTTTCAACAAAGACGTGTTATAAGGCGCTAATTGCAACTGTGCAAATGGTTCTTTCACAAGCTCATTTGAACACTGCGATTGACCAGCAAAACCGTTTGCTTGTATAGAAAACATACTATCTGCATGCTGCCATTGATTTTCAAAGACGGCTTGAGACCAAAAATATTCAGGAATAAAACTGTCAGCATCATCGCTGATTGCTTGACCATTTACTGACATAATAGGAACAACGCGTACATTTGCGTCAGACTCCGACGTAGAATATTCAGTCAAATCAACCACTGCAAAACTTACAAGAAGTGCGCGAAGCCAAGGGGCACTATACAAACCTCTGTCGTTTGGAACATTTGCAGCCACTCTGACATTGTTTTGATACATTCGAAGCATCAGGTACAAAGATCCAGTATTGCCAACATGCTCGCCCTGAAGCATTGTTTCAGAAGACGCAGCAAATTTCGCGTTGATGTAACTTGGGTCTTGAGCAACAACACCAAATTCGCCAGAAAATTTGTAAGAAAGCGCATATGCCTCTGTGTTAGTCAGCATAAACCTTTCTGCACAGTTGCTATCTTTGTGTTCTTGCTCGCTACACGAGACTGTGTTTTGCAATGGCAGCAGAGGCATATCAACGTTTACTGGCACTTCCCACACACGACATGCTCGAGTGCCTCTTTTTCGGTAAAGTTCGTCAGATGTCTGTCCAGGCGCCCAGAAAACATGTGATATTCCAGCAGGTGTTGCTGTGTTGTCTATAATGCCGTCTGCATTCCAAACGCATTGATATTCTAGTGTGGAAGGCAAAACCATAACAATATTTTCGAAACTGGCAACACCGCGAGCAAACGTTGTGCTGCGAACATCATCAAACTTTTTGCTTTCTTCCAGCAGATTTACCTCTCCTCCAGCATAAAATATGTTTGTTTGCATCTCTGCAGCCACTGTCGATAGTGCCGGAAAAAGTGCTTCACAGCGGGCCTGATGTGGTAAGCGACAGGGTACTAATCGCTCGTGAGCGGCGCATGTGATACTGGCACAGAGTCTGCGACAGAGTTTGCCACTACTGTCAACCCCTGTCCACGTCAAACCATTGCGTGTCTTGCAAGCCGAAATTTGGCAATGAAGCTGTTTTTGTTGCGCAGCGTCCATCCATCTCCATGCCTGAACATCCACGTACAAAGATTGCGTTGTGCGCGAGCACGTTTTACATAAGACGCTTGCGCCGTTTTTACACAGAGCAGGAAATGACTGACTTGAGCATTGTTGTTTATTTTGATCGCATCGCATACATGTACCGTAAGAAATATCATACAGATTCCGCCCTCCAGCCTTGCAATTTGCATAAAACAGCAATGGCAAGTTCCCTGTAATTGTGCTCTGCAGCAAAGACATACTCTCTGTGTCGCGTTTGTTACACAGACGGATGTCGTTTAAATTTTCACAAGTACTGCAACGTTTTTTGGTCCAATCCCAAAGCATACCAGCCGTGCACAAAAGTTGACTGCATTCACGCACACAACCTGCCCCCCAGTCATTGTATTGTGCGCTACCTAACTCATAATTGTCATAACCACAGTCTTTGCACGCTACACAATTTTCTCTGCGCTTTGACTGTATGCTGTTGTCGTCGTCATCATTTGTGATTGTTACAGGACATGCGCGCACTGGAATCATATTGCCTTCTTGAGTAATATCCTCAGCGCAAGTCGCCATGTTACAGGCGTACGGTCCATCACACTCAATAGTGTCAAATGATGTTGTCCCGTCACAAACATCTGAACAACGAAAATCTAGCACCATAGTATTGGCTCGGAAAACACTATCAAAATCGTAAAAGCCAAAGCCTGCTGACGAAGACACTAAACCCTGCTGATAATCTTGCTTTACAGGGCACATTGGCGTGCGCACTAGGTGCGATTTCTTCTTGCAAGTGCCTGCGTGCATGCCGCCACAACCCGCTAATTGTTTGTCTGCACTACATTCTTTGTTACACGGCACACATGATCCTTCTTTATCGCCTAAACAACCAAATCGATAAAATCCATGTTGACACTCGCCACATTCCTGACAAACATTATCAAGAATGTATCTTCCAAATTCACAGCCACAAATAAAGTTACCATTTTCTAATTCTATACGCACAAATCCGGCATTACAAACACATTTTTGTAAACTGTTACTGCCTGCAGGCCCTGTGCTGTAAAGAGGACAGGTTGTGCATTTTGTTTGTTGCAACCGTGTTACCTCGTTAATTTCGCGATATTCATTAACTGGACACGGCTCGCAGATGCCTGTAGCAGGCACTAGCCTGGTGCCAGCATCGCAAGACATGCAAACTCCAGGATCTGTTGTATTGGGTAAGCATCGTGCGCGCTGTGTGCCAACAGGACATTGAGCGCACCACAAACATGGAAATTCAGAATTAGGCTTTTGTGAAAAACTTCCAGGTTGATACTTCAAAGTCAAAAAGAGTGCGTTTATATGTTGCCCTGTGGTACACGTGTCACACTCCGCTGCTCCAGGATATGCAATTTTGCCTGTTTCACATGCTGTGCATTTGGAAGCTCCAGAAGAAGACTTTGTGTTATAATTACAAAAAGTGCACTGGCCTGCTTCTTCAGAATATTTTCCTGCGACACAATCTGTACAAGTTGTCTGACCATAATCAGAGCTTTTGCCCGCTGCACAATTTTTACATAAAATATGTCCTTTTGTATCCGCATACGTACCACGAGGACACACAGAACATTCAACAGATCCTGTGTCTTCTTCATGCGATCCTGGGTCACATTCCTTACAAGTCGTTTTGCCTTTTTCATTTTGAAACTTGCCTTGTTCACACAATGCGCAATTGTGTAAGCCAGAGCTGCCAGAATATGTTCCTGCGTCACATGCAAAGCAAGATTCTTGAGCTTTTGTTGGATTTGCTTCGCCAGCATCACAAAATGTACAAGCACTTGCACTTGTTTTTTTCTTGCCTTCGGGACATTTATCACAATGACCCCAGCCGATGCCCGAAACATGTCCAAAATCACAACTTGTGCATGAAGACATTTTTTTTCCAGAAGCGTATTTGCCTTCTACACAATTTGTACACACAGCGGGTTGATGCTGCCATTGTTTTGCAGAACCTGCTCCTGCTTTTCCTACCACACAATCTGTGCACTTAGATGTACAAGCGCCTTCCGTGCCAGCGCCACAATAATCTTCCGCTGTGCACTCTTGAAGGTAGTTATCTTGAAAATCATAATCTCTGTCGTACTTATTTTCCACATAAAAGCAGTCCGCACACTTGTAGCAGACAAACTCAATTTTTTCTTTTAAAAAGCTAGTAAATTTCCAACTAAAAAATGCATATCCTTGATAACAAGACATTTTTGGAAATCCATAAAATCCTAAAGCAGTATTAAGAAATCCTTGCCAATTGACGTAACAATAAACCTTGCTCTGGCTGCTGGTTTTGGGTCGGCACTCGTATACTATTTTGCGTTGATTATTGGGTTGAATTTTACTTCCAATATCCACAAAGTCTCCTCCTTCATCAGCTTTCAAAACAACAAATTGTACGCAACACAACATGCAAACAAAAACTCTCGCTCTCATGCTTAGAGACATACGACATGCCAAGCTAAATACTATAGGCAGCACATGCGCGCGAAATTGACGTATTGTACTGACTTGTCACTACGTGAGCAAACGATCAAGCAAAAATCACAGCATGTATATAAAAGAACACAGTTTTTAGTAGAAGACAGCATGGCTCGCGCAAAGTCTCCATGTGCTTTGAAACCACTTCCTCTTTGGCCTTCACTGGAAGAACTTGGAAAAGCAACTGTGCCACAGCTTGGACACTTGGGAACACACATCAATGAAAAGTGGAACCCAGTCCAACCAATCACTGCAGGCTCAAAATCGGAAATGGCTTTGGCCATTGTAGCATTTTATGAAAAAGACCCTGTTGCAAAGCAAGATGGGCTGCGTGACGCGACAAAATATAAACCAGATGAGCCAGCACCATGGCAAAAAGACAAAGAATCGGCAGCTGCAAGTTCCATCGAAGCATCAGCAGCCGTCGGCTCAGCAGCGGTGTTACCACAGCCAGATTTTTGCGCATTTGCTTCTGCATGCATACAATCAGCTCAAGCAGCCACACCCGACATTTTGCAGCGTGTCAATGACCTGTTGAACACTTGTGCTTGGTATTTGGGAGCTTTCTTTTTGGTGGCCTGGTTTGTGCCAGCCGTGATTTACCTGTTTGTTTCCTGGGTTACCACTCCAAAGGTCTACGATGTCAAGAATATGACTAATTTTGAGAAATGGGAATTGGCGCGTGCTGGCGTGCACAGCCACACTCAAGCAAGCAGTGACATCTTTACCTTTATTGCTTGGACGATAAAAACAGGATACATGTTGTACTCTCGTTTATTTACATCAACAGCATTTCCTGTTCTTGCTGCAAAATGGTGGCACAATGATAGTCTTTTCTCGTTTTGGGCGTGGGTCGAATTTTTTCTGCTATGTTTTGTAGCTTCATGGCCGAATCATTTCGTCAAAGACCTTGTGGTGTTTCTCATCAAATTCTTGTTTGTAAAGGAAGTTAAGTCTTATCGAGTGGCCATGGAAATTGCATTTTATTATATTTTGAACTGGGCGAACAGCAACAAAACTGTGAAAGAGTTGTGGCAGTCAGTGATCATGTTCTGCAAAAGCTTGCAAGCGAAAAAGGAGACATTGATATTTCTTCTCCAAGAGCCTTTCTTGGAGCCCTACAATGATACGATGCACCCTTTCCATCCTGATTACCTGGATGCTGGTGGCAAAAAGCCAGACTACTCAAGGCCGCATGTCAACGAATTGTTGGGCATGTTGGGACAGGAAACTGGGGCTGGCCGTGTCTTCGAAGAAGACAAGAAAAAACTGTGGAAAGCACATGAAACCAACACCACGAGGAAATCTCTTTGCTGGTTGTTCAAAACGGTCATAAAACACAAGTCGTAGTTGCTCATAAAGCCGTACTACGGTCATGTCTGAATAAAAAAATTTGAAAAAAAAATCGCATATGCTGTGTCCAATCTGTATTTTGTGTATTCTTTATATGTGTTTTGCAATGTATGCGAAAGAAAACGAGCATTTTGCAGTATAAATGGCATGCAAGACATGGCTGGCTCGCCATTTGCGCGCGTACTAGTGACTTACTGCGTATTGGCTTGCTCTGTAATATCTGTAACTGTTGCACAATCTTGCCCCAAAAATCAAAGAATATTTAGAAACTCTCAATGTGATTCCATGGGGCCAGTTGCGTGTGCTTTAGATCCACGTATGTGGGTACAACCGAATGGGGGAAGACCCTATTGCGACTGGTGTGAGTGGGGACAATATAGTGACAGCGACAATCAAAATAATTATTGTACTGCATGTCCGTTAAACACGGTTATAACGCAGGGCAGGTACAACACAGAATACAATAACGTAGTGGGCAATTGGTGCGAAGAAGACTGTGGCGTTGCTTTTCGTAATTTGTTACAATATCCAATCCCTGCGCAAGTTTGTGATTTTTGCTCTGATTTATTTAGTCCTTTTATCGATTCAAAAATTCCATGTATAAATTCTGGAAAGAGAGATTTGTCAGGTAAAACCTTTGTCAAAAACAATCAAAAGTGCACAGACATAGATTTTCAAGTTGCTGATACTTTGATTGTAAATTGGGATACGTCGACTACGAAATTTACGTCAGGATATACCTCGAAAGTTACCCTTGCAGAAAGAAAAGACACAGATTTAGTTACAGACATAGATGCCGGGTCAGGGGTTTCAGCAGGAGGACAACGCAAATGTCAATTTTGTCCACCGGGATCTTACATACGCAAACACAAAAATAATGCAATATTTCAGCAAAATACTTGCGAACCATGTCCAAAAGGCATGATGTCTGCCAGAGTGACGGACAATACAAATCTTTTTATTCCGGATGACGTCAAGAAATTGACTGAGCAATATTTTCCAGGCAGCATTTTTCCTGCTGTAAACTACGTGACTTTTGGATGTAGAACATGTTCTATTCAAGATGGAGTGCCTCAGAACAATGTATGTACACAATGTCAACAAAACGCAGCCAAGCAATATGAAAAATATCAACACGCAGAAAAAGTTGAAATAGGAGGTGGCAATTTTTTGGTTGTAGGAACTGAGTGTCGGTTTTGTCCACACGGTTATGAATATTATAATAGGAAAGCAGGAAGTGACAAGACGCCGTGCAGGAGCATGAATGGAGTTTTGGACTGTTGTCGAATCTGCTTGCCCAATTCATTTAGTGCCGGCAATGGAGCA
>Ga0194129_10009265_pt1 | contig 11103 bp, 8 predicted proteins | sample TA2KigCa35mmetaG_FD_150862 | JGI IMG/M metagenome (GOLD analysis project Ga0194129, IMG submission 150862) | Freshwater microbial communities from Lake Tanganyika, Tanzania - TA2015038 Kigoma Deep Cast 35m | ecosystem: Environmental > Aquatic > Freshwater > Lake | place: Tanzania: Lake...
CAGCCTCCAACAAAGAAGCCGCTGATTACCAATGGATCAATCAAACTGAGGTGAGGAATGTGTGCTTCTTGGCAGTATGCAACAAATAGTGCCAGAGAGGCAAATACTGCGGAGCCGATTGCAAAGCCTTTACCAAGTGCTGCAGTGGTGTTGCCAAGCGCATCAAGTTTATCGGTAATTTTACGAACCTCAGGGCCAAAGCCGGACATTTCTGAAATGCCGCCTGCGTTGTCAGCAATAGGGCCATAAGCGTCAACTGACATGGTAATGCCAACAGTAGCAAGCATAGAAACCGCTGCCAGTGCAACGCCATACACGCCACCAAAATATTCGTACGCAAAAAATACGCTGATTGCGATCGAGCAGATAGGTACAACAACTGATTCATAGCCAATAGAAAGACCGTAAATTAAGTTGGTCCCAGCGCCAGTACGCGAGGCTTCAGCAAGTTTGTGAATAGGAGTGCCGCTGGTATAGTAGTCAGTAACCAATCCGATAACCACGCCAGAGATAGCGCCAAGCGCAATAGAACCAAAAAGGCTCAGATCAAGGCTTGCTGCATGCAGGTACCAGTAAGCTCCGCCGATGAATGCAGCAATTGCAACATAGGTTGATTTTTGTAGCAACGTAGTAACTTGTCCGCGCATAACAAAGGCAGCGAGAAAGCCAACAATAGATGAAACAAGGCCAATCCCGCATAGCATAATGGGAAGAGTGATATATTCAAGCTCGCCAGGGAATTGGTTTACAGCAAGCGCCATAGCACCCACTACAGAGCCAACATATGATTCAAAAATATCAGCGCCCATGCCTGCTGTATCACCAACGCAGTCACCAACGTTATCAGCAATAACCGCTGGGTTGCGTGGATCATCTTCAGGGATATCCATTTCAACTTTACCCACCAGGTCTGCACCAACGTCTGCTGCCTTGGTGTAAATACCGCCACCAACGCGCGCGAAGAGTGCAATGGAGCTAGCACCAAAGGCGTAGCAGGTCATGATTTTAATCAACGAAACATCATTGGCAAAGAGGTAGAACAATGCGCCCAAGCCCAGGAGTCCTAAGCTTGCTACCACAAAACCCATAACAGAGCCGCCGGTAAGTGCGGTTAAGAATGCAGCGCGTTCACCACGTTCTTTTGCATCAATAGTTGTTGCTTCATTAGCACGAGTTGCCGCGCGCATACCAATATAACCTGCAAGCATGGAGGAAAGTGCGCCAATAGCATAAGCAGTTGCGCATACGCCATTGAAGGTAAAAGTAAGCACCAAGCATGCAATTAAAATAACAATAGCCAAAATGCTATACTCTTGACGCAAAAACGCCATAGCCCCTTGGCGGACAAGGTTTGCGATGTGCGCTGAGCGCTTATCGCTATTTTTGCGTTTTGCTATGCCGCAGTAGCCAAACAACGTAACGGCAAGTCCTGCTAGTGAAATGCCACCATAAATGGCAAGGTGATGCAGTGCATTCATAAATAAAACCTCTTAATCAGTTGAAATAGAACGACTTATTATTATAGCTTTGCCGCGTTATAGCTTGCACAGAGCTAACACGGGCCATTACCTTCTTCAGGCTACAAGTCTAAGTCTCCTGATCAATTTGTCAAAAAAATGAGGGGATACAGCTAATTTTAGCTAAAAATGATTGCTCAAAATAGTGGTTTTATCGTTGTTTTCTCCTGGCACAGATGAAGTAATAAAAATGTAAATTACGTTGACTGGTGAGCAAATAGTGCTATGTTACAGGTAGTTTTTCATAGGAGAGTTTTTTACAGAAAGGGAATGTATAGATATCACTCTCTAACCAACATTTTACGAAAAGGGTATGTCGTGAAAAAACTACTTTATCTGTTAGCATTGGTAATGCTCGGAGCACCGCTCAATGCTTACACCCCCTTTTTGTATTTTGGTAACGAAGTCTTCAGCCTGAAGACACCAACAAGTCAGTATCTGACCGAAGAGTTTATGGGCAACAAGGAAGGTCGTTTTGTCCCTAGTCTTGCGCTCGACACTTCGTTACAGTATGGCAGCTTTCTCTGGCAGCCTGGTGCACACCGCAGCCGGCTTTTGGTTGGCCAAGCAACCTACAATCAAAAGATTGATGGCCTGGTGAAAGACCTATCGTTTAAAGGCATCGCCCACGGCTATGTTGTCGGCGGCGGCAAGTCAGCATTACCTGGCTTTGTCCATGAAATCACCGCGGTAGCAGACTATCTTGTTATTGAAGATGTGTACGATAAGCTGTCTGTTAATCTCACTACTATTTTCCCCATCATGTCTGGCAACGCTATGCAGCGGGAGATTGCGCCACAACACAAGCCTATACCAGGGTTTGGGTTTACTGCCATAAAACGGTTGTTTGGCAACCACCGTCGAAGTGTCAGTCTTACGGCTGAGGGTCAGTACCATGTGGTTCCTGTGCACACAGAGGTCCGCAAGGTGCCGCTCGCAACCGAAGAGGCTGTGGTCAAGATTGATATTAAAGAACATTTTTGATCTTACTGCTGGGCTGACGTATCGCTACAAACTGTTTTTTGTTGATGCTGGCATGCAATATCACTATCTGAGCGCAGAAGGCATTAGGGGGGGGTGTTTCAACCGATCTAACCGTAGCGGTAACGCCTGCGAGCGTGCTTAAAATTCATGCTACCAAAATTCCAGCTTACGGGCTTAAAAAGGCCTATCTGAGTCTTGGTTTTGCAAGTAGCAGAGGCATGGTGCCAACGCTCGATACCAAAATGGTTTGCTATACTTCGTTAAATGCTGGTTACAGCTGGCGCGATAGTTATGCAAAAGCAAGTGGTTGGACACTTGGCATTACCAGCGGTGTTGCATTCTAATATTTATACTATAGCTTCCTCTTCCTCATGCTGGGTAAGGGCTTGGTGCAAGCAGATCTTACTCGGCCTCCTGATATGTTTGATTATTGATGAAGTCCACATCCATAGATCAAGCCAGCTGCCAATGCAACTATATCAGCTGTAATACAGCAAGCAACCCCAAACACTTTGCACACATTGCAGCACGTTTCTCTGTTGCAGCATTCCTCCTTGCAGTATTTTGTGCAGCATCTTTTGCCCCAGTCAGCATTGCAGCAATCAGAGCTTCTCGGTTCGCTTGCTGGTGTGAATCGGGGTAGTAGTGCTCTTCTATCATCCGCTGCCTCTTCTAGGGATTCAGTGCTACTGGAATTGGCGAGGCCTGCTGGGGTTGCAGGATTGAGTGATGATGTGATAATAAGCAGGAAGAGTAAATAGTGTGAAATCATATTCCTTCTTTCTCGTGAGGGGTGATGGGTGGACCGCTCTTTCTTGGCCTTTTGGGCCGGCGCCCTTCGACTGAGCCCAGGGTGAGCGGGTTTTATTTTGTCAAATTTCGTAGTTTATTTCCAGGAGCACTATCGTAGAGCTTTTCTGAAGCCATCTTAATTTATGAGCAAATAAAAGTATATCTCTCCGCTCAGCCTGAGTTTGTCGAATGGGCGAAGTACGTAGGCCAAGAAAGAGCGAGCCTTAGCAACAAAATGCTTGAATCAGGCACCATAATCCTCCCGCGACCCCAATCATACCCGTGTAGCATATGCCTGTCGCGTAACAGTGGCAGCAATCTTGCATGGTGCAGCAATCATCATTATCTTCTTCGTGTTCAACTACTGGCATTGATCTGCGTTGAGTATTGGTAGTATCTGGTTGCAACGTAGGCATAAGTTCTGCGGCATCCCCTTCTTCCTCTTTCCCTTCATGTCCACTTATTTCGGTAATTGACCGTAATCGTGTGTATGTCGCTTGATGAGTGGTAGGGGCAGCGCATGCCTAGTACAAAAATAAAGCAGCGTAGATGAACATATTATTTTTTCTTGCTACGGTGGCTAGTCCGCGCTTCATCTAGCTCTGAAGCTTTGCGGTGCACGCGAAAGCTTTGGCGTCGCGCTTCTGTTTTACCGCGATGCAGGGCACACAGCTCTGCTTCCAGTGTAGGAGTTAAAATACCCTCCATTTGTAAATCAACTAACGTTGCTGCTTTGTCGGCAACAAGTGCTATGCCGCGTTCTTGTAAAAATGTTTGAACGATAGTTTTATCAGCCGATGGAAGTATGCTGATAGCAGTGGTAAGTCTTTCCAGAATACGTAAATGATCAGCAAGCAATGGTGCCTTGGTGTCGTAAATAGTAGAGGCAGCCCCTTCACCAATCGTATTTGCTGCTAACACGCGGCGAGCAGAGTGCTCATAATTAACAAAGGCTGCTGAGTAATCAGTGTTTCTTTCACGAAGTTGGTAGTGCGCTATTTCTGCAGCACTCCTGCGAGGCGATGGGGGATATGTTGTTCTTGTGGTGAATAGCCTAGCGAGCAGGCCTTGCCTATCTGATGCGGTAGCTACTTGGTTGCATGTGCTGGCGATGATGGTGAGGGCAGTGGCTATGGCGTGGCAATGGTTCATATGAGCTCCTTCTCGAGACAGTGACAGGTAACAAGCATACGCCTGAGACTGTAATAGTGTCTGGAGTTGGTTGGCAATAAACCGACGGTTTTGGCGTGAGCTACTTGGTGTAGCCGATCTAATGATGCTCCAGTGGCTGTTGTTATGTTCACCGCAGAAGTGTAAATTGCCTTCCATCAAAACCCCTCGTAAACTATGAACTTGATTACGTACAAAAATACCAACTAAAATCATGCTCATAAAAAGGGGATTGTGATGACGACCATAAAACATAGCACCGTACTTCGTGTGTGCAGCCTACTAGTTGTGCTGACCGCCACCATGCTTGTAGCAAAAGAGTCTCAACCTTCATCCTGTATTCTGGAAACAAACGGTATCGATACGCTCTGGCAGATAGTAGAAAGCTACATCGCGCAAGGCATTAAAGCAGAAGAAATTTCCATTGCTTTCGACATGGACGAAACGCTGGTGACTACCTACCTTGAAGTAAACGGCAAAAGAATCGACTTTCCGCAATCGCGGTTTTTTGATTTTCTCAAAGCTACCGTCAAAACGTTAAATACAAAAGCCGGCATAGCAGCACCCTTAGATGCAATATTTGCTCGAAACAATGCGATTGTAACGCATTTGCTGCAAGAAAACATTCTTAAAACACGGCCCATGGAGGCGCATACCTTGCAGATGCTTGATGCCCTGCAAGCGAAAAAAGTAAACGTGTTCATTCTTACCGCACGCCCATTTTTTGCAGCAGAGCGGACAGAAAAATTGCTTGGGGAATTGAACATCACTTTACAGCCATCGTTCTTGAAAACACCAGAAACCATGATTGATACACAGATTGGTTGTGCCTTTAAAAATGGGGTGCTGTATGCACAAAAAGGAAAAATTGATAAAGGCGATGCGATGGCAAAATTCTTTGCAGCGCATGACTACAAACCACGTGTGCTGATTGCGATTGATGATCGCATTGAGTATCTGGATGGTATTGAACGGGCGCTGCAATCATGGACAGACGTTTCGTACAAAGGAATTTGGTATCGCCGTGCTGAGGCGTGGGGGATTGATGATGCTCTTGCGCATCAGACGCTTGAAGCACATCTTGGTGATAAATGGTGGGCTGTTGCACGGTCCGGTACGCTACAACAATAGATCTTCTTCTGTGGTCATCGCTGAATATTCTTTACCCCGCTCCTGGTGAGCTTGTCGAACCACGCCCCGATAGGGGTGGAAAAGTGGGATTCTTTTAAAGATTCTGAAATTTTAATTTGAAGATACTCGCGCGCCCGTTACCGCGCTCTGTTTTTGTCTTGCTTAATAAACCAGTCATAACGTAGAAGCACAAAATCCGCGCGTTCTTTTTGTGAGGTAGTGATGCTTGCCTGTCTGCTTGAAAAAGCCGTGGCGATGGCAAACAATTATAAAAAATGTAGCATGAAAAACGATATAATATGGCCCCTGTTTTTGCCTGCAGTTTTAGCAAAGCATTCAGACGAAGCAGCGAGCACATCTCCGATTTCATGTGCGTTGCATTATTTGCGTTCTCACGCAGAAGCATTACCCAGCTTTGATAGCGTACGCAATCTTGATGACATGCAAAAACCGGGGCTATGGATTAAACAATGGAGTATGGGAATTGAGTGCCTGCTTACAGAGCAAAAATCGCTAAGCTCTTTTGATGTTAAAGAGTTGTTGCAGTAAGCACGTTTGGTGCTTAATTATGCAGAAAAGCCGCTGGAGTATCAGTGCCAACGTACTTTTCACGTGTATTGTGTAGGGCTGGATAAGGATTTGGTGCTGTACCAAAAAAGATTGCAGCTAAAGATGTTAAGCATTTGCTTGCTGACGCCAGCACCATGTGTGATGAACTGGAGAAACGTCTGCACGATATCCCAAGCAAGCCAATTGGGCATACCGTAATCTCTCTCATTGCTACTGGCAGTATGCCTTTAGTGAAACGAGATAATACGGGTGGTAGGGTGAAAGCGTATTGATGATTGTGATTATTCTGGCATCACCTTGCTAATCTGCTTCAAGAACACAGCATTCAATGCGGTCGGTGTGTTGGTAAGTCGATCACAGAGATATTTGACGAACAGCTCAGCAAAAAACGGTTTCATTTCTTTGCCGCTGTGCTCTGCAATGATTGGCACTAGCTTGCGGTAGTCTGCTTCGCGAATGATTTCGCGTAACTCAAAAATGAGCTCCTGTTTCATCTGCTCGTCTTCAGTTGATTGAAAAGCATCAATGACGGCATCGATATCGTCGATGCGCTGTGTTTTGTTGAAATAGTCAGTGAGGAAGTAGGTAAGAATGATAGTCATTAAAAAGCCTTTATCTTCGAAGTTAGTGTATTCGTTGCAAGATCCATGGAGTCATTTCAGTTGGGGTATTTGTGAGTCGATTATATAAAAATTTAATAAACAGCTCTGCTTTATGGGGTCTCATATCGCCCCCACATTGTTCTTTAATTGCAAGTGTTAGCTTGTCATAATTTCCCTCAAGTATAATTACTTGGCATTCCTTAATGAATTCTTTGATTATGCTTGCGTGATGTAATTGAAACTCATTAATTCTATCTTCTAGGCTGTTGTAATCGTAAAATGTTGTTAAAAATAATACTAAACAATCTATGTTTATCATCCAAAGCTCCTTTAGGTATTAATCAATGATGGGAAAGGCGGTATTTATTCTGAATCCTAGAGGGCGTGTAGGATCCGGTATTAGAATCACTCGAGATGTAGTTAAATCATTTATAATAGTAGTTGATTTTTCTGCAACTCCAAATCCAATAGGAAAATTATGCTTACAGACAAAAGCTTTTTGAGCTTTTGTTCCTGGGTTGGTAACAAGCCATTCTTCAATGGCAGAGGCATTTTTGCGTAAGTTTGTAAGCACAGATTGATTTGCTGTATGTTTGTTGATAAAAGCTGTCGCTGCGCTTAGATGTTCATCGGTTGTTATTATGCGCTTGATTAAGTCTTGTGGTGTCTTTCCTACATGGTCTCTAAGGGCATGCCCACCAGCTGCTTCCATTTGATCAAGAAAGTCAGCACCAAGGGAACGAAGACGTTCAATTAGCGGAACTGATTTTGTTGCTTCAGCTGTAGCTGCGGTAGGCATTGTTTTCTGAGTTCGTGGTGATTTACGAGTTGGCAGGCCTGATTGCTGAGCTGCCGCAGCGCTACTATCAGCAGCTGCCGCTTTAGCGCGTGCTTCCATCCCTCGTGTTGTTGGGCCAGTAGGCGCAGGAGGCTTTCCGGCGGTAGTTTCGCTAGCTGGGAAAGGAGTAGGCTGTGCAGGAGGGTTTGGTCTTCTGGTATTGCTTCCCGCTCTGCTTTTGGGCATAGGAGTACTACTTGCAGCGGCACCGGTAGTTGCGCTAGCCCTTCTTTCAGCAGTTCTACCACCACTGGAAAGTATTTCTTCAACTTCTTCGACAACGCGAGTTAGTGGCGTTGCGTGTTCAGCCGCGCGGCCTATTCCTTCTGTTGCTGCGCGAGCAAATGCTTGTTCTTCTCTGATGCCCTCGCGAAATGAGCGGGCAAAGCCATTTACTGCTGCGCCATCAGCACGGGCTGCTCTTGCGGCTGCGGGGGAAGCAAAGCCAGCACCAACACCACGCATTAACACTTCGGCAAAAAGTATTTCGCCCATTACTCTGCCAATAGCTTCGCCGCGTTGTTCTACCGAAAGTCCTTGCCATCTACTAAGCAGTTCTTGCCCTCGCTGTTGCATGCGAGCATAACGTGCGTCATAGCTTTCAGTGAATGGATAAGGGACTTCGTTGAGTAAAAAATCAGCAATAGTGTTTGCCGTATTATGTACTGCATGGACAAGTCGTTCTGCTAAATCCCCTACTGCGGCATCCGGATCCATCATGTATTCACGACCAAATGTTGCAGCTTCTCTTCCAAAATGTTGTGCTGATCCGGCAAAGCCTTCAGCAGTGCCACGGCCTAAGCCGCGAGCTCCTCTAAATATTTCTCCTGCTGCAGCAGTAACCTCTTGCAGGTTATCTGCGAGAGTAGAAAAACGTACTGCTTCATCCAAGCCATCAGCTGCTGTTAGTCGGTCGCTTAAAATTTGAGCGCTGTCGCCAAATGCAACGTACAACTCTTGTACGTTGCTGAAATTGTTGCCTCTAACGCTATGCGCTGGCATAGTTCTGGCAGGAGCAGCTGATGAACTTGATGGGCCTGCTTTTCCTGGTTCCATATCTTCATCGTCGTCAGTTATGATAAATTTAGGAACCCTATTTATTGGTGCTGTTGGTTGCACGCGAGCTCGTTTTGTTGCTGCGGGTGGTTCAACAACATAGCCATCGTTAAGATCTTCTTCGTCGCCTTCATAAAATTCTTTTGGTGATGGAGCAGGTGCAGGCGCGGGAGGCTCTTCCGGAGCATCATCATTGATTGGTGAGTCACTGCGTGTAGCACGTTTCTTTGATGCTTGAGGTTGACGTTTCCCTGGTTGTCCTGCGGGCGTTGCTTGCGGTGGGGGAGGAGTAAAATGTTGTTGTGGCGCAAATGGTGCATGGGCTGGTGTTCCTGCATGAGGAATATGTGTGTATGCAGGATCTGGTACTACCACTGGAACAATTACAATGGGTGGCGGTCTTTGCGGCGCTTGAGTTTGTTGGGGTTGTGGTTCTTTGCCTGCCGTGGTGGGGCCAGTGACAGGTGTTGGTTGAGGTGCGGGTGGCACCGGTTGTGGCCCTGGCATAGGAGGAATTGGCTGTGCGCCAGCAGCAGCTTTTTTATCTGCCTCGTACATTTTGATCATTTCAAGTGCGTGCTTTAGCCCTTCTACGAACATGTATGCTATTGGCTTGCGGCCCAGTAAAGTCTGTGCATAATTAGTTGGGTTGCTGTGGCCAAATTCTGCGAAATAATTTTCGTTTGCACTATGTTCATTAACCTTAGCCTCTACCTCAGGGCTGAGTGAGGGGTTGAAAATGCGGGTTACAAATTTTACAGCATCAACACTAGAATCTGCTCCGTATGATAGGGCTTCAATCCATGCCGTATTTGATAAGATACTCGCCTTAATTTGCTGATTTTCTAATGCCGATTGGTAGAAAAATTTTGTACAATGGCGTTCTGCTTCTCGTAATTGTTTATAAGATGCATGGTCAATTGGCAAACAGTCTGAAAATCGTGCTGCTCGTGTATTTGCTTTTGATCCGGGCCAGAAAAGGACTGTGTCAACCCCTACTGTTAACCCGGTAGTAAGCGAATTAAAAGACTCAGAGATTTGATTGAAAATATTACTAGCCCATGCGTTATATGCTTTTGCGGCTTCTGTGGCATGCATGGCGGCAACATAATTATGGCGACTAAGCGCTTGTAATGTAAGGTTTCCTAGCGCTATGGTAATGTAGGGTTCTGATGCTGCAAAATCAAACGCTTTGGCATTCCATCGATCAGCCCAATAGGTCTTTGCATTGCGAGAGGAGGTATTTAATGCTCCTATAACATCGGCATACATTGCTGCGCCTATGTTGTTGCCATCAAAGCGTGTGAATGGCGCAAGTTGCGCTTTTAATTCCGTCGATGCAGAACCTGGGAAGGCTGTCCAGCGCATAGGTCTTAGATGAAATGCTTTTTCATCGGCCTCTTTTACTCTTACTTTACTGCAAAGATCCTTTGCCTGTTTTAAGGCCTCATTCAAATGGTTCTCTTGTCGCTTTTCACTGCCTTTCCAAAAATCACAATATTCTTCTAACCCTTTTCGTTCCGCAGCGGTAGCTTTTGCGGGAATAGTTGCTTTTTTTCCTTCCCAATATGTTTCAGCTTGCGCAGCCTGATTACCTGCTGCTTGAGCGTCAGCAGGAGTTGCTTTTGCTTGTTGTTCTGCTCTGAAGGCTGTTGCAACAGTTGGATTTTCTTGGATGAGCAAGCGCTCTTCTGGCGTGAGCACATGTTCAGGTCGCAGGCAACTAGGAGTTAGACGTTTGTGGTAGTTGTCCTGCCACTCTTTGCGCCGTCGATTAAAAGTATCAATAGCTGCACGTTTTTCTTTTATATCGCTTTCTGATACTCTCGAAAAGAGCATGTTGTCATATTTTTCTACTACTTTGGGAGTCCATATTTCTTGTGGATATCTGGCAGAAAAATTAGTAATAGTTTCAGCCTCTGCAACTGACAATGACGCAGCATTTCGTGCAAGCAGGGGTTGTATTAAAGGAAAATCTTTAACCCAGGCTTTTACATTGTTAATAACACGCTCTTGTTCAGATGGGGTGCCGCCGGCTGCATACAGATCCCATTCTTTCATTAGTTGATATGCTTCTCCAGCTGATCTCATCATGTTACGTGTTCTGTCATCTGGGTCACTAGCAAACATTTTTCCAAGCTCTCCCGCAATCGTTGGCAGGAAATCATTCGAGCTAATAAAAGAGCTATGTTGAGTAAAATGAAATGTTGCTTCTGAGTATGGAGTCTCATAATATGGAGCCTCCCTTGTTCTGCTTGCTGATGGCATACTGGCTCTAGGGTTGCTACCTTCAGGAGCGGGCCTGTCGGAATCCCTGTGCCACTGCTGGCTCCGCCATTTGTCCCAGTACCTGAAGAATGAGCGCCAGAAGTACCTGTAGGGCCTGCCTATGGCACTGAAGGCTTTGGGGCTGTTTGATGAGCAGTAGGACCGCCACCAGAAG
>Ga0194129_10009267_pt1 | contig 11101 bp, 9 predicted proteins | sample TA2KigCa35mmetaG_FD_150862 | JGI IMG/M metagenome (GOLD analysis project Ga0194129, IMG submission 150862) | Freshwater microbial communities from Lake Tanganyika, Tanzania - TA2015038 Kigoma Deep Cast 35m | ecosystem: Environmental > Aquatic > Freshwater > Lake | place: Tanzania: Lake...
AGGTTGAAGATGCCCAAATAGAAGTTGATCAATTTAAAATTGCAATAGCAATTCAAGAAAATTTACTCTCACTGCTTTTAGGTAAATCTTCACAAACTCCACCAAGAGGAAAAACAATTGAGGAACTTGTTATTCCTAAAAATCTACCCTCTTATTTACCCTCAACAATTGTCCAAGAAAGGCCCGATGTCGTAAAAAGTGAGCAAGATCTAATTTCTGCAAATGCAGATATAGGCGTTGCAAGAGCGCTATTTTTACCCCAATTTAATATCTTGGGCGATTTTGGGTCTCAAACATCAAGTCTTAGTAATTTTTTCTCATCAACTTCAAATATCTGGCAATACGGACTAGATCTATTTCAAGAAATTTTTACGGGTGGAAGGTTAACAAATCAATTAAAGCTTGCAAACGCTACAAAATTAGCTATGCTCCATTCCTACCAACAGACAATTCTAACAGGCCTCAAAGAGATAAACGACTCGCTTATCTCTCACAAAATTTCTAAAGATCTGACAAAAGAACAAAAAGAGAGAGTCGAAACACTTACTGCCTATTTTACTCTCGCAACAGATCAGTATGTGGAAGGTCTTACAGATTATTTAACCTATCTCGATGCAGAGCGAAAACTCTTCCAAGGTCAAATTGCCTACGCAGCCTCTCTTGGATACTCTTTAACTACCTACGTCGACATCTTTCAAGCCTCAGGCGGCGGCTTTGTCTTAACCGCCGACGAAGCGGCTTTAAAAGCTAATCAATAACTTTAGCTTATAGTCGATCGCTTTTTCATTTGATAAAAGCGTTATCTGCGTAAAAGATTCTTTTGTAGATTTTTGATTTATACAAATTTAGGTTTGTGCAGCTTTTGCTCTGACGCAACTTGTGCCATTAGAGAGTCGATAAGGATAATCTGAATCATTATCAACTTGTTCAACTGTAATGTTTTCTTGGTCTGGCCAGTTGTTATAGACATTTACATCGCCGTTGTAAATTTGCCAGGTGTGTGTATTTGCAATCGCTGCATTCGTGCAGGTATAAAAAGTAAAGCCTACGAGAAACGCTCCACCTGCCCACCAGCCAAACCCGTTGTAGTAGTAGGGGCCATTCCACTGACGACCGTTCCAATCGCCGTGGTTGTAATTGCGTGAGTGGTTTCTCCAATTCCCATGATCATGATAACCTCTTCCGCCACGAACTTGTCTTGAGCCATCGTGGTTAGATTCTCTATGACCCCCGCCACCATGACCTCCACCGTGTCCCCCTCTTGCTTCAAGAAGGGGGGATAGAAGTAATGAGAGTAGGGAAAAAGTTGTAATTAGCCTCATGTTTATATGAGATACAAGAAGCGTGTTAATTTTGCAAAAGAAAACTTTTAGGCTTGATTTTAGCTAAATTTTTCTCCGGTGGCTTTAAAAAAAAGAGGGGAGTCTCTCCCATCATCATAATTAATTTCAATATCATCACCTGGATCTATTCTCTCTTTTGCAATATATGCAATTTGTGATGGCTTATCATCTTCTTCATACAAAAATGCGAATGCATTTGGTTTTTTTCCATGGTTTACAAGACTTGCATGCGAACAATAAAATTCGCCATCAATACAAAAACCCTCTTGGGGTAATCCAAATAAGTAGTGATTATGCTCAAAATTAATAGGGGGTCTTTGAGACACATCTACGATTTTACCACCATAAAATGTGATCACATCTCCTTTTTCTATGGGCTCTACAGCTCTTAGTCCAAGTCCTTTTTCACCGCAAGATGTAACTGAAAACCGTTTTGTTAAAAAGTCGTCCGTTTTTCGTTTTTCAACAAGCTCTTTTGTTTTTTTTGTTGTTTTATAAATTTTAGATCTTCTGTATGCAGTCAATTCTTTTTTTGATTCTAGTCGTTTATATGCTCTAACAGATCTTTTCCAAGAAGTTTCGGTTTTTTTGGGCAAAAAAGCAAGCGGGGTGTAGCAAATCTTTTTACCGAGTTCAGTTATATCTAATCGATTCAGCTCAATTTTTGATTTTTTTTCGATTTTTTTCGGCAGCTCAACTTTTTCTATAGATCTTTTTTTAGATTTAGGTGATTCACAATAATCTTTCATCCATAAAGGTTTTTGCCGAGCTCTTGACAGTTCCATAATGACCTCAATTTTATTGAGATAACATTATATAACGATTCTTATTTTTTAGAAATTGGCAAACTTTTATTAAAAAATTCAGTGGCGACTTCCGTAACTTTTTGTGTACGATCTCCAATAATTGCCCCTGCTTGATCATCAAGAAGGTGGTCCTCTTCAATAGTAGTTTTAACAACTAAAAGAAGCTCATTTGAAGAAATTTGTTTATCCATAAATTGATCTTATGCGATTAAAATTTTAAAAAAAAGAGAAGAGTGTGATAGGGTGAATTTTATGTTAGTCAGATTTACAGTAGCGTTATTATTTAAGAAGAGCAAACAGTGGCTGATGCCCCTATTTGTTGTGGTTTTTTCTATTTTTCTTTTATTCCAACAATTTAGTGCCTTTCAATCAATCCGAAGCGAGTCTAATGCTTTTTGCATAAATTTAGAGAATGTCGATCTTTGGATAAAAGGTAATTTTTTAAGTAACCAAGATCTTTTAAAAATAAAAAAAATTCCCGATGTAACAGCTGCTTCCTTTGTTTATAAGGCAAGTGGTAGTATAGCAAGTTTGAAAGGGAGTAAAAAATCTTGCACCCTTTTGGGGATTGATGAAACGACCCATCTTGGCATGCCAAAAAAAGCTTTGCAAGGTTCACTTCGCTTAAAATCAGATGTAGATTTAGCTGTTTTGAGCACAGATTGTGTAGATTCTTTATATAAAACAAACAACCAAAAGTTGAAATTAGGAAGTGTTATTCAATTAGATCATGCCCAAATGAAAATTGGGGGAATAGTTCCTGCAAAAAGCGGCCTTGTTGTCTATACAAACTATGCAAAAGCTAGAGAAATCATACATCAGGGAGAGACTTTTTTAGCTATTAAAGCAGAGGATGGAGTAAATCTTTCAGCTCTCAAAGGTAAAATTGAAAAAACATGTGGTTTAAAAGCTTTTACTACAAAAGAGTTTTCTAAAGAAATTTTTCAAATGTATAGAAAAGAAAATAGAGTTGTCTCTCATTTCTCCGTAGTTATTATCTTTGGCCTTGTTTTAGCTTTGGGAATTTTTATGACAGTCTTTTATCAGTTTTTTAAAACTCAGCTTTCAAATTACTCTATTTTAAAAGCGTTAGGAGCAACACCTTTTTTTCTTCTTGGATTACTTACCCTTCAAGCTGCTCTGATATCTCTTTTTGGTTGGTTTGCATCCTTAATTCTCTACTTAAGTTTGCAAAAAATAGTTGGAGGTGATGAGCTTTTTTTTCCTCTGACAGGTGAAATCGTTGCATTGAGTTTTTTCTCCCTACTCGCAATATCTTTAAGCGTAGGGCTTTTTATTAGCTTTAAAGTAAAAGAGGTTGCGTGAGTATTATTACATGTAATCAAGTAGTTAAAGTATCCGATGCAGAAAAACCGCTGCTAAACGGAATAGATCTTGAGATCGACGAAGAAGAGTTTATCATGATTTCTGGCCCGCCAGGAGCTGGAAAATCAACACTTTTATCAATACTTGGCGGATACCTGACGCCGACAAGTGGAAGTGTCTCTATTTTAGGAAAGAATCTTTTCCAAATGAATGCATTTGAAAAAGCTAAATTCCGAAGAGAAAATCTTGGTGTTGTTTTTCAAAATGGCAGGCTTATCGCTTCTCTAACTGTTTTAGAAAATATTCTAGTGCCTCTTTTGTCAAGCAATCAATCTAAAAAAAATTCGACTTTCAAAGCATTAAATGTTTTAAATTATATGGGGATTGAGGAAAAAAAAGATTCTTATTTAGATGAACTATCTGGCGCTGAATTACAATTAGTCTCTTTAAGCAGAGCTTTGATTAATGAGCCTAAAGTCTTACTTTTAGATGAACCTACCCAGTTTTTAGATCATCAAACAGGCGTTAAAGTGATGACATATTTAAGAGAGATGGCAATTGATCACCAAATCACAATCATCTCTATTTTAAACGATGTTAGACTTTTTCCCTTCGCAAGTAGAGTGATTCGAATGAAATCTGGCAGAGTTGTTGATGTATTAGGAGACTTTTTGATCGATTCACCATTTTTAAGGATATAATATGAAAGTATTTGATGCGATTCATGGGTTTATTGAATTAGATCCTCTTGAAACCAAGTTGATTAAAACACTTCCCTTTAAAAGACTTACTTGTATTAATCAAATTGCGTCAGCCTCTTATGTCTATCCGGGTGGCTATCATAAAAGATTTGATCACTCACTTGGAGTGATGCAAGTTGTCACAAAAATTTACGATAAGCTTGTATCAGCGCCTCATTTTTTCGATATTTTCCCAGATTTTGATGAAGAAAAAATTCTTTACTGGAGAAGGGTTATGCGACTTGCAGGTCTTTTTCACGATATAGGACACCTTCCTTTTTCGCACACCGCTGAATTGCAACTTGTAGGCAAGAAGGGACACGAAAGATGGACTATGCGGATTTTAAGAAGTCATTTCATAAAACCTTATATAGAAGCTGCTGGGATTCATGTTGAAGATGTTGTAAAAGTAGCAGTCGGTGAAGATTTGTATGGAGCTATTTACACTCCTTGGGAAAAGGTTGTCTCAGAAATATTGACAGCAGACTATTTTGGGGGAGACCGAATCGACTATCTTTTAAGAGATGCCTATTTTACAGGTCTTTCTTATGGCAATTTTGACCACCACCAATTGATTAATAATTTAACTCTTTTGATGCATAAAGGACAAATTATGCTCGGGCTTGAAGAAAATGGTTTAGAATCTTGTTACGCCATGCTTCTTTCAAGGTATTTTATGCATAAAAGGCTCTATCAGTATGAAAGAGTAAAACCGTATTGGTTCCATTCAAAAGAGGTGGTAAGAAATTTTTTTGAAGGCAAGGATTATTTAGAATCTGTCGAAAATTATATTCAAATAAATGACTACGATATTTTTTCAGAGATCAATAAAGCTTTATTTGACCCTTTGCATAAAAGCCATGACCATGCAAAAGCGTTAATGGATCAAAAAGAGCCTGTACATGTTTTTCCCGTAACAAGTGAAGAGATAGAGTTTTTAGAGTCCATAGGAGAGAATCATTTTTTTGAAAAAAATGCAACTCAAGTGGAAAAAGTAGGCTTATTCTTTCCTGTATTGCTAAAAACTGGTATGATAGTTGAAGCTCAGGATGTAGCTGAAGTCTCCATACCGGTGTATACGCAAAATTGGGTCTATGCAGATTCTGAATCAATGTATAGAATTAAACAGGCATTAAATAATGTTCAAAAAGATAGCCAAGACTCTCTTAGATGAATACAATAGTTATTCAAAATTTGAGAAATTGTTTATACTTTTTGTTATGATCTGTAGCTTCTGCATCACAGCAGAAGCAGCCATCACAAGAGCCTCTGCAAACTCTGTTTTTCTATCAGCCTACACAGCTAAATTATTTCCTACCGCCTGGCTTGTAAGCGTTATATTAAATTTTGCAATTGTCACTTTTTATAATAAATTTTTACCAAAAATGGGGTGTGTACGGATGCTTATTTTAAGCGTCTCCATAGCTCTACTCATGAACACATTTAGTGCCTTTTATCTAAAACAGTTCCATTTTTTGCCTTTTATTCTCTATCTTTGGAAAGATATCTTTGTCATTTTGATGTTTCAACAACTCTGGTCAGTCATTCACGCAACGATGAATATCGCAAGAGCAAAGTACCTTTATGGAATTGTATTTGGAATGGGGGGGCTAGGCTCTGTTGCAGGCTCTTTAATGACAGGTTTTTTTGCAGTTCACTTAGGCTCTGAAAAGCTTCTTTTGACAACTCTTCCTTTTTATTTTTTGATCATTATAAGTTATTGTGTCGCTCTTCACGTTAGAAGCTCTGTTACTGATAAGCAAAATATTGATGGGATGAGTAGAGATACAACAGATGTGCTTGGGGGAATGAAGTTAATTCGAAAATCGACATTTTTGAAATTCATCCTTATTATCGTGCTAGCCATGCAAGTTAGCTCTACAATTTTGGACTACCAATTTAGCTCCTATCTCGAAAAAGCATTTTCTATTCAAGATCTTAGAACAGCCTTTTTAGGAAAGTTTTTTGGGCTTGTAAATACCATAAATATTTTTCTGCAGTTTATCGGAAGCTATTTATTAGTAAGAGTTATTGGATTAGAAAGATCTCATCTTGCCATTCCGATTATTTTAACAATTTACGGAATTGGCTTTCTTCTTTTTCCCACATTTCCGTTTATTTGTCTCTATTTTGCAAATATTAAAGCACTCGATTACTCAATTTTTGGAATCATTAAAGAGATGCTCTATATCCCTTTGAAAGTAGATGAAAAATTTAAAGCAAAAGCAATTATTGACGTCTTTGCCTACCGAACTGCAAAAGCTTGCGCATCTTTAATTATTATACTCCTAGGACTTATCACCTCAATTGAGTTAAACACCCTACTTTCGTGGGGTGTTCTTGTCATCTTTTTTGCCTGGATGATATCAGTTCTTGTCCTCTTTAAACACTACTACAAAGAAGTCGACCGCCAGCACCTTAATTGGGCTTAACTTCAAGAGCAAGTTTCATTTGTACAAGTCTGACCCTCGACGGGACAGTAAGTCCCACCTGTTGTGCCGCAAGGCCTTACATCTAAAGTGACTGTTGATAGCCATCCTAAAATTGAATTGGAATCAGGGGTGCCATCTGAATTAGCTTTATAATCAGGATATGCAGGAGTTGTGTAGATGTAAGCTGGATTTACAAGCGATCCTTTCGTATAACCATCTGCAGTGGCTGGAACAAAAGAAGAGGTATTACCATAAAAAACGTTTCCTGTGTCGTAATCAACAACAGGATTTTGTGGAGACCATATTGTTCTAATAGAAAAACCGTATAAATCAATTCCTTTGAAATAAGTTGAATCATAACATCCTACTGAACCAGTTGGGATGCCGGGTGTACCAGAAGTAGTACACTCTTTAAAAGATGCGATTCCATCATATATTGCACGAAGAGCTTGTTGCATATAATCAATTTGGGAAGGATTTCCACTATTTGGATTTAGAGGAAGTCCATTATACATCCTGCAAAATCCGTTAATTGGTTTTACCTCAGTGAAATCAGTGAATTGACACATATATTGCCCCCAGTTCTCAAATTCATGAACGGAAGAAGAGGCAGGAATAGCGAATTTATATTTTATGCCATATTGTTTAGCAAGAGTAATTGTTTGCTTAACCGTTAATAATGCTGCATTATAATAACCTTGTGCTGAATGTGGTACATTTAGATCATAGATTGCAGTTGTTGCATCACCTGTTGCAGAGACAGGAGGTGGTGCAGCTGATGTATCGCAAATTCCACTAGCATAAGTGTAATTTGTCTCGCAAACAGCAGGAATTCCATTTTTCATATCAACTAAATCGTACAAAGCAACAATCATATACCCGTTATTTCCACTTGAAGGGTTTGTGTTTAAACCGCTTATATTTGTTCCATTGAGTAAGTCTGCTGTTACTTGAGTCATAGCTTTGGGAAATGTAAAAATACTCCAATATTGACCATTCGCTTTTAAATTAGTCGCTATCTGGTTATAAAAGGCTATTTGGTTTGCTTGGGTACTATCAAAAGGCTCTAAATCAAGCTGAATACCATTAATTGGAGGAGTATATTTATAGTTTGAATTCGGGCCAAAAGCACCTACACCTACTTGATAAACTAACTGGGTTTTGTCTTGTTGCTCTGCCCATGCTCCCTTACTTATTGTTGCCGGCGAAAGAGTGCAACCGGAATCTGTAGGCTTGCATTTTCCGCTAGAATTAACGTATTTACATAAGGTTTGTGAATACCCTCCATTAACAATGAGGTCTGCTAAATTTATAGCATCTGCAGTAGTTATAAATTCATTAAAACCTTGTAGGTAGCCATTGTCTATTCTCCCATCAATAATAACAGCTTTTTCAGAAATATTTAAAGGATTCTTATTTTCGTCCTTTATAGTTAAAGTTTCTGGAACGGTTGTAGTATTCCCCGATTGTGGTGAGGGTGGAGTTGGGGGGGAACTTCCGTTACCAGAATTTTGTGTAGTAGTTTCTACGAAAAAAAATCCATACTGATTACAAACATTTTTCGGATCAGATAAAGACCAATGCGTTGATGGAGCGGCACCCTGGTTAAAGCAATCACTATTTTTTGTGCAATCACTAATTTGATAAGCAAATGATGGGTCCGTTGTGATACTGCTACCGTATTCATCTTGTGGAGGGCTTGAGAAAAGGGGTTCAGGTGTAGTTCCGTTATTAGCGTAACTTGCTGATACCCAGGGAAGTTCAAGGTCAGAAACATATGGGTAAAGTTGTGAGATTTGAGAAGTCGGTTTAGATTTTGATATAGCATTATTATAATTATTGATTGCGTCTGCAACCGAATTTAACCATGTATCTTGGTTAAATTGACCAGTTAAAGCATCAGTTGCTGCACCTGGATAGTCTTTATAGACCCATGTGCTAATAGACCAATTCGGAATGCAACCGGAATCTCTTGATACGCCATCATTAATTGGGCAAGACATATTATTTCTCCATTTATCATTTTATTAATTATATTATGTTTCATGGGGGGATATTCCGTATCACATTAATAGGTATTTTGTTAAGAAAATGATTGATAAATAAAAAAAAGAGCTGTAAGGTCCAAAATTTTAGACGAGATAAGGAGAGCTCATGAAATTAAAACAGGTGTTAATTATAAGTGGAATAGCTTTTCAGGGGGTGATTTTATCAGTAACACTCTATTTTTTACATGAGGTGAATCAAAAAGAGGAGATTGTTTTCGAGGAGTGTAGCGGAGAATTGATGTCGCAAGCAGAAGTTACGCAAGTGGTTGAGAAGGGGAGTAAAATACCTTTTATGCACTACGTAACAACAAGCGGAAAAGTTCTTTGCTCTAATTATATAAAGGTAAATCCAAAAAAAGAGGGAATTGTCCAAAACATTTTTATTAAAGAGGGTGATATCGTAAAAATTGGAGACGAGCTTCTTCAAATTGACCCTGAAATGTTAACCTATACATATCAAGAAAAAGCAATTGATTACGAAGTAGCTCTTGCTGAATTAAAACTTTGTGAGCATGAAAACGAATTTTTAAAATCAGTTATTCGAAAAAAAGAGATTGTGATGCACGCTGCTGAAAAAGCTTTGCAAGATTGCAAAATAACCTCTTTTGCAGAAGGGAGAGTCTTAAAAGTAAATGTTCATCCAGGTGAGTATATAAGTCCAAATGAAGAAGCAATTCTTATAGGTGTTGATAACCCACTCCATTTAAAAGTGCTTCTTGATGAAAATGACGTTTGGAAAATCAATCCAACAAAAAATATGAGAGCTCTTGCTTTTCATAGAACAAATCCAACGATTCATTTTGTCTTAGATTTTGTCGCGCTAAACCACTCTATTGACCCTTCTAACAAACTAGAGATGATTTTTTCTTTTGATAAAGGAAAAGCGCCTCTTTATTTAGATCAGACATTAGATGTCTATATTGAATCAATTTCACCTCAAGATGCCTCTTATTTAGATTACGAATTTAAACAAAAATAGGCTGTTTTTTGGAAATTAATTTAAAAGGAAAAGAGCTGCTATTTGATCCGAGATGGAATAAAGGGACCGCTTTTACAAAAGAGGAGAGGGAAAAATTTGGTCTTATCGGCCTTTTACCTCCTCATATCTCAACGATAGAAGAACAAACTAAAAGACGGTACGAAAATTTTAAACAAAAACCGACTCCACTTGAAAAGTATGAGTTTTTAGTAAATCTACAAAATAGAAACGAAGTTTTGTTTTATAGGCTTGTCTTAGAGCATGTCGAAGAAATGCTTCCTTTTGTCTATACACCAACTGTCGGAGATGCATCCTTAGACTTTAGTGTAATGTTTCATGAAAGTAGAGGCGTTTTTATCTCGTATGAGAAAAAAGATGATATTGAACTGATTTTAAAAAATAGCGGGAAACCTGAAGTCGATGTAATTGTTGTAACAGATGGAGAGAGAATTTTAGGACTTGGAGATGTCGGAATCGGGGGAATGGTGATTCCTATTGGAAAAGCCTCTCTTTACACACTTTTTGGGGGAGTGCGTCCTGAAAGAATCCTGCCTGTTTTTTTAGACGTAGGAACAAATAACGAATCTTTATTGAAAGACCCTCACTATATCGGATCTAGAAAAAAAAGAGTGGTTGGAGCTGAGTACGATAAATTCATCGATAGGTTTGTAAAAAGTGTTCGAAAAGTCTACCCAAAGGCTATGCTTCAATGGGAAGATTTTTCTAAAGAACATGCCCAAACACTACTCGATCGGTATCAAAAGGAGACCGCCTCATTTAACGATGATATCCAGGGAACAGCAGCTGTTGTTTTATCAGGACTTATCTCTGCAACAAAAATGAAAAAAAGCAAACTGGAAGAGGAAAAAATCGCCATTTTTGGAGCAGGCTCTGCAGGACTTGGCATCGCAAACTTAATCGTAGATTATCTAGCATACAAAAATATTTCTAAAGAAATAGGGTATGCCAACATATATCTAATTGATAAAGACGGCTTGATTAATGATGGCCCTTTTGGAAAACCGCATAAATTAAAAACGTTAGAAGAAGTCGTCTCATTTTTTCAAATCACAACTTTAATTGGCGCATCGGCACAAAGCAAAGCTTTTACAGAAACAATTGTTACATCCATGCTTGAAGCAACTGATAACCCAATCATCTTTCCCTTATCAAATCCAAACTCTAAATCAGAAGCTGACCCAAAAGATCTCTATAAATGGACCCACGGAAAAGCAATTGTCGCAACAGGTAGCCCTTTCCCAAACACCGCACAATGCAATAACGTCTGCATCTTTCCAGCGTTTGGCCTTTTAGCAAGCCTAACCTACCTAAAACACCTTCCAAACGAACTATTTCTAGTGGCAGCCGAAGCTTTAAGCAAAATGGCAGGGGATAGGCTCTTCCCAGAATTCTCCAACCTTCGAAAC
>Ga0194129_10009269_pt1 | contig 11100 bp, 13 predicted proteins | sample TA2KigCa35mmetaG_FD_150862 | JGI IMG/M metagenome (GOLD analysis project Ga0194129, IMG submission 150862) | Freshwater microbial communities from Lake Tanganyika, Tanzania - TA2015038 Kigoma Deep Cast 35m | ecosystem: Environmental > Aquatic > Freshwater > Lake | place: Tanzania: Lake...
TATCTTTTATTTAAATATATATTTAATAATATGTCAATACTTAAATTGGCTTTGACACAAGTTGTCATCTTAAGCTTCCCAATAAATAATCTTAGTTCATTGACAGGTCTTTATAAAGATTTTCATGGCTTCTTAACTTTTAACAAAATCAATGTTTTGTTTTTCTCATCATATTGGTAAGCGAGAAGCGCTAACAAGGAAACCATTTGAAACCTATAAACACGAACCTCCAATAAATTTCCCTTTTCTAAGCGCTGCAGCAATACTTAAAAAGAAAAATGGCGATAGGGGCTTTTGAAATAAAGTTTTATCAATTCTGATTTAGAATTTGTGCCCGTTTTGGATTTAAGATTATTAATATAAGACTCAACGGTTCTCGGGGATAGATTTAAGCTTTTTCCGATTTCTTTGAAGGTTTGGCCTTTGCTCATGAAAAATAAACATTGAAACTCTCGAAGGGAAATTACAATGCTGCGTCGGCCAATAGGTAGGTGAAACTCTTCAATTTCCAGTCCTTGCAGAAGGTCATGGAGGGTTCTTGGTAACTTGCTTTGGGTTTTTTTTGCGTACTTTTCTTTTGCAACTGTTGGAAGATAAAGCTTTTGGGTGGATAGCCCGCTCATAATGCTTCCAATTTTATGAGAAAAATGGGTTACAAAAAGACTGAGTCCATCTAAATGGTTCATATAATAATTCAAATCTTCTGGTGTTTGAATATCTGCTGCGAAGTAAAACCCCTCAATCCAGTTTGGGTGTTTTAAGTAAAGGGCAAAGGTATTCCACAGTCCGTATTGATGAAGCGCCTGTTCATAGGGGGTTTTACTAGGATCTCCTGCTCTGAAAAACATAAGTCCCCTATTGTTAGAAACTGCTTGAATTTCTTTTTCATAAAGCGCGATATTCTTTCCTAAAAAATGACTGCAAAAATGCTGGTGCCACTCAAGATTATTATTGAGTCCAAGGCTGTTCCCATCAGGCAAAAAGCGGCGATAGCTAAAGCCATTGATCCCAAAATTATTCATAAGAGGCGCGCATAATTTTTCAACAAAATTTAAATGCTGGGCGTTAAAATCTTCGACTAATATTTTATAGTTATCCATAGGGCCCTTAAAAGGTAATTATTAGAATTTTCATGTAGGGTCTTTTATTGAAAAAACAAGTCAATAAAATATACTTACAGTTAAATCCTATTCATTTATCGCTTTTTAGAAATAAATAAAAAAATAGACAAAGTATTTCTATTTTTATTTATTAGCTTTTCTGCGATTCTAGGGCGATCCTATAGTCTATTGTGCAATAGAGGTATCCGTAAAAAATACGGTTTTTGACAATTAGAGATATTATTCTTAGTTTTTTAGTGAAATTTTAAAAAAAACCTTGACCCGTGGTCAAAAGATTTTTATAAAGATTTAGCACTCTTGGTTTTAGAGTGCTAATTTAGGTAAAAATAAAGGAGTCTTTAATTATGAATTTTCAGCCTTTACATGATCGCGTTTTAGTTCGCCGTATTGAAGGACAAGAAAAAAGCGCCGGTGGTATTATTATTCCGGATACAGCAAAAGAAAAACCTATCGAAGGGGAAGTTTTGGCTGTTGGACCTGGGGAACGGGATGATAGCGGAAAATTAGCCCCACTTTCAGTGAAGAAAGGGGATCGCGTTTTGTTCGGCAAATGGTCAGGAACAGAGGTAAAGCTTCAAGGAGAAGAATTACTTATTATGAAAGAATCAGATCTCTTTGGGATTTTGGTCTAAGAAATATTGAAATAAAGTAGGAGAAAAAATATGTCATCAAAAGAAGTAAAGTTTTCAACAGACGCTCGTACGAAAATGTTGAAGGGTCTCGATATCCTTGCAGATGCTGTTAAAGTAACGCTTGGGCCTAAGGGCAGAAATGTTATGCTTGAAAAGTCCTTTGGGGCGCCACGCATTACAAAAGATGGTGTTTCTGTTGCTAAAGAAATTACGCTTGCAGATCGCTTTGAAAATATGGGCGCTCAGATGCTTAAGGAAGTTGCGAGCAAAACTAATGATTTAGCAGGCGATGGAACAACAACAGCAACAGTTTTGGGTCAAGCCATTACAAAAGAAGGCATCAAGTCGGTGACGGCTGGGATGAATCCTATGGATCTAAAACGCGGAATTGATCTTGCAACAGAAGCTGTGGTGAACACGATTCAAAAAGGATCTCGTCGCGTGAGCAACAGCGAAGAAATTGCTCAGGTTGCAACGATTTCAGCCAATGGAGAAAAAGAAATTGGATCGATCATTGCACGTGCAATGGATAAGGTCGGTAAAGAAGGTGTGATTACCATTGAAGAAGCCAAATCTCTTGAAACAGAACTTGAGGTTGTTGAAGGAATGCAGTTTGATCGTGGGTACATATCTCCTTATTTCGTGACGAATTCAGAGAAAATGACCTGTGAATTAGAAAATCCACTTATTCTTATTCATGACAAGAAGATTTCAACGCTTCAGCCGATGCTTCCAACCCTTGAACGCGTTGCTCAATCTGGACGCTCTTTGTTGATGATCGCTGAAGATGTAGACGGTGAAGCTCTTGCGACACTTGTTGTGAACAAGATTCGCGGTGGGTTGAAGATTTGTGCGGTGAAGGCTCCTGGATTTGGGGATCGTCGGAAAGCCATGCTGGAAGACATTGCCATTTTGACAGGTGGTCATGTGATTTCTGAAGAAACAGGTGGCAAGCTTGAAAACACAACAATCGACATGCTTGGAACAGCAAAACGTGTTTCTGTGACGAAAGATAATACAACTTTTGTCGATGGAGCAGGCAACAAAGCAGCAATTGAGGCCCGTTGTCAAGAAATTCGCAACCAAGTTGAAGAATCCACGTCAGATTATGATAAGGAAAAACTTCAAGAACGTTTAGCAAAACTTTCTGGTGGGGTTGCGGTTATTCGTGTTGGTGGTGCAACTGAAGTTGAAGTCAAAGAACGCAAGGATCGCGTTGAAGATGCCTTGAATGCTACACGAGCAGCGGTTGCTGAAGGAATCGTTGCAGGTGGTGGCGTTGCTCTTCTTCATGCAAGCACAAGCGCGTTTAAGGACATTAAGGTTGAAAACGATGACCAAAGGGTCGGTGTTGACATTGTCCGACGGGCGATACAAGCTCCCACACGTCAAATTGCAACCAATGCGGGGGTTGAGGCGTCCATTGTTGTAGGGAAAATCCTTGAAAAGAACGATGCGTCTTATGGTTATAACGCGCAAACGGAAGAATACTGCGATATGTTTAAGGCAGGTATTATCGACCCGACGAAAGTCGTTCGTGTTGCTCTTCAAGATGCGGCCTCCGTTGCAGGTCTTTTGATCACAACAGAAGCGATGGTTGCTGAAATACGTGAAGAGAATCCTGCACCAAGTCCAGCCATGGGTGGCATGGGCGGTATGGGAGGAATGGGTGGTATGGGTATGTAAATATCCAACCCTCCTTACCCACTAAATTGCCACAGGTTTTTGGATCTGTGGCTTTTTTTATATAAAAAAAACCGGGCTCGAAAGCCCGGCAAATTAAGTCGACAATTTTTATTATTATTATCGTTAAATGTGCATGGAGAACCCGACCACAATGTGGTGAGCTGCAGGCGATTTAGAAAACTTGTGCTCACGGTCGTTGTAACCCCGTGTTGCAAAGCTCATGCCATATCCATAAAGAAGTTCAACACCAACGCCTTCGGACACAATCCATTCAGCACCAGCACCTGGTTCAAAGGTGTAGTCCATGTATGTATCTGTGCGACGGCTGTTGTTGAAGTTGTAGGTAAATTTTTGTTGATTTGCGTTCAACCCAAGGCGAGCAAATACGACGGTCTTGTCGCTAAAGAATGTCCCAAGACGATACCCAGCACCCGCTGTGAATCCTTCTTTAAAGCGAGAGGATCCCTCTTTGTCGTTTCCGAAGATCCAACCAAGGCGAGCATCAAAGGCTTGGTACGTGTTGTTGCAATTCATGGAATATTTCCCATCGATTGTGACGATAGGTGCCCATCCCTTGAAAGTGAAGGATTCAGCCGCTCTATCTTTAACAGATTGTTTTGCTTGCATGTATGTATACCCAACACTGCCCCCAAGGTGAAAGCCATTATGGAAATCGCCAACGCGACCAGAGTGTGCTGCATGCGCGCTGAGACCGATTGTCATTAACGCGGTAAAGGCAAGTAATTTTTTCATCATATCTCTCCTAATATTTATTATTATCTTATATTCATCATAAAAATATTTAACGAAATCGTCTAGTCAATGGGATTCATCTGATTCATGTTTCCAAAAGGGTGGTTGCTTTTTTGCAACAATGGGGGCGCTAGAAATGTAACTACCAAGGGATAAGCTTAGAAGTGTGAATTGATTTGCCTGCATTATGATCTGAAAGGCGTTGCTTAAGATTAGCTGTAGCGCCAGTGTATTCTTGTTGGGGTGAGGAAGTACTTCTAATAATGTAAACATACCCCATGATTTTTGGTTATTTATTTTATGAGTATTGACGCTTCATCCCATCTATGCCAGACGTCTCTCTACGCTAAAGGTATGAGGGAGTAGCTGCTGTGCCACTAAGTCGCCCGACCTGTCTAACGAAGCTTTAGCGTAGTTAGAAGGGCACATAACTGTTATCTAATAAAGCGGGAAGGAAGTAAAAATAGGAATTCTTTAGCAGCCCCCCTACGCCAAGGCTTCGGGCGGCACTCCTAGCCCTAACGGCCTTCAGGTGGCTTGCCACCCGAAGCCCGAAGGGCGTAGGGTGGTGCCGCCGGAGAGAATTGAACTCTCGACCTCACCCTTACCAAGGGTGCGCTCTACCACTGAGCCACGGCGGCGATTTTGATAGGTTGGCTCTTTCTATGCCACAGACTGATTGCTCTTGCAAGAAAAACTGGGAAGGATTATGATCCCTTTTAAGAATTTTAAGGAAAATATATGATCAAGCACCCTAAAACAAAAAAAGAACTTCAGCAGGAAGCTCTTAGAAATGCGCTTAGGGAAAACTTGCTCAAAAGACGACAACAACGCATCGATCGATTAAGTCAAACAACTCAAAGCAAAGAATTTCAAAAGGAAAGTTAATTTATGGCTATTCTTCCAGATCATTGGATTATTGAACAAGCAAAAAAGGGTATGATTGATCCTTTTTCTGAGCGGCAGGTCGCAAGTGGAACGATTTCATCGGGGGTGTCCTCTTATGGATATGATGCACGGGCGGCAAGGGAATTTAAGATTTTTACTAATATCGATAATACGATCATTGATCCGAAAAATTTCTCAGAATCCTCCTTCGTAGAGCGGGATACAGATGTATGCATTTTGCCTCCTAATAGTTTTGCCTTGGCTCGAACAGTTGAATATTTTCGTATTCCTCGGGATGTTTTAGTGATCTGTTTAGGAAAATCAACGTATGCTCGATGTGGCATTATCGTGAATGTGACGCCCTTAGAGCCTGAATGGGAAGGACATGTAACGCTGGAGTTTTCTAATACGACGCCCTTACCTGCAAAAATCTATGCTAATGAAGGAGTCTGTCAGTTTTTATTTTTTAGAGCAGAGTCTCCTTGTTCGGTTTCCTACAAAGATCGTTCTGGAAAATACATGAATCAAACAGGTGTAACGCTTCCCAAAATTTTAAAATAAAAGAAGGAATGAATGGATAAGTTAAAAATAGTTGGTGGTATCCCTCTTCGGGGTCAGATCCATATAAGCGGCGCTAAAAATGCAGCGCTGCCCCTTATGGCAGCAAGTTTGCTCGCAAGTGATGAAGTCATTCTTCAAAATGTTCCCCACTTAGCCGATATTACAACCATGGCCAATCTTTTGATGCATTGTGGTCTTGAGATTAATATGCCTGTTGCAAAAACAGAAAGCTTTGGGCATACCTTGTCGCTAAAGCCTTCAGGGAAGGTGGAAACAGATGCTCCCTATGATTTGGTTCGCAAAATGCGGGCCTCTGTTTTAGTTTTGGGCCCCCTTGTTGCAAAGTATCGTCGAGCCAAGGTATCTATGCCAGGCGGGTGTGCTATTGGGACGCGACCAATAGACCTTCATTTGAAAGGTCTAGAAAAATTAGGCGCAACCGTTACCCTTGAAGGGGGTGATGTGTATGTTGATGCGCCTCTTGGTCTTCAAGGAGCCGAGATCACTTTTCCTTTTATCACTGTCACAGGAACTGAAAATATTATGATGGCGGCCACACTAGCCCGCGGAGAGACCAAAATCATTAATGCTGCCAAAGAGCCAGAAGTTGTAGATCTTGCAAAATTCTTAAAAGCCATGGGGGCTAAGATTACAGGGGAAGGTAGTGATATTATTACCATACAGGGGGTTGATCAATTGGGGGGGTGTTGTCACCGTATCATTCCCGATCGAATTGAAACAGGAACCTATCTAGCGGCAATTGGCATAACCAATGGAGATGTTGAGCTTATTGGCGCAGATCTTGACATGCTTTCTGTTGTAAAGGGAGAACTGATAGAAGCTGGTCTTTCCTTTGATCAAACAAAGGAAGGGGTTCGCGTTCGGCGGACAGATCCACAAAAATCCCTAAAAAATTTGACCCTTAAGACAGATCCTTATCCCGGGTTTCCAACAGATCTTCAGGCACAACTTATGGCCATGATGACTCTTGCAGAGGGAATATCAACGATTACGGAAACCATTTTTGAAAATCGCTTTATGCACGTAGCAGAGCTTTTAAGAATGGGCGCTAATATTCATATTCATGGGTCATCGGCTGTGGTAACTGGGGTTGAGCGATTAAAAGGGGCCCCTGTGATGGCAACAGACTTGAGGGCTTCTGCGAGCTTGGTGATTTCTGCGCTTGCAGCAGAAGGGGAAAGCATTATTGGGCGCATCTATCATTTGGACAGGGGGTACGAAATGATAGAGGCAAAATTAAGAAGGTGTGGCGCGTCTATTGAAAGAATTGCTTAAAAGAAGTAAAGTATATATATGGTGCTGTACTCTGAAAGAGTGCGGGAGGGATTGATAATGAAGAAAATAATGCCATTAAAAGTAATGGCTCATGATAGAGAAGACTTAGAAGTACTTTCTGTTTTTATGCAGGATGCATTAATTCCGCTTAACGGAATGGATTTTGATAAAAAAGAGGGAATCTTTAAGATATGCGCTAGTCGATATCGCTGGGACTTAAACCTTCAGGGCGCTAAGGACTTTGAACGCATTCATGCAGGGGTTACCTTTCATGATGTTCAAAGTGTAGCGTTTAGGGGATTTTCGCGCAGTGAAAATCAGGCGCACAGTCTAGAGCTTTTGGCTATCCAGTATGAGGCGCCTTATATTTATTTAACATTTGCGGCCAATGCTGAAATCCGACTGACTGTTAAAGAAATTCATGTTCGACTAAAAGATGTAGATGATGCTTGGCCTGTTATGCACCAGCCTGTTCATCAAGTAGCGCTACAAAACAGGTAATAATAACTGTCTCTTAAAAGGGAGGAGACGATGAACCGTACTATAAAACTAAGAAATTTTTGGTTTCTTGCCGTGCTTTTTATGTTAGTAAATTGCGCAAAAACTATGGAGATTAATCTTCCTGGTTTTTCTTATTTAGATAAGAAAATTTCTCTCAATGTTGCAGCGATCGATATCATCGATGAAACAACGACAGACCCAAAGACAGTGTCCTATCAGATGGTGCCTTCTTCTATGGCGCCAATATTAAAAGAATGGGCGGAAAAAAGGTTCACAGCATCTGGAAGTCGGGGTAAGGCAACGATTCGATTTAAGGAAGCGCAAACAATCGAAGAGGGATTGCTGGATGAAAAAGATATTCATGTTTTGTTAAATAGTTCTGCACCCGCGCATTTTGGGGCGAATGTTCATGTGGTTCTTGAGGTTCAAGATACTCCGACCTATTCAACGGGGAAAACGGAAGCGACCTTGCTCAGAAAAGTTGAAGTAGCGAGCGATATAAAACTCGCTTTTCGTGGACGCCTATGGCAACAGTTTTCACAAAATTTTATGAATGCGTTTGATGAGCAGATGGTTTTGAATATTCAGACCTATCTTCCTCAATTGTTAAATTTAGGTGAGGTTAGCTCTTTATGACAACACTTCCTACGGGTCATTTTCAATCTGGTGCTGAAGACCTTAAATCTTATTTGCAAAAGATTCAGGATTACCCTCTTTTAGATCCGGAAGAAGAGTTTACACTGGCAAAGCAATGGGTTGAAAGTCAGGACATGAAAGCGGCGCAAAAATTGATTACAAGTCACTTGCGGCTTGTGACTAAGATTGCCGGTGGGTACCGTGGATATGGCCTTCCCATTTCCGAACTGATTGCAGAGGGTAATATTGGCATTATGCAAGCTATGAAAAAATTTGACCCTTCCAAAGGTCATCGTTTTTCAACCTATGCGATGTGGTGGATTAAAGCAGCCATACAGGATTATATCCTACGATCATGGTCTTTAGTTAAAATTGGTACAACCGCGGCTCAGAAAAAATTATTTTTCAACTTAAGGCGCCTTAAGCATGAATTAAGCGCTATTGATGAAGGAAAAGCCCTTAACAAAGATGAAAGTCGTAAGGCTATTTCTGAAGAATTGGGTGTTCGACAAGATGAAGTTGAAAGTATGGAACAGCGATTGCAGGGGGCTGATTATTCTTTAAATGCCTCAATTGGAGGCGAGGATGATACCCTTGAATGGCAAGACTGGCTTGCAGATGCGACAGAATCTCAAGAGGAAAAAGTTATAAGGCAAGATACATCTGATAAACAATCAGAGCTTTTAGAGGAAAGTTTGCAAAAACTCACGCCTCGAGAATTAGAAATTATTCAAGCAAGACGTCTTAAGGACCCTCCCGTTACCTTAGATTCTTTAGCGAAAGATCTTGCTATTTCTAAAGAGAGAGTTAGACAATTAGAAAATAGGGCCTTTTCTAAAATGCAAAAATATATGATGATGCATGCAGAAAAATACGGCTGGTAAAGTATATTATTGCGATGACCCTATCCCTCAGACAAAAACTTGGACAACTTTTTATTGTGGGGTTCCACGGACAGACGGTTGATGATCCCTGGGTTCAAGATCTTTCTCTGGATATAAAAAAAGGGGAAGTTGGCGGGATTATTCTTTTTTCCTATAACATTAAAAGACCTTTTGCCCTCAAGAAGCTAACGCGCTTTTTTCTGGATTTGCAAGCACCTCTTGTTCCCTTTATCTCTGTTGATCAAGAGGGCGGAAGGGTTCAGCGTTTGTCCCCACAGCTTGGATTCAAGGGTTTCATTTCTGCAGAAACAGTTTCATCTTTGACCTTTGAAGGGGCGGATACAGTGTACCAAGACCTCGCAGAAGAACTGCGACACTACCACATCAATCTTAACTTTTCTCCCTGCATAGACCTCAATGATCCTTCTTCTCCTTGCCCTGTTATTGGAGCCCTTGGACGTAGTTATGGGTCTAACCCAGAGCAGGTAGCTTCCTATGGGCGCATTGTGTTAGAGGCTTTTGAGAAAAAGGGAGTTTTAGGGTGTCTTAAGCATTTTCCTGGCCACGGTAGCGCGCAAGCTGATTCTCATGCGGGATTTGTGGATGTAACACAGTATTGGGCGGAAAAGGAACTAAAACCATTTTTTAATCTTGTTGATCAAAAAAAGGCTGAGATGATTATGACAGCCCATATTTTTAACGAGCATCTCGATCCGGAGGTGCCAGCAACTTTTTCGAGGCAAACTTTAGATCTTTTAAGGCAAAAAGGTTATGATGGGGTGATCATTTCTGATGATCTCCATATGGGGGCCATTCAAGCACATTATTCTGTCGAAGAAGCCTCTTTAAAAGCACTGAATGCGGGGTGCGATATGATTATTCTTTCAAACAACAAAGCAGCAGCTGTCGGGATGGATACATTTACGCCCTCCTCTAAGAATTTACCTAAGCTTTTGGACTTTTTAGAGCAAGCTGTTTTATCAGGATCTATTACACAGGATCGCGTTGATGAAGCCTTTTATCGCGTTCAGATCCTTAAAGAAAAATTGGTATGACTCAAAGGCGCCTTCCTTCTTCTATTCGTCCTCAAAAAAAACAGCAGTCATTTTGGGGGGTGTTTCTTTTTATAGTCTGCGTGGGAATTACTAGTGGGTTTGGGATCTATTATTTCCTAAAAAAGCAACTTACTCTAGATACGCCGATAGCAAAAGAAATACAGGTTGATTTGGAAGATACAGGAATTCCAATCATTCCAAAGACCTCAGAAGAAAATAGGGAAGAATCGGCTTTGATCGACGACCTATATAAAACATCTGAGGTTGTTCAGCTCTATCGTGCACAAGAGTCATCTTCTAAAAACTATGACTATTGGCGCTATCCTCTTCATAAAAAAGGACCAGAGTCTTCTTGCGCTATAATAATAACGGGTACAGATAATTTGGGGAAAAAAGATATTAAAAGGCTTGAATCTATGAGAGTGCCCTTAACGGTTCTTTCTTCGATTGAAAACAAACCTTCCTGGTCTTTTGCGTGCCCTATAAAAATTAAAAATGACCTTTCTTTCGAAGACATGGGAAAAGATTTAGATCATCAAATCAATGATAGATCTTGTATTGGGGTTATCAGCAGCGATTCTTATTCTTCTCTAACACTGGAAATGCTTTTAATGCATTTAAAGCAACGTGGCCTTGTTTTTATCGAGGATGCTCAAGTTTTTTCACCATTATTAGAGGATGTGTCTTATAAAACACTTGCTCTTTCTCTAAAGACAGAAAAAGAAGCGAGTCAACGAAAAATAAAAGACAAAAAGCTGATAGCCTTTTCTGTAGAGAATTTTTTAAGCCCCAAGGGACGACGATGGATTGAAAGCCAAAAAAAGCAAGGCGTTCATTTCGTTCGTTTAGATCAACTCTTTTGACGGTTGGGTATAAAAAATGATAAGAATGTTAGGCACTTTGTGCGGATGAAGGAAAAAGTAGAATGGCTAAGAAAAACCTTTTAGAAGATATTGGAATTGATTGTTTGTTGAGCAATCTTCCTCTTAATCGATATGAGGAACATCAAGCACCCTCCAAAAAGCTTGTGTCATCTCCAACTATTGTCACTTCCAATAGAGAATCTTCGAGTCTCTCAGAAGGTCTT
>Ga0194129_10009270_pt1 | contig 11098 bp, 8 predicted proteins | sample TA2KigCa35mmetaG_FD_150862 | JGI IMG/M metagenome (GOLD analysis project Ga0194129, IMG submission 150862) | Freshwater microbial communities from Lake Tanganyika, Tanzania - TA2015038 Kigoma Deep Cast 35m | ecosystem: Environmental > Aquatic > Freshwater > Lake | place: Tanzania: Lake...
AAATTAACCCAAACGAAATGAAAAAGTTATACCTTAAAGCAATCCAACGTAATGATATAGAATCAATGTACGATATCGCCGACTATTATTTTGAAACTGAACAATATGACCTCATGAAAAAATGTGCCCATAAAGCAATTAGACATGGAAGTAAAGATGCAATGTTTGCTCTAGGATTATATTATGAACTTATTGAAAGAGATTTTAAAATGATCAAAAGATATTATATTATGGCTATCGAACACGGCTACTCCAGCGACAGACCTATCTTTTTAAAGTTTAAAGAAAACTTTAAAAAATATAAAAAACAGGTTGAGTTGGAGATGGATTAAAAATTGAAATAAAATGTGGAAGTATTTGTTATAATAAAATGTCTTTAATAAATGAATATTTTTGTAAATTTGGTGTAATAAATTTGCCGATAGATTTTGAGAATTTTGAGATTGTAAGAACATTAAAAAATTCAATTATTAAAGAAGAAATTACTCTTAATAAAGATTTGCTTTATATCTATGGACTTTATTATGAAACAAAAAAGCAAATTTTTGAGATGTATGATTATTATCGTATTGGGGCGGAATTAGGTGATTTTTATTGTTGTTATAGGTTAGGTTTATTATTTGAAGAAATGGGTGATCTTAAAAGAATGAAATTTTATTATAGATTAGCATTTCAAAAAGAAATCAAAGATCATCATGAATTGTTAGGAAATTTGAAAAAGGATGAAAGTCCTCAAGGTTATTTTCGATTGGCTTTTTATTATGAGAAATATGATATTACCAAAATGATAGAAAATTATCAAATCGCAGGTCAAAAAGGCATCCCACAAGCCTTCTATAATCTTGGTAAATATTATCAATATATTGATAAAAAAGAATATGAAATGAAAAAATATTATCTATTGGCATATAAATTGGGTTTTAAGGTAGCAATGAGATCTTTATGTGAATATAAAGAAACATTATTGAAATTAGAAATAGAACATTGTAAAAATTTATATTTGAAAAGTCATTCAAAAAAAGACTTATCAAAACTTATATATATTTACCAAAATGAAAGTAACTACCCAGAAATGATAAAATATCTTAATCTTCTAATACAACAAAAAGACACAGAAGCTATGAAAAAGATGGCTTGGTATTATCAATATATCTCCCCAGATTATGAAAAAATGTTGGAATATTATTTAATGGCCGCGAGATCAGGTGATATTGATGGATATTATCAGTTAGGATTATATAATGAATATCAGACAGATCGGGTTGGAAAGGTGGAAAGGATGAAGAATTTTTATTTGAATTGTATAAGGAAAGGTCATGTTTGGTCTATGGTAAATTTAGGGTTATTTTATAGGTATGTTGAGAACAATTTCAAGAGAGCTGAAAAATATTTGAAGATGGCTGAAGATAATGGGAAAGAAGGATGGTTGAGACATTTATCAACTGAATATTGGGATGAAAAGGAATATAATAGAGAGGAATATGATAGTTATTAGTTATAAAAAATTGAAAAAAAATAAATTTGGATTTAGAATGAATAAAATGGAACAAATAGAGGAATATTTTTCTACTTATGGTTTTTTTTGTAAACCAATGTCACAAAATACTATATCCAATATTTCAAAATTATTAGAAACAAATAATATGTCAATTTCAAATGATCCAGAAACACTTTATTACTACGGATTATACTTCTTCACAAAAGAAAATAATAAAGAAATGATGGAATTCCTAAATATGGCTTCTACCCAAAATTACCATGAAGCATCACTAGAAATTGCTAAATATTATCTAAAAAATAATAATAACAACGCAATAACGTTTTTTCTTCTCGCAGAAAATCAAGGGAATAATGTTGCAATTAAATTTTTAGCTAATCTACTCAAAACAGAAGAATACAACAAAAAACTTGAAATCAAAATTAAACAACTTACCCTCTACGCCCTCAACTATGAAGAACAAAAAAAATATGACCTTATGAAATCAAGCCTCATCGACCTAATAAACATGGAGGAAACCGATGCACTAATTAATTTTATCATTTTCTACAAAAATAATTTTGCCAATCTTTTTAACTGCCTAAAAATAGCAATCACTTTCAACAACAATAAAATTTTTTATCAAATCTACACAAAACTATACCAAACAAAAGATTTACAAATAATGCTTGATAAATTTTATACAATTGCTTCATTGTGGGTAAAATGTGCGACATATTGTGAGAGTGATTTTGGGATGATGAAGTTTTTTTTGGAAAAGGGGATAGAAAATGGATGTAAGGATTCAATGTTGAAATTTGCACAATATTATAGAAATAAAGATTATGAAAATATGTTAAAATATTACAATATGGCAATTGAATTAGGGAATCGGGATGCGATGTATAGTTTGGCGCATTATTATCATTTGGATAACATGTATGAAGAAATGTTGAAATATTATATGATGGCGATTGAGTTAGGGTGTATTCAATCGATGACAAATTTGGGCATTTATTATGGTGAGCAAAATAATTTTGATGAAATGAAAAAATATTTAGAAATGGCTATTTATTATGGAGATGCAAAAGCTATGCAATTTTTAGCATCCTATTATGACGATACTGAAAAAAATGAGGAAAAAATGGTTTATTATTTGAAGTTAGGTATTGAAAAAGAAGATGATTTTTGTATGGCAATGTATGGTGAATATTTAATTAAGAAAGAAAGGAAAGAAGAAGGGAAAAAATTTTTGGAAGATTCAGCAAAGAGGGGATGTGAATATGCAACAATGTTATTAAAAAATTTAGAAAAAATTGAATAATTAAATTATAATATATTTGCAAAACAAATGGAAAAAAGAGAAGAAATTGGAATTTTATTGTATAATGTTGGAGGGATTGAGTATAAGGATGAAAAATTAGATATTATTATGAAATTTATTTTTCAAAATGAAGCCATTTTAACACTTGATAAGGATATTAATTTTGCATATGGATTGGTATGTAAAACTAAAGAAAAATATAAAGAAATGGAGAAATATTTCAAAATGGCGATTGAACAAAATAGCATGGAAGCTATGTATCATTACGCCAAATATTTCCAAGAAATAAAACATAACAATAGAAAAATGCTAAAATATTTTACAATGGCTTGTCAGAATGGACACCCCGATGCTATGTTCTCTCTCGGCCAATATTATTGGCATTTTGAATCTAATGGTGAATTGCTTGAACACTACTACATAAAAGCAGCAGAAAAAGGACACAAAAATGCAATGTATAATCTTGCTATGTATTATCAAAATAATAAAAAAAACTATAAAAAAATGAAGACTTATTATTTGTTAGCAGGAACAAAAGAAGCCTATTGTAATTTGGCAATGTTTTATCATTATGTTGATAAAAATTATGATGAAATGAAAAAATATTATGGAATGGCAATAGAAAAAGGAAGTACGAAGGCTATGATCAATTTAGGATTGTATTATGAGAAGGGAGAAATGATGAAGAAATATATTAAAATGGCAGCAGATAATTGGGATACAGACGCTATGGTGATACTAGCTCATTATTATTGGAAAGAAGAGAATAATGTGGATGAGATGAAAAAATATATGGAGTGTGCCATAAATTATGGCGATAAAATGGCCTGTTTACAATTATCATTTTATTACTCTTCTATTGAAAAAGATTTTGAAAAATCAGCATATTATTTGAGTATTTCTATATAATTATAAAAAAAATGAAAAATAAATTATTGATATTATAGATAATAAAATGGAAAAAGTGCAAAAGGTGAAGGAGTATTTTATGGAAAATGGATATAGATTCCACAATATTACTGAAGAAAGAGCTGAACATTTGTTAAATTTGATGAATGAAGATAAGGTAATAAAAACGGATGATGAAATTTTGTTATTTTATTATGCGATTTATTATGAGACTATTGGACTAAATAGAAAAATGGTTAAATATTTGAAACAATCGGCTGATTTTGGAAATGATGATGGTATTTTTTATTTGGGAAAATATTATCAGGAGGAGGAGAATTATGAGGAGATGATGAAATTGTATAAAATTGGAGTAGATAAAGGCGATAGCAGAGCAATGTACCAATTAGGAATTTATTATGAAGAAAAAAAAAATTATGATGAAATGATGAAGTATTATTTAATGTCAAGTCATGTTGAGACAAGGGCTTTTAAAAGAATTGCACAATATTATCAAAAGATTAAAAATTATGAAGAAATGAAAAAATATTATTTAAAAGCGATTGAGAGGGATGATGAGTCAGCAATGTTCAAACTTGGATTATTTTATCATGATGAAAAAAATTATGACGAAATGAAAAAATATTATTTGATGGCAATTGAAAAAGAAAATCCAATTGCTATGCATAATCTTGGAATTTACTACAAAACAGAAAAAAACTTTGATGAAATGAAAAAATATTTGTTAATGGCTACCGAAAAAGGATATAAAAAAAGCTCTTATGTTCTTGCAAAATATTACGAAAATACTAAAACAAACAAAGAATTCGCATTTCAATATTACAAAATTGCAGCCGATAAAGGCGAAGGAAACTCTGCTTATTACATTGGCAATTATTACAAAAATGAGAAAAATTATGATCTTATGACAAAATATTATTTGATAGCTATTGAAGATGATAATAAAGAAGCTATGATCACACTCGGAATAATTGATGAAGAAAGAAGAATTGAATTATTTGGAAAGGCTATGATGATTGATGTAATGTTATATGAAGAAATTAAAAAGAAGTTTGATGAAGATAAATTTTTGAAAATTATTGAGGAGGTAATTGATATATTACTTTTAAAAAAAAATTTAGATGTTAGAATTTTGTTTAAATTTGTAAGTAAAAATGTTGATAAATATGAGAGATTGTTTATGGATATATTATGTGAAAGTAAAGATTTGGAAAGAATTCGAAAATGTATTCAGGATTATGAGTCATGTGGAATGTATGATGCACTTGAAAAATCTTTATTAGTTGCAGTCAAATTGGGATGTAGTAAGTCTATGTTTGAGTTAGGTTTTTTTTACAAAAATCGAAATTTTGAAGAAGCAAAGAAATATTATATGATGGCAATTGAAAATGGGAATAAGGTTTATTTTCCATTGGCTAATTTATATCGTCAAGAAAAGAATTTTGAAAAAGCTAAAAAAAATTACCTTCTCGCAGTTGAACAAAATCATGATGGTGCAATGTTTGAATTAGGGAATTATTATCGTTTTGTTGAAAAAAAATATGATGAAATGCTAAAATACTGGAAAATGGCAGCAGAAAGGAAAAACGGAAGTGCAATGTACAATCTCGGTCTTTATTACTCAGAATGTATAAAAAATATAGAGGAAGCAAGGAAATATTATATAATGGGCGCAAATCAAGGCCATTCATGGTCAAAAAAAATGTTAACAAAATCTATTTGAAATAAATGTAAAATTTATATTTTTGTATATTTATTATAAAATTAATTTAAGGTTTTTTAATCTTTCAAATGTGTATAAAAAAAATTGAATTTATTTATTTTATTTCATTATAGATAAAATGAATCAAATTATTGAATATTTTGCTCAACACAATATCATCTGTAAAGATATAAACCCATCCCAAATTCCATTAATATTAAATCTAATCAAAAACAATAAATTTACAAAAACAAACGAATTAACAACTATTTATTATTACGCATGTTACTACTTTACCAAAGGTAATGACCAAAAATTTTTTAAAAATATGGAAAAAGGTTTAGAAGAAGAAGACCCTCGATTCCTAAACAGAATGGGACTTTTCTACGAACGAGCCAAAAACTTCAATAACGCCAAAGAATTTTTTATTAAAGCTATTGAAAAAGGTTATATTGATGCAATGATAAATTTAGCAGATTATTATCGTAATATTGAAAAAAATTACATATTAATGTGGAAATACTATAATGATGCAATTCAATTAGGAAGTACCAAAGCAATGTTTAATATGGCAATGTATTATCAACAAGTTGAAAAAAATTATGCTAGTATGTTATTGTATTACAATATGGCTATTGAAAAGGGTGAAGTAAAGGCTATGTATAATTTGGGAGTTTATTATCAGTATATTGAGATAAATGAGAATAAAATGATAAATTATTATATGATGGCGATTGAGCATGGTTATAGTAAGGCGATGATTAATTTGGGAGAATATTATGAGAAGTTGAAGAAATATGATGAGATGATGAGATATTATTTGATGGCTTTAGTAGAGAATAATGTTGTTGCAATGAATCGATTGGCGATTTACTATCAAAATATTGAAAAGAGGGGTGAGAAGGCGGAGGAGTATTTTTTGATGGCAGTTGAGTGTGGTCATGTGCAATCGATGATAGATTTGGCTTATTTTTATAGATTACAGAAGAAGTATAAAGAGACAAGTAAATATTTGTTGATGGCAGTTAAGTTAGGGAGTGTTGAAGCTATGATTCAATTGGGATTAAATTATCAGCATGGGAATCGGTTTATCGAAGCAGAAGAAATATTTAAGAAGGCGGTTGATTTAGGAAATTTAGATGCGATGAATCGATTGGCAAATTTGTATAGGATTATGAAAAGAGAAGATGATATGTTTTTTTATTTTAATCTTGCAATTGAAAAAGGTGATGTAAATGCACTAGTAAATTTAGGACTATATTATCAAAATAATAAAACAAATTATGATGAAATGAAAAGATTATACAATTTGGCAATTGAAAAAAAAAATCCAAATGCTATGCATAATTTTGCAATTTATTACAGAGAAGTTGAATGGAATGAAGAAGAAATGCTTAAATATTTTACAATGGCATCAGATCTTGGATTTATCAGCTCAATTCATGAAATGATTGATTATCATAGATTTATATCAAAAGATAAGAAGGAACAGCGTAGATATGAAAAATTGAAAAAAAATTGAATAAAATATTATTACTATTATAATGAATAAAATGGAAGAAGATAATTTGATCGAAAAAACAATTACATCACAGTTTTACTCCTTAACTGATGAAGAAAAAGATTTTGTTAAAAAAATAACAAAAGAAAACAAACAAATTGAAACAAATAATCCAAATATTCTTAATGAATGTGCTTTTTACTTTTATCAAAATAATGAATTTACAAAAATGAAAGATTTTTACCTAAAATCCATATCACTTAACAATAGTTACGGTATGTATTGTCTTGCAAAATATTATATATTTGATAAGAAACATGAAAATTATTCAGTTGATTTATTTAGGAGGGCTGCAGATCTTTGTAATATAAAATCGATAAGAGAGCTAATAATATTTTACAAGCATCGAAAAAATGAAGAAGAGATGGTGAAATATTTGAAGTTGGCTATTAAAAATGGAGATGTTATTTCAATGAACAGTCTAGGCTACTATTATTATCTCCAAAAAAATTACTCTGAAATGATAACATACTACAAAATGGCTATAGAAAATAATTATATTAAATCTATAAACAATCTGGCATATTATTACAAATATAATGAGTTAAACTTTGTAGAAATGGTTAGATATTTTCAACTAGGTATGGAAAGAGGAAGTATTGATTCGATGTTGGGGCTTGGACATTATTATCAAGAGGAGAAAAACATACAAGAAATGAAAAGATGTTATTTGGCTGCAGCGGATTTAGGGAGTGCAGAGGCAGCATTAAAAATTGCAAAATATTTTAGGGAAGTTGAAAAAGATATTCCTCAAATGTTAAAATATTGTAAAATAGCGATTGATCAAGGTAATTCACTTGCAATGTTATATTTAGGAAATTATTATCATTTTGTTGAAAAGAATTTTGAAGAAATGAAAAAATTTACGATTTTAGCTGCTGAAAAAGGAGAAAAAGAGGCAATATACAACTTAAAATTTTATTATACTCTTATTGAAAAGAATGAAGAAGATGCCATGAAATATGGTAAAATGGTTTTACCGTTTATAGATGATGATGATGAGAATTATTTTTTGAATCAGTATAGAGAGAGAATAGAAAGGAATGATGGATGGTTAGGTTGGATGAAAAAGTTTATACCAAGTAAATAATTTTATAATTGTGAAAAATTAGAAATATATTTTTCATTTTTTAATAAAAATATATGTCAATAACCCACCAAGTACAAAACTTGTAATAACTTTTTTATTTATTGAACTAAATTTTATTTGTGAAAGAAATATATTTTGTTTTTGTATAATATTTTCAAGTTCTGCAATTTTTTTTTGACAATGAAATACATCTTCTTGCATTGTAATAATAAGTTCTTGATACCTAAATTCATTTAATTCATATTCTTTTTTAATTTCAAGAATATCATGTTCTCTTTGGATTAATGTTTTTTCAAGTGAATCCAGTTTCTTATCTAATTTACTCATTTATTTCTTAGATTCTTATAAAAAATTTAATCAATTTTTATAAAAAATTGATAAATAAAAATATTACATTTACTCAAGATTAAATGGCCACCATACTTAGAAAAGAAAATTACATTCAAATCAGCTATTTCTCTTACAATATTACTTATTCTTGCATTATAAACAATGAAGATTATTTTGTAAAGAATTATTGTGCTGGAAACTTAGAAATTTTTGAAAATATAATAAAAAATTATACAATTATTGAAATGTTTGATAATTTTTTATTTGTGATTAAACAACCGATTTACCTAAAATATATTTTACTCCCTGAATTAGATGAAAAAGTAAGCCGTTATATAGTTATTCCAAAAGAATTTTCTAAAAGCTTTGTAAGAAATACTGAAAAGTTGGATTTTTTAATTCCAAAAAATTATCTAAATAATCTGGAAAAATTGGAGATAATGAATATTCAAAAAGATGTTGACATTACTTTTTTAGATTATTGTACTGAACTTAAGGAATTGGACATAATATTGATAAATTTTAATTTATTTGAAAATTTGAAAACACTTGTAAAAATAAGTTTAAAAAACAATGATATAAATGATTTAAGCTGTTTAAAAAATCTTCCAAAATTAGAAGATTTAACGTTAGTTGAAATGAATAGAATAAATTACAACCATATAAATAATTTAAATTTGAAAAAATGTTATTTTGAAAAAGTAAATCGCATAAAAATGAATGGTAATTTTAATCTCGAAAAATTATGCATTTACTTCAGTGAAGTCGACAACGGCCTTTTCCTAATTAACCTAAAAAATCTAAAAATACTTGAAGTGAACACTATAGAAGGAAATTTCCTTAACTTTATCCAAGATTGTAAAAGTATTGAAGAATTATCACTTTTAAATGTTCGAAATTTTAAAATTAATTACATCCAAGATCTTCCAAATTTAAAAAAATTATTTTTATATAATATTTGCCTACAAGACATTAATTTTACTCAAAACTTAACAAATCTAGTAAATTTTACGATGTTAAGTTGTTATATTTGGAATACTATTCTACACTTGAGACCATTATTAACATGTTTAAATATTGAAAGTATTATTGTAAAAAAGATTTTATGTGGAAGTTGCGGATCAGTTGATAGTTGTGTTAGAATTGAAGATGTTTCATTTGGAGAAAATGTGTTCACCTTAATTCAAAAAAATTGATTGATATTTTTTATGTTATTTATAAAATAAAATGAATATTGTTCGTAGTGAAAAACAGATTACAATTACTTATATTGATGTAAGTGGAAAGGTATTTTATTCTCGCATAACGCAAGATGATTATTTTGTGAAAAATTATTGTGGAAATAATTTACAAAAGATTGAAAAAGCATTGATAAATCCAAAAATATTAGAAATGAATGATCATTATATTGTAAAATACAGTGATCTTATTAATTTATCATTTGAATTAAAAGAAGAAGATATTAGTGATAAGCTTGAAAAACGAATTGAAGAAAAAGAGAAAGAGTATGAAAAGAAAAGAAAACAATTAGATTATGGTATTTTACTAGATAATTATATGTGCGGCTACATTCCCATAAACGTTAAAGAATTATATTTTGATAATCGATGTATGTTTATAGGGGGAGGAGTTGTACATACATGTGGATTTAAGCGCATTAAGCCATTGAAGTTTTTGTATAATTTGGAAAAGGTAAAATTTATCGATATAAGAAATCAAATTGATTATAGTGAGTTGGTAAATTGTAAGAGATTACGCAGTTGTAAATTTGTGAACTGTAATATAGAGAATATTGATTTTTTGGAGCATATGAAATTGGATAAATTATCTATTTCTGGTATTTCTAAAGTAAATTTACATAAAATGCCTATTTCTTTGAAAAAATTATCGTTAAAGAGTCAAACATTAGAAAATGATTTCTCTTGTTTGACTAATTTAGAAGAATTAAGTTTAAGTGATATGAAATTAACAAATATTGATTTTGTAAAAGAGCTAAAAAATCTTAAAAAATTAAGGGTTGTAAATGAAAGAAATCTATCAAATTGGAACAGTATGGAAGAATTAAAAAATTTAGAAATATTATTTGCCGAATGTTTTGCAATTGATTTTACGAATATTAAAAAATGCATTCACCTCAAAGAAATTACTGTAAAAAGTCGAGAAATTAAAGGTTTAAAAATTTTAAAAAATTTACCAAATCTCCTGAAGGTAAAACTTAATAACGAAAAAATTATTGTTGAAAAAATCCCAGATGATGATTTATATGATTTAAGTGATGAAAAAATATTTGAATGTATCGAGAGTGTTGGAAATATGTTTTATCCAGAAGATATTTGTAAAATAGTTTGTTATAGAAATTTGAAAGAAATTATTTGTTATTACAAAAATAATTTTCCAGAATTGGAAAATTTGCATACTCTTTTTTTAACAAGTTGTTATGTAAAAGATTGTAAATTTGTTGAAAATCTTCCAAATCTAGAAAATTTATTTTTAGTAGGTCAATCCAATGTAGAAAATATTGAAGATTTACAAAAATGTAATTTGAAAACGATTTCTTTACTTCATTGTACAAATATTCAAAATTATGAACCATTGGGAAAAATTACAACTTTACAAGAATTAACAATATCATATTCTAATTGTTCCAGAATTGATTATCTTATGGAATTACCTGATTTAAAAGTATTATCATTATTTCATTGTTT
>Ga0194129_10009272_pt1 | contig 11091 bp, 21 predicted proteins | sample TA2KigCa35mmetaG_FD_150862 | JGI IMG/M metagenome (GOLD analysis project Ga0194129, IMG submission 150862) | Freshwater microbial communities from Lake Tanganyika, Tanzania - TA2015038 Kigoma Deep Cast 35m | ecosystem: Environmental > Aquatic > Freshwater > Lake | place: Tanzania: Lake...
CCGACGCAGGACAAACACCGTGGCACAGACTTGGCAAAAAAATGGAAGGACTCCAAACAGTCGATGCCATGCTTGAAGCAGCACAAGCCGACTACCAAGTAATCCTCACGAAAGTTGCCGTCGTTGATGACGACGGAAACATGATTCGGAACTGGGATGGAAGTCCCGTAATCGTTGAAGACTCAAGGGCAACGGTCCGTGTCAACCCGGAGAGCGGGACTTTCAACGCACTCGCGGTCGTCGGCAATCGTTACGATGTCCGTCAGAACCGGGAAGTTCTTGAAAGGGCACTCGCGGTTGTTGGTGCGTCAAAAGGCGAAACAGTTATTGACACTTGCGGTGTTCTGAAAGGGGGCGCCAGGTTCTTCGCCACGATAGACCTCGGCTCGTTAATCATTGACCCGACAGGTGTGAACGACAAAATCGCCCGATACTTGGTTGTATCTCAAGGGCATGATGGTTTTTGGCCGATTCGCTACGCCAACACCGATGTCCGTGCCGTCTGCCAAAACACGGTCATTCTTGGACTTGAAAAAGCGCATCGCGTGTTCACCGCAAGGCATACCCGTAACGCAGATGAATACATGAAAACCGCCCAAGAAGCATTACAAATCTCGACCGAGTGGGCTAAGTCTTTCAAAGAACAGGCTGAAGTGATGTTGGGGATACCTGTCCCGCAATCATCGAACAAGGTGGACAAAGTCATCAACGCCATCTTCCCGCCGGCGAAAGACGAGACCGACAGGCAGCGACGCAACCGCGAAGAAATCAACGGGACTATCCGTTCGTTGTTCGCGAATCAACGGAACGCAGGTGGGTTCGGGTTTAATGGTTGGTCAATTTACAATTCTGTCGTTGAATTTCTTGACCATCACAGAAAAGGCGACATAGAGGATTTGGCTCTCGCGACCATTGACGAAAACTCGTGGGTTACCCGTGCGAAAATCAAAACACAGAAAACGGTTTTGTCGCTCGGCTAGAAACGACGAAACCCCCGCACCCAATAACACGGGCACGGGGCAACGAAAGACCTAGACGACCTATTAGTGGTCGTCAATTGGCAACAATTCGCGTGGGAGAAGATTCTCAGGAAAATCAATTCCCGTGAAATCTGGCTCTTCACCGTCGTTAATGACGCGGTATAACCCATCTTGGGTTGCGTCAGGCACGATATGCCACATAGTTTTTGCTCCTTTCCCCGACACATCAGGTCGGTAAGAGTCAGGTTAAATGAAGGGTGTTGTGCGGTCGGGTGATACTATTTTGTGGTGGATGAGAACATCGAAGACCAACAAGAAAATTACGAGGAAATCGTCTTACCTTCCGTGCAAATTCCTCGGGATTCCTTGAAGGAACTTGCTAGATTCATCTCCGAAGCGGTAACGAAGGAGAATCAAATGGCATCCGTAGCCAAACAATATCTTGACGAACTATACGGCGAGATAGGGAGTCCCGATGAAGCGGCGACGACGATTATCTCCTACATTCAACGCAGGCACGGATGGGATGTCGAGTTGCTCGCCGAACAGCGTGAAGTCGAAGATATGTTGTTCAAGAGGTTCAACCGATACGACGAAGATATTTGGGCAAAAGTGTTGAACACGGATGCCATCTCCGACCTGCACCACGAAGTTTACAAATTATCGCAAGAATACATCGCGAAAGCGATTGATGAAGTTCTTGACGAGGAAGATTACGACGGCGATTGGTCTGCCCACCCGGGATTGGACGACGACTAAACCTCGGGACTGTCTTCTTCCGACAGGGGGTCTTCAAGAATCTCAAGTCGGGCGGTGAGTCGAGTTCCTTCCCCGTTATCGACAGAAACGACCTCGAACCCAAGCGCATCAAGCATCAAGTCTGCGACCTGCGCCATGTCGTCCTCAAAACCTTCAACTTCTGTGTCGGTGGTTTCGTCGTCAACAGCCAAAGAAACAAGGATTTCCGTAATAACTTCATGGACTGCGAGTCGAGCATCTGCGGGTGATTTGGTCATGCCTGCAAGCATAGCCCTTTGTTGCTAGTATGTCCATGAAGCCTGTTCCGATAAGCGGGACAGCAAAACACATTAGGAGAATCCGGAGTATGTCAGCATCACCAGTCACTCTCGTCGGTAATCTAACCGCCGACCCGAAGTTGGAGTTCCTAGCGAATGGGACAGCAAAACTTGCTTTTAGCATCGCTTGCAACCATTATTGGACAGACCAACAAGGGGAAAAGCAGGAAAAGACATCGTTCTTCAACATCGTTGCGTGGAGAACCCTTGCGGAGGACGGCGGAAACACGCTTGCCAAAGGAAGCAAAGTTGTCGTAACGGGTCGTTTGGAACAGCGTTCCTACGAAGACAAAGAAGGCAACAAAAAGTCTGTTACCGAAGTGGTCGCGGACAACATTGGTTTGTCGGTATACGGAGTCGAGTCGTATCAAAAGAAGGAGAAGAAAGACGGCGGAAGTCGTCCATCAGTCCCGACGGCACGAAAGCCCGTAAGTCGCGCATCAACACAGCCGAAGTTGGTGGAGCCAGAAGAACCCTGGCTGTAAATCATTGATTTTTGGTCGTCCCCGATAAAAGCATCCCGCGAGATGCATCGGGACGATTAAAACTTTTCGTCCCCGACAACCTGAAAGTTTTCGTCCAACCCGAAAATCTTCATTGGTTCTTGCGCACGCATGTCACGCATTTCTGCCAACCTTTGCTTGGTCTCCTCGTCAGAATTGACCTGACGCACAAGTGATGCGAACCTTTCCGTGAAATACGGTTCCCCCAAATCAATGGTTTCACCTTCGTCGTTCACCCTGCTGATTACGATGTCCCCGACAATGACATGCCCGAACATGCCTGTCCCCATCGGGTTGGGTTCAAGTCCAATGAGTAATCCCATGTCGTTTACATACCCGACGATGTCAAGAAGGTTGTTGCTGACGGAATCAAAAATGCCTCCGACGGTGTCCGAGATGATGTCGTATTTCCCTTCTCCGATTTCGACTGCTTGAACAGTCCCGTTGGTGCGGATAATTAGTGCCTTAGCCATTTGTGTGCTCCTGATTTAGTTGATTTAGGTGGTTAGTTGTTTGATTATTACTGCAAGTTCGTAGATGATTACGATAACTGAAATCGCAAAGAACCCGTAGAACGCCTTATGAAGTTTATCCATTTTGTGTTGTTTCCCACCCGAACTCGTTTTGTTTGCTGTCCACGAACGGGTCGTAGAAGTCGTCGTGTGTTCTTGTTCTCAACCTGTTCCGCAATGGGATAACGATGAACTTTACTCGCTGTGGTTGATTCGCTATCCACGAACACATATCTGCGCCATTTGAGAACGGACCGTAATATCTGTCCCCTCCGCTTGGTTGCGTGACCATGACTACGAGATGCGTGCTTGGATATTTCGCAATCATTTCCTCACGGAACTCCTCGAATCGCTGTTGCGACTCAAGGTGTTCTCGCCATAGTTGTGCTTGTTCTTCTAGGTCGTAAATATCAGACATCGTAGACCATCACACTTTCGTGACCCATCGTGTCTCGCCCGAGAACATTAACCTCGGTGATGCCGATGTTCCATGATTCCCTTACATGATGATGTCCGCACATCAAGACGCTCGGTTGAACTTTATTGACAAGTTCGCTGACCAACGCTCGTTGCGACACGCTGACGGGAATATCGTCTTTATACGAGATTTCCTTGCCAAGTGGTGCTTCGTGCGTCACCAAGATGTCTACAGGGTCGTCTGAAAGTCCGTCAATATGGTAGGGGTTTATTAGTTCGCCCCTCCACCATGATTCGCCTTCAACGCGTTGCTTCCAATCCACGCTATACGCACCGCCATAACCCATGAAGGTTGTGTCGCCGATGATGAATCTGCAACCTCTAGGTATCCATTGCACCCATTTGTTTGGGGTGTCAATTGGTTCGAGGTCGCCGTGTTTCTCAACGAGGTTGCGAAGTATGTCGTGGTTTTCGTGGTTGCCGTCTACCCAAAGAAACTTGATATTGGTTTCTTGTGCGAGTTCTGCAACCGAGTTCACGAACTTTTCGCCACGAGGTAGGTGAACCCAATATCCGAAGTCGCCACATGAGATTATGTGCGTGCATTCGTTCTGCACCGCAGTATCAAAGACCCATTGTGCGTGCTTGACATTCCCATGAATATCACCCGCAAACATCACCGTTTGGGTTGCTTGTTTATCGTTGTTTAGTATTTTCATAGATAGTTCTATTATAATGGATTACAACATTAAAAGCAACCCCGATTTTGTAGCGTTTTTCGGCATAAAACAAGGCTAATCTGTAGATATGGCTAATCTAACCGACCAAATCATCGCATCTCAAATCCCCGAGGAAATAGTTGCCTTAATCATCGCCATCAACAGCGACCCGACCATCAACAAATCCGACCCCGACATCAGGGAAATGTTGCCGTCTACCGAGGTGTGCATGGCTGTCGTCGCTGATGCGGGACTCGAATCGGCATCCCCGTCGCAGGTTCTCGACCAAGCAGATGCGTGGATGAGGGAACAACGCACGTGGCAAGACCGTGCAATGAAAGTGCAGGCATCTCTGCAAGAACGATTCCCGTTCTCCAAAGAATCTGCTGTCAAAGGCGAACTCCCCGAATGGTCGCTTGAACCGTGGGCGACAAAACTCTTGTTTCAATGGGCTGACGGTTTACAAAACTCTGTTCTTGAAGCAGAAACATACCTCCTCAACAAGGGATGAACTTGAAATGCCCGACCAAGAACCCGTAGTCGATAATCTTGAAGCCTCGATGGATGCTGTCGCATCGTCGTTAGTCCCGACTCGCGGGAAAACCACAGGTGCCCCGAAAGGAGAGCAGGCTCAAAGCCAGATTTTGATTCGAGCGACATCCGAAGACCATGAACTCATCAAGTCCGCTGCGGCGCACATCGGAGTGTCAATGTCGGAGTTTGTTCGCACGACAGCAGTTGAAAAAGCCCGCACATTGGTGGAATGCCAACACCCGCTTGAGTTCCGCAGGTCATACCCGTGGATGGAAGTTTGTCTGAAATGCGGGAAAAAGTTGCGTGACGGAGACGGGCTGACCTACAACACCAACAAAGCAGTCTCTTGAAGAAACCACGAAAACCACTCAAACGCACGCCGTTAAAACGTTCGACAAAACCGATTCGACAGAAGTCAAAGAAAAGGGAAGAACTTTATGAATCAAGGCGCCCCTTCGTGGCGGGGCTCTTGGCGGAACGACGGTGGTGTGAGGCGTGCGCGAAGTTCGCGAAGCACGACGGGAAAATCACATTCGCACTCCGACCATCAGTCGATGTCCATGAGTTGGTTCGCAGGTCTCAAGGGGGAAGCATCTTGGACGAAGCAAACTGTATAGTGGTGTGTCGCCCGTGCCATCGGCGCATCGGAAACTACCCGCAGTTGGCTTTTGACTTGGGATTGGCGAAGCACGGATGGGAAAGATGATGAAAATCAACACAATGGGATTGGACTTGTCTCTCACATCAACAGGCGTATCCATCGGTGGGATGACGGAAAGTATTCGGGTTGATACACAGGGGGTGGAACGGCTGAAGGAGATTCGTAATCGAATCCTCGAAACGGTTGCGAAACAGGAAATCAATGCCGTCGCTGTCGAAGGCTACTCTTATGCGTCCCGCATGTCGCATTCGCATTCGCTCGGCGAACTCGGAGGTGTCGTTCGATTGGCGTTGTTCGAGCAGTCGATTCCGTTCTTTGTGATTGCGCCAACAGCCCGCGCCAAGTTTGCGACAGGGAAAGGAAATGCGGGAAAGTCGGAGGTGGTGTCGGCGATTTCGGCGAAGACAGGCATTATTTGGGGCGGTGGCGACGGTGGAGACAGGTGCGATGCGTGGGTTTTGGAGCAGATGTTGATTGCCAAACTGAATCGAAGTCATTATCATTGGTCGAAAGAGCAACTCGACGCTTTGAACAATGTTGATTGGACGGGACTCCCAAATGGCTAGAACACAACCCATTTCGCAAATCGAAATCGAATCCGAAATAATGCGTCTGATGGAGATGCTTGAGGAGGAGACGGAGAGTTTTGAGACGCTCGCAACTGATTGCGCCAAAAAAGAGGGGTTGATGAAGGCTAATTGGGCTAAGGAATACCTGTCGGCGAAAGGGTCTATCAAAGAACGCGAAGCGTGGGCTGACTACAAACTTTCCGACGAAGTCTACGGCTACAAAATCGCCGAAGCATTGGTTAAAGCCAAACGGGAGAAGTTGCTTTCCGTGCGTGCGTCGCTTGATGCGTTGAGGACATTGAATGCCAATGTCCGTGTTCAGGTCGGTCCGTAGCAGGAAGGCAGAAGTCCCGTATGAGCAACATTCACGAAAGCATCCGCCACTTGGCGGTGGACATCACGAAACTCGTGCCACTTGATGGCAACCCGCGCAAAGGAAATGTCGACGCGATTGTCGCTTCATACAAGGAGTTTGGGCAGGTGAAACCCGTGGTCGTGAAGAAGAACGACGACGGGACTTTGACGGTCATCGCGGGAAACCATCAAGTTGAGGCGTGCCGTCGTCTTGGGTGGGAGAAGGTGGCTGTCGTGGAGTTCGATGGCGACAACGCACGTGCAATAGCATTCGCCCTTGCTGATAATCGCACGACCGAATTGGGGTTGGTGGACAACGATTTGCTGTTTGAAATGATGGGACAACTCGGCGAAGACTACGACGAGTTGTTCGTGTCGTTGGGGTGGGATGACTTTGAGTTCGCATCCATCGAAGACAACTACATCAACGAGGATGACGACGGGACTTACACGCCCCCTGTCCTCCAACAGTTCGATGTTCCATCAACACAACCATCACCCGTAGTTACCCGCGACAACCTCGGCGAAACCACCCTGTCTGCGCCCCCCTCGGTGGATACAAACACAGCCATCACACAAGGAGCCCCATCGGTGGTGAACAATCAATCCAAAACCATCGTGCAATACACGCTCGTGTTTGACTCGGCTGACCAACAGCGAAAATGGTATGACTTCATCAGATGGCTCAAAGCAGATGCGGGCTACGATGGTGAGACCACTACTGAACGGATACTCAACTTCGTGGACAGTCACGCAAACTACGAGATGTAACACCACCCGCACATAGGTAGGTATGGAAAACATACCGAACATACTCGCCAAAGACCTACGAATCGGGCAGGAGATTCTTGCCGATATCTACGGGGATGGCGAACACATACCACTACTGATTACAGATATCGGGCTCGCTGACGGACTTCGTTATGACGCTGACGGATACAGCATTGAGCACGCTGACACGCTACACACTATGCGTGGTGCGCTATTGCGAGTATCAGGAGTAACGCTTGACGGTGCTTGGAACGAGTGCTTGCTCATTCACGAGAACGACATGGCGCTATTGATTATCAAGTAACCCGTAGCACCCGTAGGTCTAATTGCTTGGAAACACCTGAGAAGGGGAAACCTTACACGCCATCACAAACGACTCAAGGATATTTCTCACAGTGCCACCAATTATCTGACCTTGCTCCTGTAAAGAATCAAGTATCTCACTAGGGGAATCATCGACATACACAGGTGAACCATCATCACCTTTCACATACTGAGACACAGATATTCTCGTCTCACCTGACCACGAAACAGTGAAACAACAAATCGCCTCAACCACATTGGAGAACGGATTACTCTCAAACTCAGACCCCAAATCTACACCCGTAGACTCACCCGCGACCCTCTCAAACTCCGACAACGAAACACTTTTCATATACACATCACTCACAAACGACACAGACTCAAACTTGCGAATCCCCTCACGAAACGAACGCTCCAACAACAAAGGTAGATTCTTGACAGGACTGCCATCCAATTTCAGTTGTGCGAACCTGAAACCATCCCCCTGATGAAACAAAACAAACGAGTTCATATCCCCTTGCTTACGGGAAACATCTCTCTGATAAAACGCATCCTGCTTGTATTTCCTCGCAAACTCTTTCACTTTTTCTGCTGTTTCATCTAAAGTCATAGTAAGAACCTAGCCAACAATCGCCTGATAATCAACCCCCCAGCGTCGCGAATCAAAACCGCGACATCAAAACACGACGAAAAACTGCGAAAAATTAGTCGGGACTGTAACTTTCGAGACCGAGACGTGGTCTGTGGGCGGGTGTGCGCCAGTTTTTTGGGTGGGGGTTTTTTATTTAGTTTGTGGGGGTGGGGTGTGTTTGGGTTTTGGTTTGGGTTTGGGTTTTGGTTTGGGTTTGTTTTGTTGTTCTAGTTGTTTGATTTCTTTTTGGAGTTGGGCGATTTCTTTGTCTAGTTGTTTGATTTGTTGTTCGGTTTGTTTGATTTGTTGTTCGGTGGTGGGTTTTGGTGTCATTATTGGTTTCCCCAGTTTGTGTAGTGCCTGATGATGTCTTGTGTTTCGTTTTGAATCTCTTGTTTTTTGGCGTTCAGGTATGTGATGGTTCCTATTAGGGTGAATGTGAGTATTGCTAGTCCGAATAGGAATAGTTGTGGTTGTGTCATTTTTGTTTTGTCCTTTGTGGTTGTTTGTATTTTATCCACAAATTATTGCGGGTTTTCTGTTCAGTTTGTGGGATTGGGGACTGTTGGGGTTATTTGATGTTTCTGATTTTTTCTATCGTTTTTTGAGGGTTAAAATCCAAACGCTCAATCACTTCCTCGGGTGTTTGTCTGTAACACTCTCCGTCTAGGTAGTTTGTGTTTTCTGGTTCATAAGTCCAACAGTAATGGGACGACAGTATAGGAACATGTCGCACTGTAAGTTTTGATTGAAGTAACATATAAACAGATTTGTAATCGTCGCTTAGTTTTGTGTGTTTTTCAGACTTGACAAGTAGAGAGTTGGGTAGTTCCATTTGTCGTTGAGGTCTAGATAGTTGTTCTGAGGTTGGGTCGAAGTAGTAGTTGTTTGTAACTACGGCGACATGTCCACATATGTGGGTGGGTTTCAATGGTGGGACTGGGTTTTTGACGCTTAGTCTTACGCTCCATTCGTCTCCGTCTTTCGTAAACGACTTTTTGGCTTTTACGAACTCCCAACCCTTTTGGTTGAATACGACAACCGCTACGGGTATTACTTCGTGTTCTATCCCTGCGTGGGTGAGAAGTATGGAGGAGAATCGTGTGGCGAGCACACATTGGTCTGGTGTTAGGTGCGATTTTCGATAACGATAGTTTGCCCATAGTTCGGAAATCGTTGTTAGTGCCTTTTTTTCTTTATTTGGGTTTAGTTGTTGTGTGATAGTCATGGTGTTTATTTCCCTAGTAATTCGCTTACATCTATCGTTTTATTGCCCTGCGCCCCCCTATCCGCTTTTGCATCGCGGATTTCCCACAAACCTTTTTTAAGTTTGCGGAATGTGGGTGAGGTTTGCAGATATTTGAGGGTGGTCGGGTAAGAGAACCCGAGTTGCTCGGTCAATTGTTCCGTGGTGAACTGTTCAAAATGGTGACTGTTCGCCCACTGTAGGAATTTTGCGATTTTTTCCGCCCGTGTTGGTTCCCGCAATTCTTCGGGTTTCGCACAGGTTGTTTTCCCGAGGTATCGGGTTACAAGTATGGGGATGACTTGCTCGTGGATGGAGTAACTGTTTAGAAAGGTTTCGGGTGCCGTTTTTGAATCCGATTTTTGCCACAGTGCTAGGACATTCAATCCCCTGTAGGTCTCGGAGAGTTCAAAGTAATCTTCGCGGTATTGTTCCCGCCATGACCAACCCTCGCCGTATTTTTCGGTTAGTTCTGCGAAAAGTTTCTGGTAGGTTTCGTCCGCAAAACTCTCGGTTATCTGTTTCATATATTTTTCCATTTCTAACATGTCTAATGTTGTTTATTAATTTTTACTACGGTATAAGCCTAGCACCCGCCGCGGCGTTTTGCAACCTTTTAAAAAAGTTTTTTTTAAGGTCTAAAACTATTATTTTTCTGTTTTTATATTGCCCACATATTTTAATACCAGAGGGGTCTGGTATTGCACCAGAGGGGTCTGGTAGAAATGCCCCGTTTCAGATTTCGATAAGTTGATGTTCTTTTAGCACGAGGCGTGGTCCGTGCCCGTAATTAGCGGGTTCGGCGTTCGCAAAAAAGTGTTGGTGTGTGGTTCCGCCGAGTATTTGGAATTGCGTGTCGGTGCCGATGTTCTCTAGTTGTTTGGGTGGTTGGTTGCACCATACGACGAGGCATTGTTCGGTTTTGGGTTTCCACAGCCCATAATCGCAGTAATTAGGGTCGTTGATAATGAGGATTTTGTGGGTCGAAGTTTTGATTTCCGTGCTTCTACCGTTGATGTTGGTGTCGTGTCCTTGGTCTGCGCCGATATAGATGTCCCAATCAACGGTGGTTCCGTAGTGGCGGGCGACAATGACTTCGCCCGCTTTGCCCATCATTATGACGCCCTTGGGGGTCATGGTAGCCGTGTATTTACGGTCAATTACTTTGTGTTGGCGTTTGTTTTCATAGCAGTCGTTCACCCATCTGCGGAGGTGTATGACCTCTTTGGCGGTGAGATGCATTATCGGGTAGGTCATTGTGGTTCATCGTAGTCAGGGTTGAGCATCATGTCCATTACTTCGTGTTGTTCAAGCACGAAGCCTTTGGCGGGATTGTCGCTTTTGGGTGCGAAATTTTGTTTGGTGGTTTCGTTGAATCGGTTGGGGTGCGCACGCAAATACCGCTTCATGCGGGCGGTTTTTATCATGAGAAACGCACCATCCAAGTGGTATTGATAAACCCACCATTTTGCCACGGTGATGTTGACGCCTGATTTTTTCCAACCTTCGTTGCGTGGATTTTGGTCTGTTTCAATCGCGATTCTGCCATTGCGGTATCGGTCGGTTTTGATTTCAATTGACCCGCTATTGGTTTCGTGGAGGAAATCGCGAATAATTTGTTCGCCATTTTCCCCGTGTTGGAGGTCTTTGATGAAGTTTGCGGGGATGTCGTATTCCCTCATTGTCCCCCCAAGCCTTGTCGTGCTTGTTGCGTGTATTGTTCGTCTATGTCGTAACCGATATATCTGCGCCCGAGTCGATGGGCGATTTTGGTCGTGGTGCCGATGCCATTGAACGGGTCTAGGACGATATCTC
>Ga0194129_10009275_pt1 | contig 11087 bp, 10 predicted proteins | sample TA2KigCa35mmetaG_FD_150862 | JGI IMG/M metagenome (GOLD analysis project Ga0194129, IMG submission 150862) | Freshwater microbial communities from Lake Tanganyika, Tanzania - TA2015038 Kigoma Deep Cast 35m | ecosystem: Environmental > Aquatic > Freshwater > Lake | place: Tanzania: Lake...
CCGCCCTGGCCTCAGGTGTTGACCAAGCTGTAGTTGAAACATCCATAACTTGGGCAAAAATATAGGAAAGTGATACAGCAAGAATTCCAGAAAATATAACCATAACAATGGCAAAAGACATCATCGAGATTAGTTTTCCAAATAAAATCTTCATTCTAGAAGGCTGTCTTACTAGCAAATTTCGCAATGTGCCATAGGTATATTCTTGCGCAGTTTGAGCTGCAAAAATGCATAACGCCACTATGCCAAGTAATCCAGCAGAGTTACTAAAACTTATTGAAATTCCAGTTGATAACTCCAGAACTTCTCTAGATATCCTAGTTCCTCTCTCACCATTACCCTCTGGTGAATCTACAAGTAAAAACAGTAGAGAAGAGACTAAACTAGTTACAAAGGCTACTGCAGCAATTGTTGATAAAGATAGGGATGGTCGACGCAGTTTAGTTAACTCAGCTTTTATTACATTAATCATCAATTGACCGTCATTTCAAAAAATGTTTCTTCCAGGGTAGGTCTAATTGATGTCAATGAAGTTAATGTGATCCCGGCAGCAAAGGCAGCTCTATTTAATTTTGCTGCAAAATTTGCATCAGCGCTAGCCTCAACTAAATCATCTTTTATCTTTGACTTTAGTCCTATTTCTTGTGCAATTTGATTGAGTTTTACAAGGTCATTTTGATTTTCTGGCTTAGCTAAAATTAATGGTTTTTGTGCTATTAATAGATCGCTGGTTTTCCCAGAAAAAATAACATTTCCTTGCCTTAGCATTACCAGATAATCGCTAATCATCTCTATCTCTGATAACAAGTGTGAAGAGACAAATATGGTTGTACCGTTATCGGCCAGCTTGCGTAATAGAGTTCTTACTTCCTGTATTCCTGCCGGATCAAGCCCATTTGTTGGTTCATCAAGTATTAACAATTTTGGATTAGGTAAAAGTGCTGCAGCTATTCCCAATCTTTGCTTCATGCCCAATGAATAGGTCTTAAATTTTGAATCACCTCTATCACCTAGATCAACTATTTCAAGAAGTTTTTGAATTTGATCGGTAGAGAATCCACCTAGCTTTGCTAGTACCGCTAGATTTTGTTTTCCCGTTAATGCCGGATAAAAAGCCGGCCCTTCAATCATTGCTCCAACTTTTGGCAAATATTTTTCTGGTTTGGTAATCGACTCACCCAATACATGACCGCTGCCGGTACTTGGCGTTATTAAACCAAGCAACATTCTAATTGTTGTAGTTTTGCCCGAACCATTTGGTCCAACAAATCCACAAATACTTCCCATAGGCACTTCAAAATTTGCATGCGATAGCGCCATTCGGTCACCATATTTTTTAGATAAATCGGCAACATCAAGTGCAAGAGGGGAGGACATGAGAAAAATTATCTCACTAAAGATGGTGAAAACTACTTAAGCAATACACCAATTACTAATAAAAATGAGTAAATACTGAGAAAAATTATCGATGCTTGGAATAACTTCCCAGCATTAACCTCAGATGGTGCTTTTGTAAGTTTCATTAATTGTATTTTCCACCCGATAATAAGAAATAGTGAAGCAAGTAACACCCACAGTGAAAGTTTGGCTGATGTAATTACCAGTATTGAAATAACTACCATAAGTGATGAGTGAAACCACATCTGTTTGATCACAGTTTTCATGGGAGCTACTGAGGGCAACATGGGTATGGCAGCAGCTGAATAATCATCTTTATATCTCACCGCTAATGCCCAAAAGTGTGGTGGGGTCCAAAAAAAGATAAGCAAGAAAAAAAGCCATGAGGTTAAAGTTAAGGTGTTGGTAACTGCTGCCTGACCAATTAAAGCTGGCATGCAACCAGCAATCCCGCCCCAAACAATATTTTGTGAAGTCCTAGTTTTTAAGGCCAAGGTGTAGCCAAGTACATAAAAAATTATTGCCCCAGCAGTAAGTGCTGCCGCTAAAAATGTAGTGAAATAAAAGAATATAAGTAAAGAAAGAATGCAAATAAATGTTGCAAAAACTAGGCCACTTGTTTTTGAAATTTCACCCGTTGCAATAGGCCGATTGGAGGTGCGTTTCATTAATTGATCAGATTTGGATTCAATCACCATATTAAAAGCATTAGCACCGCCTGCAGCCAAAGTTCCGCCAAGTAAAGACCAAATTGTTATCGCGAGGTCTGGCATGCCATTTGAAGCCAAAAACAATGCTGGAACTGTTGTAACTAAGAGTAGTTCTACAACTCTTAATTTCATTAGTGAAAGATATTTTTTCATTGACCCTAACTCTACCCTTGCTAACTTAACAAATAATTACTGAGTTGTAGTAAACGGGGTGCTTTCCGGAGTTGGTGGTGTTATACCTGTCACAGGCGGCTGAGTAATTGTGCCAAGCATTCGATCTATCGCCCTACGAGCTGCATCTTGCCGACTTCTAGTTCTGCCAACATCATCAGCTAAAACTACAAATACATAATCCTTTTCACCTGCAGTTGCAAAACCTGCCAACGAAACAGTTCCTTTGATTGATCCTGTTTTTGCTCTGACTAATCCAATTGCTTGGGGCGCTGTCTCAACAAATCTACTGGATAATGTGCCAGACTCACCACTAATTGGTAAGTAGTCGTAAATAGGTTTCAGCCTTGGATCAATCTTTACCTTTAATAATAATTGAGAAACAGTATTTGGTGAAACCTTATTTTTATTGCTTAATCCTGAACCATCAATAAATCTCATACCAGTTGTGTCTACGCCCAGCTCTGAAATCTTACTTTGAATTGTTTGATTTAAACCTTCCCCAGTAAGTGGGTAACCACTTTTCCTAGCGGCTAGCATGGTTAATTTTTGCGATAAGACATTGTCACTATAAAGCAGAGCAAATCTAATCATCTTCTCAAGAGGTGGTGATTCAATACTTGCTATTTTTTCAGTAATTAATGATTCAACCTCAACATCCTTACCAATTGGTTTGTATGCCACAGAAGCGCGTCGCTTTAACGCCTTTTTTGCCTGATAAATATCAGAGCCACTAACACCCTTATAAATTAAAGTGATTTTCTTTAGCTTTTTATTTGAAGCAAAGGCCGCCTTAATTAGCTTGGGCAGATACGCTCGATTATTTGCCTCGCGATTTCTAATACTTGAGGTTATCCAAGGATCGTAATCGCCCAAAAGTACAAATACCCCTTTTTTATCTGTCTTATATAGGGAGGTTTGAAATGTTGTCTTAGTATCTAAAGTTAATGCAATTGCGGCAGTGGAGAATATTTTAAGTACCGAAGCAGGTATTCGGGGTTTGACAGCATCATTTTGATAAATGATTTCACTGTTACTTTGATCAATTAAAACTACGCCAGGATTTGATAAAAATCTTGAATTTACATGATTAAAGAATGATTGCGGTAAGACAACCGATGCACTTGAGGATTCAATTCCAAGTGAGGTAATAATCAGTACTGCAATGAGTATTTTTTTCATTTAATTTTTACCCATCGATTGAGTCTGCCTTGTGAAAGTAGTGCTCCAATTATGACAACTAGGGCACCTACTGGTTCATGCCAAGCAATCTCTTCATTTAAATAAAGCCAGCCAACAATTACCGCCACCACTGGTGTTATGTATGTAACCGTGCTGCCAATAGCACTACCAGCTGCTGCTGTAACTGAAAAATTCCATATATAAGCAAATCCGCTGCCAAATATCCCAAGGCATAACATGGCAATAATAGATTTAGTTGCGTAATTATTACTGGAGAAACCATCAAATATAAAAAATGGCAATAGAGTCATAGTGGCCATTAATAATTGACCTGTAGCTAATGCCTCTGGCTTTAATCCCAATGGAATAACATTTCTTGTGGAGTAAGGATAAGAGGCACCGTAACAGGAGACTGCTATTAATAATGCAATTACGCCAATAAGTTGATTACCACCTAATTCTTTCCACACCCCCACCACCGTCATTACTCCCAGTGCGCCAATTAGCAGGCCATAAACTTGTTCGCGCTTAATTTTTTCTTCTCTAAAAATTAATAACATAAAAATTAATGTCATAAGTGGAGTGGTCGCGTTAATAATGCCAGCTAAAGCTGATGTTATATATTGTTGGGCAAAGGCAAATAACACACCAGGCACAACATTGAGCAACATCGCAACTACCCATAATTTTTTCCAAATAGATTTACCTTTTGGTAGCTCAGCTTTTCTAGCTTTAGCAAAAATTATTAAAGTGATTGCGCCTAACGCACAGCGCACAAAAGTCACGCCAAATGGTGATAAAAACACCAGTCCTAATTCAATAAAAATAAATGAACAACCCCAAACAAAGCCGAGTGCTAAGTAGGCCGGAAGCCAAGACTTTTTCATTAATGCTCCTTAGCCCTTAAGGTTTACTCATGAGTGAATCATCGATCGGTCCTGGTGAGTTCTACCAGGTAGTTGGTGTAGGGCCACACTCTAAACCATGGCCAACCGATAATCACTTTGATCCGCAGCTGCTTGAGCATGGTGATCGAAGAAATGTTCTCGATAAGTATCGATATTGGAAAATTGAATCAATTGTTGCAGATTTAGACACTAAGCGACATGAACTACAAATTGCGATTGAAAATTGGCAACATGATTTAAATATTGGATCAATTGTAAGAACTGCAAACGCATTTAATGTGGCTGCTGTTCATATAGTTGGTAAGCGCGATTGGAATAAACGTGGCGCAATGGTCACAGATAGGTACTTAACTGTTCACCACCATGCAACGGTGGATGAGTTTAAAGCTTGGTGTGATAAAGAAAATTTACCAATTATTGGTATAGATAATCTAGAGGTATCAAAGCAGTTAGAAAGTGCTGATCTGCCTAAAAGGTGTGTAATGCTTTTTGGCCAAGAGGGTTCAGGAATGAGTGATGAGGCGGTGGCGGTATGTTCAGTTGTGCTGGCTATCTCTCAGTACGGCTCAACTAGATCAATGAATGCCTCAGCAGCTGGTGCGATTGCTATGTATGCCTGGGCGGTGCAACACCTAAACCCGATTAACCATCCGAAAAATTAATTTTCGTCAATTACCTCAGTTACTGCATCTAACCTGCGAATAATCTCATTTGCTTCATCCACGCGTTCTAATTTATTCAAGCTGAGTGCAATTTTTCGCTCAATATCTATGATGAACTCAAAATCTTTTAACTCAGCCTCGGTAACACTTTCTAAGACATTTTCTAAAGTCATCAACGCCTCTTCATAATAACCTGCTGCAAGTTGCGCCTTTCCTAATTCAAAGGATGAGTAGGTTTCCCGGCGGTGATCATGGGCGGTAACAAAAACATCAAGTGATTTTTGGGCAGCGATCAATGCTCCTTCGGCATCACCTAACTCCGTTAGGCAATGAGCGATTTTTTGATCACATCTTGCAACATTGATAACCTCTTTTAATTTTTTAAATAGCGCTCTTGATTCCTTAAATGCCTCTAATGCTTTCTGGTAATTTTTTCTTTCACGATAAGCACATCCAATTAAATGTAAATCATTTGCTGCTCCAGAATCATTGCCATCAACTAGGTGTTCCTGTACGCATTGATTCATGCATTCAATAGTTTTTTCATACTCCTTTGAGCCATACCACCACTCACCTAAGGTGCAGGCAAGTTCAATCGCCATTGGTGATTTGGTCTCACGTAATAATTCAACCGCCTTACTCATAGCTGTTGCCGCTTCATTCATTCGCTTTAATTGATTTAGGTTGTAACCAATTGCAGAATATGCTTGAGCTAATCCTTCTGCCGGTGCAATCGCACCCAAATCTGCATAAATATCTCGCGCAGTCTCGGCCAACGCTAGCGCTTCATCATATTGACCTCGGGCATAGATTCGCGCACTAAGTTCATAATAAGTATTTGCTCTATCTAAACCTTGCACTTCAGGAATCTTTTCCCAAAGCATCTCTTCGGTAATTATCTCTTCTGAGTTATCTTCACCCTCTGAGTGATCTGACAAGTTTCACCTTTCACTACCTAGGTCGATACTTAAGAAACTACCTAATAACCCTAGCAGTTCAACCTGTATGTATGGCGAGAAATACTTAGGAACGCACCCAGGTAACAAAGCCAGTTGCAGCCTGTTCAATAATCTTAAGCACCGATTGGAACTGCTCGATCGACCCTCCGTAGGGGTCTGGTACTGAAAGTAGGTTGCCATCTTTACCATCTGGGTCTATCTGAGATTTACCAGGATCAAATGAGGTAAACATTATGATCTTATTCTTATCACTTTCACTTTGGGCAAATTTTAATAAATTGCTTCGGTTGCTTAAATCCATTGCCAAAATCAGATCATGTTTTTGGAAAAAATCTGATTTAAATTGTTTAGCAATATGCTCATACTCATACCCAGCCTCCTGCCAAACCTGCTTTGAGTACTCAGCTGCATCTTGCCCCACATGCCAAGCTCCAGTTCCTGAGCTATCAACTTTGACCTTGGGTGTGGTCAAATCCTTTGCTGCATCCAGCAGTACTGCATTTGCTATCGGTGAGCGGCAAATATTACCTAGGCAAACTATGTGCACGCTTAAAACTGGCTGCTTACGCAGAGGTGAGAGGTAATCTAGATTTTTAAAAGCGTGCATATAGCGAGTATAGTTTTCCCACGTGCGTTTCATAAATACTCCAAGTCACGATTTAACCTATGACGATGTTTTTATGGTTCCCTCCTATTCGCAATTAGCAAGTCGAATGGATGTTGATTTAACTGCAATTGATAACACTGGTACCACAATTCCCTTAGTAGTTGCCAATATGACAGCAATTAGTGGTCGACGCATGGCAGAGACTGTGGCTCGCCGAGGTGGCATGGCGGTTATCCCCCAAGATATCCCCTTTGAAATTGTTGCTGATGTAATTAGTTGGGTTAAATCTAGACATATTATTTTTGACACCCCAGTAACGCTAAATCCATATGAAACTGTGGCAGATGCGATTGATTTAATAACTAAACGAGCTCATGGTGCATTAATTGTGGTGGAAGATAATGCCCCAGTAGGAATTGTTACTGAGGCAGATTGTGAAAATGTTGATCGATTTACCCAGTTAAACAAAATCATGTCTAAAGATTTGGTCACGCTAAGAGATGATGTCAGCCCAAAGGAGGCGTTTGAGTTCTTAACTCAACAGCGCCGCAAGCTAGCACCAGTAATTAATAAGGCTGGAAAATTGATTGGAATTATTACTAGAACTGGCGCATTACGTGCCACTATGTATCAGCCAGCCCTAGATAGCAAGGGTAAGTTAAAGGTGGCAGCAGCGGTTGGTATTAATGGCGATGTAGCTAGTAAAGCAAAACAAATATTGGCAGCTGGTGCTGATGTATTGGTTGTAGATACCGCCCATGGACATCAAAAGAAAATGGTAGAGGCGTTAAAAACTATTAGGGCGCTAAATCCTAAAGTGCCAATCGTGGCTGGCAATGTAGTAACTGCTGCCGGAACTAAAGAGTTGATTGAGGCAGGTGCTGACATAATTAAAGTTGGCGTAGGACCTGGCGCCATGTGTACCACTCGTATGCAAACTGGTGTGGGCCGTCCACAATTTTCTGCAGTGCTGGAGTGCGCAACTGAGGCTAAGAAGTATGGGAAAAGTATTTGGGCAGATGGTGGTGTAAGGCACCCACGAGATGTTGCGCTAGCCCTGGCGGCTGGTGCTTCACAAGTAATGATTGGGTCTTGGTTTGCTGGTACATATGAATCCCCAAGTGATTTAAGAAAAGATTCTGATGGCCGTCTATATAAAGAATCATTTGGTATGGCATCTGCTCGAGCTGTGGCAGCTAGAACTGCTAGTGAAGATGCTTTTGATCGCGCTCGTAAATCATTGTTTGAAGAGGGGATCTCATCCTCTCGGATGTATATAAATCCAGCTCGCCCTGGAGTTGAGGATTTAATTGATGAAATCATTGCTGGATTAAGATCTTCATGTACTTATAGTGGCGCAGCAAATTTAGTTGAATTTAATGAAAAAGCTGTTATTGGTATTCAATCTGCCGCCGGTTACGCAGAGGGTAGGCCACTATTTACATCTTGGAAAAATTAATTAATCGTTCTGTTGCCTAATTTTCTTTCCAGAGATTAGTAAGTGGCCGAAAAAGCCAATAATCAAGGCAAATATAACTCCTAGATTTGCATAGGCCCAGTTGCCCTCTTTGCCACCAATTGGTTGCAACAAATACCCTTGCCAAGAGAGAAATTCTGCAGATGAATTGGTAACAAAACCCCAACCAATTATTGAGCCAAATATTACTAAACCAATTGATTTAAAATTCCAGCTACCATATCTACCTTTGGGGTTAAATAATTCACTTTCGGCATAATTTTTTCGCATTAATACATCGGCAACAAAGATTGCTGACCAAACCGCAACCGGCACGCCTAAGGTAATTAGAAATCCTTGAAAGGGAACAAAGAAATCACTAGCAAACCAGACTAGGTAGATAGTTCCGATACTCATAATTAAGCCATCAATTGAGGCAGCAATGTGTCGCTTAACTGGCACACCAATTGAAACCAGAGTTAGCCCAGATGAGTACAAATCAAGAATGGCTCCACCAATTAATCCAAGAATTGCTACCAATGCAAATGGGATTAAATACCAGGTTGGAAGCAATGTAGTAAGTGCGCCAATTGGATCTGAAGCCACTAGATTGTTTAACTCATCACTGCTTGCCGCCAGTAATGAGCCATAAATTACCAAAATAATCGGAACAATGGATGCTCCAAAAACTGTCCAGATCACTACAGATTTTCCAGATGAGCTTTTAGGTAAATACCTTGAGTAATCTGCTGCACAACCTACCCAGCCCAAACCAATTCCAGTAATACCAAAAATTAATGCCCCAATAAATCCTTGTGTTGTGCCATTAGGGATAGCCGAAACTTTTGCCCAATTTATCGAATCTATTGTTAAGGCAATATAACCAAAGGTTAGAATCAAGGTAGAAATTGTTAAAAACTTTTGTAGCCGCATAATCACTTGAAAACCTAAAACCCCACCAATAATAGTTAGGCCACCTGCCAATAAAAATCCCAATAACCTTGATAAATCTGGATCGATATTTCCAACCCGAGTAAATACAGTTTCAGATGCAAGTGTGGCCAGAGATACTAAAACAGTTTCCCAGCCTACAAATATTAGATAAGACAAAAAACCAGGAACTTTATTTCCATTAACCCCAAAAGCAGCTCGAGAAAGGGTCATTGTGGGTGCATTTGCTCGCTTTCCAGCAAGGGATGAAACTCCAACTAGTAGAAAACTTCCAACAGTTCCAATTACTGCTGCAGCTGTTGCTTGCCAAAACGAGATACCAAATCCTAGAAAAAATGATCCATAAGATAAGGCAAGAAATGAAACATTTGCTGCTGCCCATGGCCAAAATAAAGAATGGGGTGAGCCTTTTCGTTCAGATTCAGAAATAAAATTTATTCCATTAAGTTCTAATCTGGTAGATTTTTTTGCCATAATGATTATTTAACACTAAGAAAATTAATCAAGTCTTATTTTGTTTCCATTTACAGTTAATTCAACCGCCACAATGCCAGTTTGATTATTATTTGTTGATGCATCAACCCAAACTATCTTTGTATCTGCTACTAATTTTGAAATATCAGAATCAAGCCACTTTTTAATTTTAGCTTCATTACCTGCGATCTCAATCTTTGAAATCTTAGCTGCTGCTTTCCCATCTGCTGATGGGTGCTCCTTTGTTAGCCACTGAATAAAAAATGGTAATTGAGAATCTTCTAAAGTGGCTAGAACTCCAATTTGTTTCCAACCTAATTCGCTGCCATCTGGCTTGCGCCTATTTCCATCTACCGATGTTCTACCTAATCTTGATTCAACTTTTGTAATATCTTCGGTAGCAATTACCCAAGTTAACCAACCGCCGCCCTCTTCTGCTTTTTTCTTAACAGCTCTACCAAATGGTGTCGAATCAGTAGCTGGATGATCTAATGGACAAACTACCTCGATGTATTGATTATTTAATAATGGAGCTGTGAAATTTCTAGTGCCAAATTTTGGATGTATACCACCATCAATAAATGCTGTTCCTATTTGTGAACCAATTCGATTTACTACATCAGAGATTTGATCATGGGATGCAACATATGAGATGTGGTCTAAACGCATGGGAGTATTTTGCCTTACAAAAGCAGGTGCTAATTACCACTTTTCTAACGTAATTCACACATTAATGCTTCAATAAGTAGCAATGGGGCGGCATTTTGTGCCAGATTGATACGGGCCTTCAAGATGGCTTCAATTTTCTTCAGGGTTTTCTCTGGGCTTTGAGTAGCTGCCAGCTTTTTTATTTGATCGAATAAATCTTGATTAATTAATGAATCAACTGAGCCAGACTGAACCAATAAAATATCGCGATATAAGGTAGCTAGATCTAATAATGCTCGATCTAAATAATCTCTGACCATTCTTGTACTTCTTGATTTTTGCTCCTTCTCTAACTCTTTTATTGCCTTTGAACCACCGGCAACCAATTTAGTTCCAGTACTTCCCCAAGCCAGTTTTAATTTAGAAATCTCAACCTCATCTTTTTTCTCTGAATCTGCCAATGCTTCCTGCTTAGCACTTTCAACCAGAATTTGGGCGGCATTAAAAGCTGATGCAATGTCTTTTAACATGAAGGGAAGTCTTAAAATATTTTCTCGGTTTGCTTTAGCAGCAGCATCGGTAGCTAAATATCTGGCCCGGCCAACATGGCCTGCCGATGCCCTCGCCACAAATTCTGCGACCTTTGGATCAACACCATCTCTAGTAATTAATAAATTTGAAATTGCTTTTGTTGATGGTGTTCTTAAGGATAAATGTCGGCAGCGAGATCTAATAGTTGGCAACACATCAGTTAAGGTCGGAGCACACAAGAGCCAAACAGTTCTAAGCCCTGGCTCTTCTATAACTTTTAAGAGTGCATTAGCTGCGGAATCTGTCAATCGATCAGCATCTTCAATCACAACTACTCGCCAATTTGATACCGATGGTGCCCAGGATGCCCTGCTGATTAACTCTCTGATCTCATCTATCTTTATTGATAAGCCTTCGGTTTTAATTAACT
>Ga0194129_10009277_pt1 | contig 11086 bp, 5 predicted proteins | sample TA2KigCa35mmetaG_FD_150862 | JGI IMG/M metagenome (GOLD analysis project Ga0194129, IMG submission 150862) | Freshwater microbial communities from Lake Tanganyika, Tanzania - TA2015038 Kigoma Deep Cast 35m | ecosystem: Environmental > Aquatic > Freshwater > Lake | place: Tanzania: Lake...
CACTGAGGGAATGATCACTAAGATTAGAACAGAGATTGATGTGAAGTATGGTTTGATGTTCAACAAAAATGATGTGATTGATAAAATCACAGAAATTTGTAGTGAAAACACCTATAACCCCATCTATAACTACCTACAAAAGCTACCAAAATGGAATGGTGTTGATCAAGTGCCTATCCTTTTACAAGTTTTGGGTATTGATTCTACTAACCCACACTATGATATCTACACAGCCTACATTAAGAAATGGATTGTATCAGTTGTAGCTAGACCATTACAATGGTTAAAGGATGATGATGATCCAACACTCAACATCAAGGTTGATACATTACTCGTTCTGAAGGGGGGGCAAGGTAAAAAGAAATCAACATTCTTCAAGGAATTATGCCCTACACCTAATCTATTCTCTGATGCCTTACAGCATATCGAAACCAATGAAAAGGATGCTTCTACACATATGCTCAATTATTGGATGATTGAGTTCGCTGAATTTGATGGTATGGTCAAAAAATCTAGTGTTGAAGTTCTAAAAGCTTTTATTACTAGAATTTATGAAAAGTATCGTCCACCCTATGAAAGATATGAAATTCAAACAAGAAGACCTTCAGTTCTTGTAGGTAGTGCTAACTCTAACCAAATTCTCAATGATGCAACAGGGGCTAGACGATTTTGGGTGATTGAGATTGATGATGATGTAGTGATTGATATTTCTAAATTAAAGCAATGTAGAGATCAAGTATGGGCTCAAGCAGTTCATATGTTTGAACAAAACAATGAATGGTGGCTTACTCAACAAGAGCAAGAACTTTCTAATGAAAGTAATATCAAGTACACAAAGGAAGATCCTTGGACTGAATATATCCAACAATGGATCAAAGACAAGAATCCTACCTATGGCTCATTATCTCAACATGGCTTTACCTCGTCTGAGGTCTTTGAATACCTAGAAATCAAGGCAGCACACTTGACCAATGGTGAAACTATGAGATTGAAGGGTATCATGGCAGTGATTGGCTATGAAGAAAAAAGAGAAAGACATATGGTTAGGGGTCAAATGAGCATGATTAGAGTTTGGAGAAAGAAAAAATCACCAAATGATAATCCACCAAGCAATAATCCACCAAGCAATAATCCACCACCAAGCAATAACCCACCACCAAGCAATAATCCACCAATAAGCAATAATCCACCAATAAGCAATAATCAAAATTGGGGTGCTCAACCACAATACACAAACAATAGCTATGGATATGGTAGTGGGGTGAACACTAATCAAATAGCAACACCACAAGGGAACACACCTTTGTCAAGCTATGAAACTTATCAAAAACAACAAATACCCACTGACGAACACCCATCACAATACAAAATTAGTGATTATGATTTACAAAGCAATCATGTGAAACTAGACCCAAATGTGCCTGAGTATCTCAAAATCGACCTAATCCAAAAAATGTTAGGTAGATACCTAGATAAAGATGAAAAAGAGCCTTCGCTCTTGCTATATGAGAAAATAGCAATCAATGGCACTAGAGTAATGATGTCTGCGATACAAAGACTAAGTCAAAATGTTTTTGAGCGATCTAGTTGGTATTTTCTTTTGAGTTAAACTTTGGTTTGACTACCAAAAAAATATCAATCCCAAACTATTACATACCAAAAATACAAAAAAACTTTTTATACTAGAAAGAGAATTTGATGAAAATCATATCCTTGTTTGCTAATGCTGGTATTGCTGAGGCATATTTAGAAGGCATAGGCTTTGATGTTGTTGTAGCCAATGAAATAGATGAAAAAAGGGCAAGTATTTACCAACAAATCTATCCAAACTCAAAGATGATTTGTGGTGATATTTTAGATGAAAAAGTTTTTGAATCTTTGATTCAAATTGCCAAAGATAAGGGTGTGGACATTTTGATGGCAACACCACCTTGTCAAGGCATGAGTTCAGCAGGCAAGCGAGAAAAATACGACAAAAGAAATGATTTGATCATCCCCACAATCAACATGATTTCAAGATTGAAACCAAAATATGCAATGATTGAAAATGTGCCTGAACAAAAGAAAACCACAATTTTCATAGGTGATCAAGAGTATGCTATACCTGATTTCATATCTAGTGTTCTTAGGGATGATTATGTTATTCGTAGTGCAATCATCAACATGAAGGATTATGGTGTGCCACAAAGTAGAGAGCGAATGATATACCTACTAACAAGGCGAGATCAATCAAATCGTTGGGGCTTTCCTAACAAAGAAAAAAAGCTTTTTACACTTAGAGATGCTATTGGACATCTACCTGACCTAGACCCTATTTGTGATGATATGCCAAAGGATTTGTATGACAAATATTTCCCTAGCTTTCAACAAAAATTAGCAATCGCACAAAAAATTTCTTGCTGGCACAAACCAATCAAACATAACTTTCGTCAAGTTTTTGCAATGCTACACACTCCCACAGGGAAAAGTGCATTTGATAATACAAAGCATGAATACAAGCCTTTGAAACCAAATGGCGATGTATCACAAGCCTTTGATAATGCATACAAAAGACAGCCATGGGATATTCCTGCATACACAATCACAACGACAAGTGGATTGATTAGTTCAAATAACAATGTACATCCCGGTTGCTTTGTAGGGCATGATGATGATGGAAGTGAGATTTATTCTAACCCAAGAGTTTTGAGTATCTATGAATTGTTCAAGGTAATGACCATCCCTGATGATTGGAATTTACCAAAAGATACAAGTGATACAATCGCAAGAACGATTATTGGTGAGGGTGTTCCACCACTATTTGTGAAAAAACTTTTTGAGCAAATAGGAAATGAAAAGGATGTAGATATAGAATTTCTTTTAGGCGATTGATATACAAAAACACAAAAAAAAAATATGTAATGATTTATTTCAAACAAAAAAAAATGTGCAAGTCAAAAAAGTTTTTTGTATTATTATAAAAAGACATATCTAAAAACACAAAATGAAAGGAGTCTAATTTATGAAAAAGTACTTATCAGGTTTACCTACTAGATTCAAGCTAAGAAATGAGATGATAGACTACAAGAATTTAGCTATAGATGATTATGAAAAAGTCAGCAAATTATATACATCTGATGAATTATCAAACAAACAATTTGTCATATTAGACTCTTTGGTTAATAATAATCCAAATGAATTAGACGACAATCTAGATTATTACGAGGCAAGCGATTTTATTAGAGTTTTTGGTAGTGGTGATTCTTGCTACAATTTGAAAAATAATGGCTTTAAAACGAATGCTTATGAAAAAAATAATACGAATTTTGGATTTGAAAACATACAAACCCCCACAACAATCACAAATAGCAATAATGCAAGCCATCAAGCACTTGTAGAGGAAATCAACATTTTGATGGATTATGCACAAGATTGCTATTTAAATGGACAACAAGATAAAAACAATCCAACATTTTCAAATTTGATAGGTAGCGATAACCAAAAACACTTAACAAGCACCCCAAACATGCAGTTAGATGCTGGCAGAATGGTGAGTGCATCAATCGATAATCTAGAAACATATTTGATATGGATGGCTTTGAATTATGATTGCAATCTTTCAGATTTATTCAATGCTGATGGAGCTTACAAAGAATTTCTAACAAAGTTTTTGTACAAATTGAATGACTTGCCATATCAATTTTCAGATATAAATTCTAACAAGCAAACACCCAATAAACGATCAGTAAAAGAAAGGGCTTTTTTGTATAGTAAGTTGAATGATGTTTTAAATGATATTGTATCAAGAATCATGGTTGAAATCACAAGCTATGAGGATTACGAAGGAGACCCAGCAAAGAAAAATGCGATTATTAGTCAAACTAACAAGGGTGTATTTTTGGCTAAAGACCCAATCACAAACATAAAGATAAAGCTAGAAAGAGAAAAAGTAACAACTACTTATGGTAATAGATACAAAATGCTTTTGATTGGTAAAAAATTTGATTTGTACACATTAAAAAGAAGAGGTGGCTATAAGCACAAGAATGTTATCAACCTCAATGATCAAGCGGAAATAGAAGATCAAAATAGTGATAAAAGGGTAGCACCATCTAATTATACATATCCTTTGGTTGCAAAAACACTTTACCCCTATTACTCAAAAATACTCAAGCAATTTCAAGAACTTTGTGAAATAATCAAACGATTCAATAGTGTGAATAATGATCCAAACCAAGCTAAGGATGAATTAGATACTTTTTTTTCAAAATTTAGATATATTATGAAAAAAAGAATTCTAGGGTCTATTCAAGAGGATGCAATTATCCAAAATGATGAAAACAAGTTATATGATACTACAACCGATTTTGATTACACCTTGAAAATAAATGGTTTTTATGACTCATATTATCTACAAGTCCTAATAAATTTCATAGCACTTAGAAAGGTCTTACATGATTACTTCAATAAAAAGATTGATAAGAATTTGATGACAAATGTTAATGGGATTGGGGTTTTGACAGAGATTTATCGATTACCTAGCTTTTTGGAATTTTATAACACTAAAGTTGCAAATTTGAAAAAAACACAACCAAAAGCCAATATACAAGCCAATACACAAGCTAATACACAACAAACTAATCTAACATCAAAAACTAAAAAATTACCCTTTGTTATAGATACATCCTATGCTAATAGTAAGTTTTTTCAAAATGCCACAAAAAACCTTGTTGATACATCTATCAAAAATTTGAATAAGGCTACAACAAACTCAAACAAAGACAATGTTTCTATTCAAAATCAACAAGTGCCTGATTTCAAGAAAATTGAAATGACATCAGGACAAAGGTCTGATGAAACAACAAAAGCAATCTCTCGTGAATTACAAAACAAAATAAATTTTAGTAGCAATAATTTTGTCAAATCAAATGAATTGGATGATGAAACACAAACAAGCATAGACAACCAAAATACCAACACACATACAAATCAAAATGAATCAACAAATGTTTCGAGTCTTGATGTAGAGAATCCTGATCAAAATAAATCATCTAATGTTGAATCGTCCAACACATTACTTTGGACATCAATAGGATTAGCTAGTTTAATTGGTATTGGCTTGTATTGGAAGCACAATCAAAGAAAAAAGATAAAATGATTGTCTTAAAAAAACATATATTTGATTTTTTTATCGTAAAAACTTTTAATGTAAGTATCAACAAAAAAGGATGATTAGTATCATGAAGAAAAAACTTTCTGGATTACCTGTATTTTATGAACTCAAGTCTGACCCCCTAAACATGTCTAATTTTCTAAAAATGTCTAGTTTTCTAAACAACAAAAACGAAGACCCTAATAGTCTACAAGCAATATCAAAAAATATAGCTGTTAGACCAATTCAAAATTATGCACAAGAAGAAGATATTTTGACTAGAGATATCAACTTTATGATGGATTATGCTATTGATTGCTTTCAAAACAAGCACCCAAATCAAATGATCAATGAGAACGATGAAAAATCTCAGTCAGGCTATAGAACAGTATTCGATAATGATTCATCCCTAAAAAAAACCAAAATCATAGACTTAGAATGCTATTTGCTATGGATGATGTTCAATTATGATTTTCATTTACATTACAATGAATTGTTGTCGTCTAAGCTTAATAGTTTACCATATCAAGTTTTTGATGAAAGTTCAAATCAAACACTTCCAAATGGTCGTAAAGTTAATGACAAGAGTTTTTTGTATAGCAAATTGAATGAATTAATTAACAAAGCATTAGGACGAATTATAGATAAACTAAATAATTTAGATGCTGATTATAATCAATATAAAGGCGATACCTGTACGAATGGTTGCTTTATTCAAGATCCAAAAACAGGTCTAGGTATTTTTATTAAATATAGAACTGAAACAACAACATACCATATCTATGAAATGGTTTTGCCAAATGGCAAATTAATAGATATCAGTAAGTATGGCAATAGGCTTGTTGATTTTGCAAAAACAGAGCAATCCAATTCTAATTTAACAGCAACTAGTGATTTTTTCTTTGTTTCAAAAACGCTCTCTAGCTATTATAGTTGTATTCTAAAAGATTTTCAAACTCTTTGTGTCAAGCTAAAAGAATATAAAGATGCATCAAACAATGAAAAACGAGCTAAACGAGCTATATTTTTTTTTGAATTTAGAGCAATTATGCAACGACGAATAAAAGGGGAAATCAAAGAGTTATTAGAGGTTTCACAAAACAATGATACATTGGCAGCTAACAAAAAGTATAAATACATTGTGAAGATTGATGGCTTTGATACATACTTTACAAAACTATTGATAAATGGTATGGCTTTGAAAAAAGCTATGGTTGATACATTTGGTAAAGATGTTGGTTTAAAACAAATAGAAACACTTTTTGACTTTGAACAAATTGGTGTTTTGTTCGATCTCCATATATCTAAGGATTTCCAAGAATACAAAACTAGTAGACTCTATGAACTTAATGAAGAATTAGAGAAAGAATTCGAAAAATATAATGCACAGCTTGAAGAAGAATCAAAGCAACAAGAATTGCAACAAGAATTACAACAAAACATAAATACAATTCTAAATATCGCACCACTTCTATCAAATGATTCAAAATCAAGACAACCAATCGATATGAATTTGGCAACACAATTAGCGAGTAGGTTTGATAATTCAATGATAACACTACCAACAATAGTGGGACCACAAACAAACATAATGCCAGACCAAAATCAACAAGCTATGAGTGATAAGAGTGTTGATGATTCAGACCCAATCGTTTTAGATGGTAAGAACCAAATTGATGAAAATCAAAGATTAGAGGAAGAAAAAAGGCAAAAGGAATTGGAAAGAGAAAAACTAGCTAAAGCTAATGAAACGAAATCAAACATTGTACTTTGGTCAACTGTTGGTTTGATTGGGGCTTTAGGCTTTGGGTATTACTATTACAATAAAAAGAAAAATGATACATCAAAAGAGTGATGTGCTAAACAAAAACAAAAAAATATACCTATATCAAAATTTTTTTTACAAAATAGCATTGACAAAACAAAGCATTGTGAATATATATTTATTGCTTTAAGCACACACCCTTACTAATGATCCTTGAAAGGACATTGTGAAAATCATGGCAAAACAAGAAAAAGATGATGCACAAGCACTAGATATTCTTTTAGCAGGTGAAAAAACACAAAACGATGTTATCAACACACTTATCGTAGAATACTTTAAGATGAAAAATAACGAACTAGATGTACTACTAAGAGTCAGCGAAATTTGGATAGATTGCTTCAAAGAATTAGGCAAAGAGGCTTTCTCACAAATGCAAGCAACAAGAGAATCAGATGAAACTCTTCAACTTACACAAATTGAACATGCACATGAAATCAACACCAAAAGATTGAAGCTTGAAAAGCTTGATCGTGCTAACAAAAAAAAAGAAATCGCTCTTGAACGATATAAACAAATGCAAGAAGACAAAAGACTTTCTGATGAAGCTAAAAATTTTTTGAAGGCTCAACAAGTAGATGTGCTTGAAGAACTCAATCAAAAGCAACAGGATGCACTTAAAGAAGTCAATCAAAGATTTGAACATTTAGAAGCATCTATTCAAAAAAAAAACAAAGTAGATGACAAGGCAACAAATCACGAAGGTAGAATCAATGTACAAGCAATACAAGCCGCTATCAAGGACTCTAAGGATTCATTGATTGACACAAGTGTAGATATTGCAAAAAAAATTCAAACCAAACTCAAGGGCGATTTGGTAAAGAACATTGACAAAGCATCAGCAAAAAAACAATCAAGCGACAAGACTACTAAGTAGTAAAAAATCATCAAATATAGCTAAATTGTGCAAAAAAAAAAGTCAAATAAACATAAAAAAAATTTGCATTCACAAAAAAAAATCAATAATATATTACCACTCAAAAGCACAAAAACTTAAAGACTTGACACTAGGAATATTCCTATTTCATTTGAAGGCTCTTAATGACAACTGAAAACTTAAAGCATTTAAGCATATCACAGCTTAACAAATTCGATGAGTGTCCTAGAAAGCACCATTACCAATATGTCCAAAAAGTTGAGACACCATCAAGCGATGCTCAAGATTATGGTAAGCAATGCCACTCTTATTTAGAGGGTTATCTTAAGGGTGAGTTAGTAGAATTCCCAAAGGATTGGCATGGTAAAACGTGTAAGGCAGCCTTAGAGAATTTACCAAAGCCCCATTCTGGCGATGTTGAAAGATATTTTGAAATCAAGTTGGACAAGCTATCTGTACCATTGATTGGTTATATGGATTATTGCTCATTTGATCAAGCTTCTAACACTGCAATTTTACTTGATCACAAAATTGTAAAGGATGACAAATATTTACTAACAAGTGAGAAACTAGCACAAACAAATCAAATTATTGTGTATTCTTATTTTTTACTTGACTTATATAAGGCATCTAGTGTAGATGCTTCATACCTTTACATTAAGAGGGGTGGTGGTTGGTCTAAAAAGATAACTACACACCTAGATAGTGGTTATGTTGAAAAAAGTTTTTCTAATATCGCAGATCGTTTAGAAAAGCTAGAACAAAACTACTCTCTAAAGGAAGAGGATGCTACCCAAATTTTGTCAGCCTGTGAAAAATGGGGGGGGTGTCCATTCAAGGACAAATGTTGGGGTAAAAATGCAAGCACCTATCAAAACAACACACAAACAATTCAAAACACACAAACCACAAACAAAGGAACATTAGATATGTCTAATCTCTTTGCAAGACTTTCTCTAAATGCTGCTAAAACAAATGCAGATCAAGCTACAACTCAAACAACTACACAAGCTAGTACACAAGCCAATGCTCAAGTAGTTGTCAATCAAAACGATTTCAACAAGGTATCAGCAAGCAATCCAATTTTTGCAACAATCGCAAATGTGGGTAATTCTCAACAAAAGCAAGTAGAAAAAGTTGTTGCTATCGATGAAAATCAAGATGTTGATGATACCAATGATGAAGATGGCGAAGAACAAGAAAATGTATTCAAGACTGCCATTGATGCAGACATTGAGCAAGTGCATGTGTTATTCGCAAACAATGGTGGGGCAACATGGGAAAGCAAGGATGATAGCTTTGAAATCAATTCACCTGAGTATGCAACCATTGATGTGGATTCATATCAAAAGGATGTGACTGCAAGCAAATCTCAAAAGCAAGAAGGTGCTGATTTAGACTTGTTTTCTTTTGCTGCTGAAAAAGAAGCTACTATTGATGAAAAGGTTGTCAATGTAGACCTTGTCAATGACATCAAGAATGACATTTTTTCTGCCTATCCTGAGGTAGATGAAACACAAGACACACAAGACGCACAAAACACACAACAAGAACAAGAGGTAATTGTGATTGTAGACCAAAAAGAGATTATTGAGGTTGTTGATACACACCCACAAGAAATCGAACAAGACTCTGAAAAGCTAAAAAACTTTTTACTAAAGCCAATTGATGCGCTTGGATTCAACAATAGAACTAGAAATTGCTTTGAAAACCAAAATTTCAAAAATGTTTTAGAAGCATTGAAGGTTTATGGTAGCTTTGAGCAATTTGTTGGTATGAAGGGTTTTGGTCAAGGTTGTATTAGTAATCTAGAAAGTGTGCTTGAATCTCATGGCATTAGTAAGGATATCAAGGTAGATGTTTCTACTATCGAACTGCCAAATGAAACTACAATTCAAGAAGTTGCTATTGAACAAGCTAGTGAAACTACAACCATAGATGTTGCTACTGAACAAGCTAGTGAAATCGTTGCACAAGAAGTTGTTGTTGAACAAGCTAGTGAAATCGTTGCACAAGAAGTTGTTGTTGAACAAGCTAGTGAAATTGTTGCACAAGAAGTTGTTGTTGAACAAGCTAGTGAAACTACAACCCAAGAAGTTGCTACTAAACAAGCTAGTGAAACTACTATTGAAAAAGTTGCTATTGAACAACCAAGTGAAGCTACCACAAAAACAGACAAGGTAGAACAAGCTAAAGAAGAAAAGCAAGAACCAAAAGCAAACACGATTCCAAAAATTCTTTTGCTTGGGGCTATGCCACTCAAAGGGTTGTCAACTGTGATGTTTGAGCAATTAATTCAAAGTATGGAAGATGAAATCGCTGTATCTAATCAAGTTGTCCATATTTCTCTTGTCAATTTTAGCAAGGGGTATGACCAACTAGCTGCTGGTGTCAAACATTTAGCACAACAAAACCAATGGGATTGGAGCAAGCCAATCTATGTATCGCCACAAGCACAAAACACTTATGCCAAGACTATTTCAGTGCTTGTGAGTTTTGCTGACATTGTAATTAGAGGTGGTTTATAACAAAAATATTGGGTATTGTGTTTATATTTTGATTGGAAATCAAAAGCATTTTTTATTTTTTTGCATATAACAAAAACAAAAAAAGATAAAAAAACATATGGAATTATGCATAAATTTTAGTATATTTAAAATACAAAAAACAAAAAAGTTTTTTTGATCTTAAAAAAAGGAAAAGAAAATGATAGGTAGTGCTTTTAGACGATTAGGATTTTGTAAACAAAAATATGGATCAAGTTTTCAATACAAAGTTTGTAAGTGGGTAGGTTTGGATTTCAATGCCTATGATGCTCAAACTCAAGACAAATCGATTGCTAACACATTGGCGAACAAAAAAACCAAAAGTCCCCAAAAAAATACAATATCTTGGGATTATCATAGAACACGTCTTAAATTAGCTGCACAAACAAATATGGACAAATCCACTTATCTTCGGGAACAATATTTAGATATTGATTTGAAAATGTTTGAATATAGTATCAAAAAAGTTGAAGATGAAACGAAATTCATTGAGTTTCAAACATCTTTTTGTGATGTTGGTTTCGCACACATGGGTTTGGGTAGTGAAGATTATGAGCACAAAAAAGAGGATGAAATATTTTTGCATTTAGAAAGACCTGATCGTTTTTCTAGTTCTAAAGAAACAATACCAAAATCTAAAGAGAAGAAATTACTATTGCATAGTACTTGTTTCAAAAGTCGAGGGCTAATTCAAGAAGATATAGATTCTT
>Ga0194129_10009279_pt1 | contig 11083 bp, 11 predicted proteins | sample TA2KigCa35mmetaG_FD_150862 | JGI IMG/M metagenome (GOLD analysis project Ga0194129, IMG submission 150862) | Freshwater microbial communities from Lake Tanganyika, Tanzania - TA2015038 Kigoma Deep Cast 35m | ecosystem: Environmental > Aquatic > Freshwater > Lake | place: Tanzania: Lake...
GGGAATGGCTGGCCCAGCATGTGGCCTCACGCTTGGGCGTGGAGCTGCGGCAGGAGGAAACGCAGCAGCAGTTGCTGCGGCGCCTGGAGAGCGACGGGGTGCTGGAGCGGGAGGTGGCCGAGCTGTTCCATGGCCTGCGCCGCAAGGGCAATCTCGCCACGCACGACCTGCAGGGAGACCACGCCACGGCCCTGAAGATCCTGCGGGTGGCCTGGCAGCTGGGGGTGTGGTTTCACCGCACCTTCGGCGATCCGCAGTTCCGCAGCGGACCGTTCCAGCCGCCCCAGCCGCCGCCGGCCGGGGACCTGGGGCTGGCGGAGGAGCTGCAGAGGCTGCGCGAAGCGCTGGACGCCTTCCAGAGCGCCGAAGACCTGGCGGCCGACCAGCTCGCCCGCACGGAGGCCCAGCTGCGCGAGGCGTTGCTGGAGCAGCAGGAGTGGGAAGCGCTGGCCACCGCCGCCGAAGCCGACAAGGCAACGCTGGCGGCCAGGCTCACGGAGCTGCAGCGCCAGGCCCAGGGCCAGGGCGCCCGGGCGTTGGCGGCGTTGCGGCAGGCGGCAAAGCAGGCCGCCAGCGCCATCGATCTCGATGAAGCCGCCACCCGCCTGCTGATTGATGGCCAGCTGCGCCAGGCCGGCTGGGAAGCCGACAGCCAGACGCTGCATTACAGCCAGGGCGCCCCGCCCGAGAAGCACCGAAACCTGGCGATCGCCGAATGGCCCACCCGCAGCGGCCCGGCCGACTACGTGCTGTTCGTGGGGCTGACGCCGGTGGCGGCGGTGGAGGCGAAACGGGCGAACAAGGATGTGGCGGGGGTGCTGCCGCAGGCTGAGCGCTACAGCCGCGACTTCCAGCCGAGCGAGGAATCGGAGCTGAGCGGCGCGGGCTGGGGCGCGGAGGGGGAATTCCAGCTGCCGTTTGCCTTCTCCTGCAACGGCCGGCCCTTCCTGCAGCAGCTGCGCAGCGCCAGTGGCATCTGGTTCCGGGATCTGCGCCGCCCCACCAACCTGCCGATGCCCCTGGAGGGCTGGTATTCGCCGGAGGGATTGCGCCAGCTGGCCCGTCAAAACGTCGACGACGCCGAAGCGAAGCTGCGCCGCGAAGCGTTCAGCTTTGGCTTTCCGCTGCGGCCCTACCAGCGCCGGGCGATCGAAGCGGTGGAGGCAGCGGTTGCGGCGGGGCAGCGGGAGATCCTGCTGGCCTGCGCCACCGGCACCGGCAAGACCAAAACCGCCGTGGCCCTGATCTACCGGGCCCTGAAGACCGGCCGCTTCCGGCGGGTGCTGTTCCTGGTGGACCGGGAAGAGTTGGGCATCCAGGCGGGGGATGCCTTCAAGGAAACAAAGGTGGAGAGCACCCAGCGCTTTGCCGAGATCTTCGGCATCAAGGAGCTGGGGGAGCTGGAGCTGGAGGGCGACACCCGGGTGCACATCGCCACGGTGCAGGCCATGGCGCAGCGGCTGTTGCTGGGGGATGAGGAGGGCCGCCCCACGGTGGACAGCTACGACCTGATCGTGGTGGATGAATGCCACCGGGGTTATCTGCTGGATAGGGAGCTGAGTGATCGCGAGCTGAACTTCCGTGATTTCAACGACTACGTGTCGAAATACCGGCGGGTGCTGGAGATGTTTGCGGCCGTGAAGGTGGCCCTCACCGCTACACCGGCGTTGCATACGGTGCAGATCTTTGGCCGGCCGGTGTTCGTGTACAGCTACCGCGAAGCGGTGGTGGATGGCTACCTGGTAGACCATGAACCACCGCTGCGCATCCGCACCAGGCTCTCCAGCGAAGGCATCCGCTGGGAGGCGGGCGATGAGGTGCAGGTATTTGATCCGCGCACGGGCCAGCTGGACCTGTTCACCACCCCGGATGAGCTGAAGTTTGATGTGGAGGCCTTCAACCGCCAGGTGATCACCGAAGCCTTCAACCGGGTGGTGTGTGAGGCGCTGGCCGATGAGCTCGACCCGTTTTCACCGTTCAAAACGGTGATCTTCTGCGTCAGCAATGAACACGCCGATCTGGTGGTGCTGCTGCTCAAAGAAGCGTTTGCGCGCCGCTATGGCAGTGTGCCGGATGAAGCGGTGGCGAAGATCACGGGTAGCAGCGACAAGCCCGCGCAGCTGATCCGCCGGTTCAAGAATGAGGCGTTTCCCAATGTGGCGGTCACGGTGGATCTGCTCAGCACCGGCGTGGATGTGCCGGAGATCTGCAACATCGTGTTTCTGCGCCGCGTCAGCAGCCGCATCCTCTACGACCAGATGATCGGCCGCGCCACGCGGCTGTGCGAGGCGATCGGCAAAGACAGCTTCCGCATCTTCGATGCGGTGGGCCTCTATGACGCGCTGCAGAACTTCACTACCATGAAGCCGGTGGTGGTGAACCCGAAGATCCCCTTCTCGCAGCTGCTGGAGGAGATCCAGAGCACCGAAAGCGAGGACTGGCAGCTGGTGCGCGAGCAGCTGATCGCCAAATTGCGGCGCAAGCAGCGGCGACTGAATGAAAACGCCGAGGCCCGCTTCCGGCTGCTGAGCGGCGAGGAACCCGCTGCCTTCATCGAACGCCTGCAACAGCTGCCGGAGCCGGAAGCAAGAGCCTGGCTGGGCCGGATCGAGGGGCTGGGCGAGCTGCTCGATACGCAATGGGAGGTGCGCGCTGAACCGCGCTTTCTGTCGGATCACGACGACGAACTGCGCAGCATCGAACGGGGCTACGGCGACGCGCAGCGCCCGGAGGACTACCTGGAGGGCTTCAGCGCCTTCGTGCGCGATCCCGGCAACGACCTGCCCGCCCTCACGCTGGTGCTCAACAGACCCTGGGAACTGAGCCGCAAGGATCTGCGCGAGCTGCGGCTGGCGCTGGATCAGCGCGGCTATAGCGAAACCACCCTGGCCACCGCTTGGCGGGAAACCACAAACCAGGAGATGGCCGCCTCGATCATGGGCTGGATCCGCCAGGCGGCCCTCGGCGATCCCCTGGTGCCCTACGAGCAGCGGGTGGAGCGGGCGCTGCAGCGGATCCTGGCCTCCCGCAGCTGGAGCAAACCGCAGCGCGATTGGCTGCAACGCATCGCCAACCAGACCAAGGCGATCACGATCGTGGATCGCGAAGCCCTCGACGACGACGCCCTGCTGTTCCGCCGCGAGGGCGGCGGCTGGCCGCGCTTGAACAAGCTGTTCGGCGGCGAGCTCGATGGGGTGTTGGAGCAGTTCCAGCGGGAGGTGTGGGCGGCGTGAGCGGGCCAAACCGGGCTCAGGGCAACACCCGCTCTGCCAATGCGTTCAGGCGGCGATCGGCGCTGACCAGGGTGGCCGCCTCGCGCCGGGCCAGTGCCAGATAGAGACAGTCGTAAACCGGGTGGTTCAGGTGGCAGGCCAGAGCCAGGGCCTCGGCCTGCAGGTGGCGATCCGGCTCCACCCGATCCACCAGCTCGCGGGCATCCAACAGCAGCTGCTGGGGATTGAGGCCAGCGAGTTGATCGGCCCGCTGAAGTTTCCAGAGAGTGTTGGCCACTTCGGTGAGCATCAGCTCCGGCGCCAGTACAAGGGAGGCCGACCGAATCGACTCCGCCAGCCCAGAGGCGGCGGCATCACCCAGGGTCAGCCGCACGGCCGCTGAGGCATCGAGCACACAGGCGAGGGCCATCAACGCTCGCGGTCAGCACGGATCAGGTGTTCCGGCGCAAGCTCCCCGATCAGGGCGGCGCTCAGCGATCGGGAGCTGGGCCGGCGTTGGGCAATGCGATCGAGCACCTGGCGGCGGCGTTCGCGTGGATCGCCGCCAGCGATGGCCTCCAGATCAGCCAGAGCCTGCTGGCTGAGGCTGCGCTTGTGGGCCTGGGCGCGGTGCTGCAGCAACCGGTGGAGCGCTTCGGGCAGGTCGCGGATCTGGAGAGATGGCATGGGGCATCGCGACAGGGTTTTCAGCCTACTGGTCTTGCATGCACGATGCATGCGCGAGCCTGGAAGCGTCCCCAACGCACCTTTAAGCCAGGCCGCGTAGCCTGAAGCTGATGCCCTGCCGGCGCGATGACGTGCGCTCCACCTGCTGAAGCCCCAACCGCGCCCGATGCTGCCGACACCGCTCTGGCACCGCTGCTGCTGCCGCATGATCTGCGGCTGACCCCTGAGCAGTTCGCGCTGGTGTGCGAGGCCAATCCTGACGCGGTGCTGGAACTGGCAGCCGATGGCCACCTGATCACGATGACCCCCACCGGAGGCGAGACAGGTCGCCGCAACACACGCCTGCTGACCCGCCTCCAGACCTGGGCTGATCTGCAGGGAGGCTGGGAGGTCTTCGACAGCTCCACCGGCTTTCGCCTCAAGGACGGTTCGGTGCTCAGCCCTGATGCTGCCGTGATGCGCCCGGAGCGCTGGCAAGCGCTCACCCCAGAGCAGCGCCGCACATTCCCTCCCCTCTGCCCCGATCTGGTGATCGAACTGGCCAGCGCCAGCGATGCAGGCCCTCGCGCTGCCGAAGCCCTGCGGCGCAAGATGGCGCTCTACCAAGCCAATGGCGCCCAGCTGGGCTGGCTGCTGTTCCCGGAGCAGCGGGCCGTGGAGATCTGGCCGGCCCGCCCCACTGCCGGAGCCTCAGCCGGCGCGGCACCTGCACCGCAGCGGCTGGAGAACGCCATGCGCCTGGAAGGCGGCGACGTGTTGCCGGAGCTGGTGCTGGAGCTGGAGGAGCTCTGGGCGGCGTGAAGCCAGAGGCTGGCTAGCGTGGCTCCATGGGACTGATCCGCGGCACCTTCTTCCTCAGCAACCCCACCCGGCCCGATCTGGCGCCGCTGGAGGTGTCGGCCCTGGCCGACAGCGGGGCGGTGCACCTGTGCATCCCCGAGCACCTGGCGCTCCAGCTCAGCCTGGCGGAACTGGAGCGGCGCGAGGTGGTGCTGGCCGATGGCCACCGGCGCACGGTGCCCTACGTGGGCCCGGTGGAGGTGCGCTTCCGCAACCGCCGCTGTTTCACCGGCGCGATGGTGCTGGGCACTGAGGTGCTGCTGGGCGCCATCCCGATGGAAGACATGGACCTGGTGCTGCGGCCCCAGCTGCAGAGCGTGGATGTGAACCCGGAGAGCCCCAACATCCCGGGGAGCGTGGCCAAGTGAGAGAAAGCGTTCGCTCCGGGCTGAGCCAGCCCACCTGATCTAGTCTCGGTATCGACCACGGCGGGAGGGCCCCATGCGCGCCAAGCTGTTCCGCAACGGCCGCAGCCAGGCGGTGCGGCTGCCGGCTGAATTTCGTTTCGAGGGCACGGAGGTGGAGGTGCATCGCGATCCCGAGAGCGGTGCTGTGGTGCTCACGCCAGTGCGGCCCTCGGCCAGCGCTGTGCTGGAGCTGAGGGATGCGCTGCTGCAGGAGCCAGGCTTCCGGGAGGAGCTGGACGCCTTGTTCGAGGGGTTGCGTGATACCAGCCCTGCCGAACCGGTGGACTTCCCCTGATGGCGGCTGGGAAAGAGAGGCTGATGCTGGACACCAACGCCGTGAGCGCCTTCCTCAAACGACGCTCGCCACGCCTGGATGGCTGGATGCGTGAGCAACGCTGTTGCTTGTCGGCGATTGTGGTGGCCGAGATTCGCTACGGGCTCCAGAAGCAACCAGCGGCAACGCGGTTGCGGGCGCTGGCGGAGGCCACCCTTGAGATTTTGGAGATCCTGCCCTGGTCGGAATCCTGCACCAGGATCTATGGCCGGCTGCGCGCCGATCTCGAAGGTCAGGGCAAGCCACTTGCGGCGCTCGACCTGCTGATCGCCAGCCATGCCCTGAGTGAAGGCTGCGCCCTGGTGACAGCCGATCAGGCCTTTGCCAACGTGGCCGAGCTGCAGCTGGAGGCCTGGTGATGGCTGGAGGCATCACGCGCAACAGCCACACCACCGGCGACATCGTCGCCAAGCTCTGGAACCTGTGCAACGTCCTCAAGGACGACGGGGTGACCTATCACCAATACGTGAGTGAGCTCACCTATCTGCTGTTCCTGAAGATGGCCCAGGAGACAGGCCAGGAGCAGGGCATCCCGGAGGAATGGCGCTGGATCAGTCTTGAAGCGCTGCAGGGCATCAAGCAGCTGGAGCACTACAAGCTGATGCTGCTGGAGCTGGGCGCCAGCGGCAGTGGCGCCTCGCCGTTGGTGCAGGAGATCTACGCCAATGCCAGCTCGTTCATCAAGAAGCCCACCACGCTCAACAAGCTGGTGAGCGAGATCGACAAGCTCGATTGGTACAGCGCCCGCCAGGAGGGGCTGGGGGATCTGTATGAGGGGTTGCTGCAGAAAAACGCCGAGGAGAAGAAATCCGGCGCGGGCCAATACTTCACGCCACGGCCGCTGATCGATGCGATGGTGGCGGTGATGCAGCCCACGCTGGAGGATGTGATCCAGGATCCAGCGGCCGGCACCGGCGGCTTCCCGATTGCGGCGCTGCACTGGATCCGCGAGCACCACGACATCAGCGAGCTGACGGAGCAGCAACAGCAGAAGTTCTATCGGCGCACCTTCTACGGCATGGAGCATGTGCAGGACACGCACCGGTTGGCATTGATGAATCTGATGCTGCACGGGCTGGATTCCCGGCCGGGCGAATGCGGCATCTGGTATGGCGACACCCTCAGCGGCGACGGCCAACAGCTGCCGCCGGCAACCCTGATCCTCACCAACCCGCCCTTTGGCACCAAGAAGGGTGGCGGCCTGCCCAGCCGCAAGGATTTCACCTTTCCCACCAGCAACAAGCAGTTCTGCTTCCTGCAGCACATCTACCGGGCGCTCAGGCCCGGCGGCCGGGCAGCGGTGGTGCTGCCCGACAACGTGCTGTTTGAAGGCAACGTGGGCAAACAGATCCGCGAGGATCTGATGCACAAGTGCAACCTGCACACGATCCTGCGCCTGCCCACCGGCATTTTCTACGCCCAGGGCGTGAAGACCAACGTGCTGTTCTTCAGCCGCGGCCACAGCGACAGGGACAACACCCAGGAGGTGTGGGTGTACGACCTGCGGGCCAACATGCCCGCCTTCGGCAAGCGCACCCCGCTGACGCGGGAGCACTTCGCGGAGTTTGAGGCGGCCTATGGCCCCGATCCCCACGGCAAGGCGCCGCGCACGGCCACAGGTCCGGAAGGCCGCTGGCAATGCTTCAGCCGTGAGGAGATCGCAGCGCGGGGCGATAGCCTGGATCTGGCCTGGTTGCGGGATGATTCCACTGAAGATGGCGCCGACCTGCCGGAGCCAGCGGTGTTGGCTCAGGAGGCGATGCAGGAGCTGGAAGGAGCGTTGGAGGATCTGCGCGCGATCCTGGCGGAGCTGGGGGAAGAGGTGGAGGAGTTGGTGTGATGGAGGAGCGGGAGTTACCGGTGGGCTGGGCCGTATTCCCGCTCGAGGAACTTATTGATCGCATTGAGGCTGGAAAGAACTTTCGCTGTATCGAGCGACCTCCTCTTGACGAAGAAATTGGAGTTGTCAAAGTAAGCGCTGTGAGTTGGGGAAGGTTCCGAGAGGAGGAGAGCAAGACAGTTCCTCCCGGTGTAGAACTTGATCCAGAGACGAGGATCTGCGAAGGTGACTTATTGTTTTCGCGGGCTAACACGATTGAGCTCGTTGGGGCTTGTGTGATGGTCGAGATGATCGCCAAGGATCTTCGACTCAGCGACAAGATCTTGAGGCTTGTGGTTGCAGACCAGGAGATCAAGCCATGGATCTATCGATATCTTTCCTCCCCTGAAGCTCGCAAGTATCTGTCAGAGACATCAAGCGGCAATCAGCTTTCGATGCGCAATATCTCTCAGAAAGTCTTGCTTAAAACGACGATCCCGCTTGCTCCTCTCAACGAACAACGCCGCATCGCCGCCAAGCTCGACACCACCCTCGCCGCCGTCGACGCCTGCCGCCAGCGGCTCGATGGCGTGGCGGAGCTGCTCAAGCGCTTTCGCCAGGCCGTGCTGGCGGCGGCCACCTCGGGGAAGTTGACGCGGGAGTGGCGGGAGGAGAGGGGAATTGAGATGGATAGATGGAAAAACTACTCCTTTGACTGGTATTTGCTTGTCAATAGCGGATGGTGACCACCAAGCTCCCCCGAAGTCGGATGACGGGATACCGTTTATAACGATTTCAGCTATTAATGATTCGGTACTCCGAGTTGACAAGGCTACCCGCCATGTGCTCGAGTCTTATTACGCAGGCTTGAGTGATGCTCGAAAGGCGCGTAGAAATGACATACTTTTTTCGGTTACTGGCTCCGTTGGGATTCCTGCACTTGTCGAGACACAGCAACGCTTTGTCTTCCAGAGGCATATCGCTCTGTTGCGACCTGATGTATCTGTTGTATCCCCCAGGTTCCTCTACTTCTGGCTCTTGACGGAGAATGTTCGGCAACAGTGTTTGAAGGACGCTACAGGAACTGCACAGCTCACAGTCCCTCTCGGCTCCCTGAGATCCATGCCTTTAAGGATTCCTTACCTGAGCAAGCTGCGATTAACGAGCGAATTGAAGCCCTCTTCACCCTCGCCGACCAACTCGAAGCCCGCCTCAACTCCGCCCGCAGGGTCGTCGATCGCCTCACCCCAGCCCTGCTGGCCAAGGCCTTCCGCGGCGAACTGGTACCCCAGGATCCTGAGAATGAACCGGCAAGCGAGTTGCTGGCCAGGATCCGGGCGGCCCGCCAGGCGGGGGCCAGTGCAGCCAAACCCTCGCGGCGCGGGCGGCGCAAGGCTGCAGCCAGCCCGGCACAGCTCCACCTGGATGCCGCCCCAGTCCCACCCGATTCGCTACCCCCCGATCTACTGGCCTGCCTGCTGCGGGAATGCGGACCGCTCAGCGAGCGCGCACTGCTGGCGGCTTCAGAGCTGAGACCGGAGACGTTTCGGGTCCAGCTGGCACGGGAGCAGGGGCTGGGTGCGGTGCGCGAAACCCGCGACGATGGCCAGGTGCTGATGGAGGCGGTGGGGTGAGTATCCTGCACTGGCTCGAAATCAGCAACTTCAAGGGGTATCGCAGCTCCGGGCGCATCCCGCTGGAGCATCCCTCGGTGTTGATCGGCCCCAACAACTGCGGCAAAACCACCGCCCTGCAGGCCATTGCCCTCTGGTCCACCGCCGTGCGCACCTGGCAGCTGGAATCCAAAGATTCCAAAGCCAAGAAACGCACAGGCAAACCCCTGAACCGGCTCGCGATTCAAGCCGTTCCTGTTCCCAAAACCCGTCACTTCTGGAAGAATTTAAAGATTTCCGGCCACGAGCTGCAGATCTCCCTTGGGCTGGAACTGGATGGAACGGTTGTACCGGTCACGATGGTGTTTCGTCATCACGCCAGCGATGAACTGATCTATGCCGAACCGCATCCCGCCACCGCCAGCAACCCCCAGGCCCTGACCAGAGCCGCGCAGTTGGATGTGGCCCTGCTCTATCCCATGTCGGGCATCTCAGCCGATGAACCGCTGATCACCCGCAATCGGATCGACTACCACATGGGTCGCGGCAGCACCGCTGAAGTGTTGCGCAATCTCTGCCTTGTGGTGCAGCAAGACAACCCCAGTGACTGGCTGGAAATCACCCAGCTGATGCAACGCCTGTTTCAGGTGCAACTCAGCAACCCCACAGGAGAACGAGGGAGGGTCATTGGACTTGTCCTATGAACAGCCTGGGGCTGATCGGCCCCTGGATCTCTCCCTGGCGGGGCGTGGCTTTCAGCAAATGTTGCTGATCCTGGCCCACTTGTATTCCCACAAGGGCAGTGTGTTGCTGATCGATGAACCCGATGCCCATCTGGAGATCCTGCGCCAGCAACAGTTCTATTCCCTGCTCAGCACCATCGCTGATCGCAATCGCTGCCAGGTTTTGATCGCCACCCATTCCGAGGTGGTGATGCAGGATGCTCTCGACAACCATCTCACCTTGATCCTTGACGGCCAAGCCGATGACCTCGCCAGCAAGACTGACATCAAGGAATCCCTCAAGCGCTTTGGTGCCGCCCACTACGTGCGCGCCCGGGAGACAGGCCACGTGCTTGACCTCGAAGGCAGCACCGATCTCGCCATGCTCCGCGCCTTTGCAGACCGGTTGCAGCATCCCGTTCGCGATCAGATCACCGATGGCTCGCAGCTCAATGTCTACTACCTTCAAGACAATCGCCCCGCCCCTGGCCAAACACCGGAGGAGCTTCTGGATGCTGTCGAAGGATCCTATGGCCAGAAAGCCAGAGATCACTTCTTCGCGCTGCAGCGCATCATCCCCACCCTTCGCGGCCTGGAGATCATCGACAATGACAATCGCGGCCTGCAACCCACCCAGGATGCCGGCTTCTCACGTTTGCCATGGAAGCGCTATGAACTGGAGAACTACTTCATCACTCCGCAGCTCCTGATCGATTGGGCACAACCTCCACAAGCCGACCTATTCGACGATCTACGACAAGCCAGCCTCGATCAGATCATTTTGGAGATGATCTTTGCTGGCAATGAGAGCGACTTCGCGAATTTCAGGGAAGCCAATCCCGCCACCCAGGCCACGCTCTGGCGCGCCCAGACCCAGACGATCAAACTCAGCTCTTTTGCAGAGGAGTTCTTCAGGGCTCTTGCCTCTGTCACCGGCAGCTCCATTCAGTTGCGGAAACGAGACCTTTATCTCCTGATCGATCACGTTCCAGTGGCTGCCATCGATCCCGAAGTGAGTGACAAGCTGGATGCGATTCATCGCCTGCTGCAGCATTGAGCCACGGCTGCGCTCTGCTGATGCTCTGCGTCGCTCAGCTCCTCCCCCCCCACCAGGGCGTAGGTGCTCTTCTCGCAGCGGGTGATGCCGTTGCCCGTGAGCACCTTGCCCACCATGCGCTTGACGCGTTCGGTGGTGTAGTCGATCTGGATCACGTCTTCCCCCAGGATCCGCCGGGCCACGTCCTGCGCTGGTCCGCGTGGCTCATGGGCATGCCTTCGGCGATGGGCTGCTCTCAGACACGCATCCAGTCGGTCGCTTCAATGCCAGGGTATGTCGTTTGGCCCGCGCCGCCGCCCGTGAGCTCAGCGACGGGATTGTCAAGGCCACTGGTCAAGAGCTGAGTGCGCGTTCAACAAGTGGGCAGGTGCGTTTCAAGCCATGCCAATCAA
>Ga0194129_10009283_pt1 | contig 11079 bp, 10 predicted proteins | sample TA2KigCa35mmetaG_FD_150862 | JGI IMG/M metagenome (GOLD analysis project Ga0194129, IMG submission 150862) | Freshwater microbial communities from Lake Tanganyika, Tanzania - TA2015038 Kigoma Deep Cast 35m | ecosystem: Environmental > Aquatic > Freshwater > Lake | place: Tanzania: Lake...
TTTGCCAGTTTAGGTTGATGTAAAAGATTAAGCGTATTTTGAAGTTGATTCTGAATTAATTCGCTTCTTGTATTTTGTTCAGCTTGAATTTGTTCAGCGATTTCTAGTCGTCCCCATTCTTTTTTTAATTCTAGTATAAAATCTGTATTCGAAAAATGTTGCGTTGAGGTATAACATAACCCTCCCAAACCAATGGAATTCATCTTTTTGTGAATTACATCCAACGCAACGCGCTTTTCTGATACCACCAGTGTTGATTTTTTCAACTCGAGCATTTTTCCAATAAGATTTACGATTACTTGTGATTTCCCTGTTCCTGGTGGACCTTGAACCACACAATTTTCGTTACGAACTTTGGTTAATACCTCAAATTGATCAGGATCAGTTGGGACTAATTCATTTGTCGAAAATGGCAATGAAATAGTATTTTCACCTTCGGAAACACCAAGAATTTGATTTAACCCAATAGAGTATGAATCGCACTGCATAAGTTGTTCAATCTCTCGAAGCATCTCAAAACGGTGCGGATGAAAATTACCAATAAATTGTTTGTTTTCGTCTATCTTAATTGAAGGTACAGTGGATAGTTGTTCAATTATTTCTTCGCCGTTTTCCTTTAAGCCAATTGAAAATTCACGTTCAAAAAACCACGATAGAAAAGGGTTAATATGATTCTCATCACTTATTTGAAGAAGAACCTCACCCGTCAATCGATTCAGGTTCAATTTAACTTCTTGAAGAAATAGGGGAATCGCATAATTTATTTCTTTCCACGTAAGACTTACAATCCCGCTAGAGATACATAATGGATTGATTCCAAATTCCTTCTGAAAAGAATTAACTGTTCTGTTGAGTTTTTCCCACGATTGATCAATGCTAATTGAATTCGTTGTGATTTCTATAATTCCTACAGAAAAAACAGTAGCCAGAGGATCATTTTTAGAAAATTGAAAAGTGTTTTTAACATATGACTGAAGCAATTCCTTAATTTCAGTATTTTGTATGTTTTCACTCATTCTTTTAAAAATAAAAATCCCGGAATCGAAATGAAACCGGGATTGAAATTAATTGATTATTTTTTATAAACCAAAGGCTTGTTTTACTGCATCAACGTAATCTAATTTTTCCCAAGTAAACAACTCAACTTCTTTAGTGATTACAGTTCCATCCGGTGAAGTAAATGATTTTGTTACAACCTCATTTTTTCTTCCCATGTGACCATAAGCTGCTGTTTCTTGATAGATTGGATTTCTCAATTTTAAGCGTTGCTCAATGAAGTACGGACGCATGTCAAAAATTTCAGAAACTTTATCAGCGATTTCACCATCCGTTAAGTTCACTTTTGATGTTCCGTAAGTGTTAACGTACAAACCACATGGTTTAGCAACACCAATCGCGTAAGAAACCTGTACTAAAACTTCATCGCAAAGTCCTGCTGCTACTAAATTTTTAGCAATATGACGTGTTGCATATGCAGCTGATCTGTCCACTTTAGAAGGATCTTTACCTGAAAAAGCACCACCTCCGTGAGCTCCTTTTCCACCGTAGGTATCAACGATAATTTTTCTTCCGGTTAAACCAGTGTCTCCATGTGGTCCACCGATTACAAATTTTCCGGTTGGATTAATGTGATATTGAATTTCAGCATTAAACAAAGCTTGAAGTTCAGGCTTTAATTTCGCTGTAACACGTGGGATAACGATTTCAACGATATCTTTTTTAATTTTTGCTAACATTTCATTTTCAGAAGCAAAATCATCATGTTGCGTAGAAACTACGATTGTGTCTATACGTTGAGGAACATTATCATCTGAATACTCAATAGTTACTTGAGATTTGGCATCCGGACGTAAATACGGAATAAGATTAGGCTCATTATTTCTTATGTAAGACAATTCTTGTAAAATTTTGTGAGCTAAATCTAACGCAAGCGGCATGTAGTTTTCAGTTTCACGCGTTGCATAACCGAACATCATTCCTTGGTCTCCTGCTCCTTGATCTTCAGGATTCGTTCTTTCAACTCCTTGGTTGATATCCGAAGATTGTTCGTGCAATGCAGAGAAAATTCCACAGGAATTCGCATCAAACATATATTCAGATTTAGTATATCCAATTTGTTTAATAGTTTCTCTTGCGATTGATTGCACATCAAGGTATGACTTTGTCTTAATTTCACCAGCCAAAACAACTTGACCTGTAGTTACAAGTGTCTCGCAAGCAACTTTTGAAGTAGGGTCAAAAGCCATGAAATGATCAATAAGAGCGTCTGATATTTGGTCAGAAACTTTATCAGGGTGTCCTTCAGATACGGACTCAGAAGTAAATAAATATGGCATTACTTTATATTTTTTAGAGTACAAAAGTAGTAATTCTAGTCTGAAAGCAAAAGAGTTGGATAAAAATAGGCGAAATTTTATTTTCGTTTTGACCTAAATTTCAAGATCTAATAAATAACGAGTATAATTTCTACAAACTTTGGAATGAAATAAAGTTAAAAATAATATGTATTTTTGCATTGTTCTTTGGTTTTCGTTTACGCGAAATTAAAAAGGAATCCGGTGTGAATCCGGAGCTGTATCTGCAGCTGTAAGCACTGTAAGCGGTTGATAACCACTGTGAAAACGGGAAGGTAACCAGCGTTGGTGTGAGCCAGAAGACTTGCCTTTGAACAGAGAGAAGACTTCAGAATAAAGTCGGACTCGTTAATGGGTTGAGTTGCGCCCGTTCGTTTCCTTCTTTTTTCATCTTCTTGTTTTTAGTTTATTTATTAACCGTTTAAAAACAGAACGAATGAAAAAGGTTTTATTATCAGTAGGATTATTCCTAAGCGTGTATTCAAATGCACAAAATTATTTACATCAAGCCATTATTTTAAATGAAGGCTATTTTGATTATCAAACAAATGAAATTATTGAGCCTGCGACTATCGGAAAATATGATCCGGTTTCACAAGCATATTCAGTGGTTGATACGCTGGAGGGAATGCGTTTTTCCTCTGATTTGATTATTGATGGAAACTTCTATTACGTGGCAGCAGATTCAAAAATCTTTAAAATGGATTTGAATACGCACCAAGAAATTTCATCGGTTTCTTGTCCTGGAGTCCGAAATCTTGGAATTTATCAAAATAAGTTGGTGGCAACGAGAGGCGAATACATGGCCAATTACAACGCGTATTTGCATGTTTACAATGCCCAAACGCTCGAGTTAATTGCAGAAATAGATACCGTGCAAGGACCTAAATGGGCTGCTCAAAATATCGTAATGGATGGAACCTCAGCTTATATCGCTGTGAATAACGGGTTTGAGTGGGGAAATGAAAAAGGAATCATCGGGAAGTTGGATTTAAATGCATTGACTTATGGAAATGAAATCGATTTGGGACCTGATGGAAAAAATCCGGATAATTTAGTAAAAGTTGGTTCTTTTCTTTATTCCGTAAACAACAAAGATTGGTCAGGCGCTTCAATTTCAAAAGTAGCTTTGGATGGAACTTCAAATTCGACAGTAAATATTGCAACAGCATCTACTGGTTGTGGAACTTCTGCATTACGAGGGGATAAATTGGTGTATCAAATTTCAATGGAAACAACCTTAAATGAATTTGATATTAACGTGATGAATAATGTTGGACCTGTGAGTGGACATTCATTGAACTATTATGAATTGGCTCAAGAGCCAGTTTCGGGAAATTTATTCACAAGTGAAACGGATTTCTTTTCTTTCGGAAAAGTGCATGTTTTTGATGCAAATAATAATGAATTGAGCAATTTCAATGTGGGAATTTCACCGGGAACTATTGTTTTTGATGTTCGCTCAACATCTGCAAACTTGAATGAATTAGCCTCTAACATTACTGTATATCCAAATCCAACTACGGACTTTTTGAATGTAAATGTTGAAGGAACGAAACAAGTTTTGGATTTGAATGGAAAAGTGTTAATTTCTTCTGATGTGAATAACATTGATGTTAGCAGTTTGAATTCTGGAATCTATTTTCTTGAGGTTGAAGGAAAGAAAGTTTCTTTTATAAAGAGATAAGTTTAACATCTGCTTTTATAAATCCCGGGTGCCTTTGTATTCGGGATTTTTGTTTTGTGGTGCTTTTTTTTCAGCAAAGTTATTCTGCTAATTTTTGGACTAAAGTTTTTTCGATTAAATGACTTTCTTTTTTGCTCACTTCAAATTCAGTTGAGAACTTCTTCCAAGTAGAAAGTACTTCTTTTACCTGTTCAATAATTTCATTTCCATTATTGATTCCAAAGTAAGAGGCTAATTTCAACAAGTCATTTTTACCAATTTCTTGATACGTATTTGCCACTGAAAGACTGTGATATCCTCCCGGAGAAGGTGAAAAGGTTAAATCGTACGCAGGAGCTAAACGCCAATTACCATTTTGATTCATTAAAAAAGCAACGTTTTTACTATGGTCGTCCATATTGGAAGCATATACATTAAAAACGGCCAAACGAAATACTTTTTCGCAAGCGGTTAAATTATTTTCCAATCTATTTGCTGCATCCATAACATGGCCGTAATCCAAGGTGCTGTAACGAAAGTCATCGTGTAATAACCCACAGGCAGAATGAAGATGCAATCGTTGGTTGCCAATACGATCAAAGCGTTTCGTTCCGAAAAACACCTTTCCTTTTTCAGAAAAAAATAAGTTTGATTCACTCATTTCAATGCCACAAGCAAGAGCCATTTTGTAATAGGCATATTCAATACGTGCGATATCTTTAAAATCATTTAATGCGGGAAATTTTATAATCCAAGGCTCAAATCCTTCCTGAATTACAGTCGAGTATTGATTCAATTTTGTATTGTAATTCACAAATATTTTCGGTCGAGCACCAACTGAATTTCCACCGAGATGATACAATTGGTCTAAAAATGAGGCATTGCCAGTTTTTAATAAATCTTCTGATTCTTCTGTGATTTGGTCTAAATTTATTAATTCATTTTCTGGTTTTCCTTCATCGGTAATAGGTTCGTATATTAACGCACCTTGAGCATTTTTTCCAAGCAGAGAAAGTCGGTCCAAGACACTTATCTCTTTTGGGTTTTTTCCGCTTTCAATTAATTTTCGATCCAAAAGTAATCTGCCCCAACCATCGGGAATTGAATCATTGAATATGCCAAAAAGTCCGTCAAATGGCGCTCTGGGTGAAAGAAGTATTTCAGTTGTTTTTTTAAGTTTAAATGGAGAAATCTCTAAGTCACTTTCTAAAAAGGAATCCTCAAAGCGAAAATAAATTTCCTGATTTTGCTCAACGAGGGTTCCCGCCTCAAGGATTGATGTTCCGAAATCTAGTGAAACTTTAATTCTTTTTTGACTCATTTCGCGTTACTTAAATAGTTTTTCTAAATCCTTGTTTTTATTTGGCTGAAAAACCAGTTCAAAATCACTCAATTTTCCTAATATAAAAGCAATTTTCAATAATGATTCTAATGAAATTTGACCACTCGATTCAAATCGTTTGTAACTCCCCAGAGAAACATTGGCTCGCTGAGCGAGTTCACTTTGCGACATTTTAATTTCTTTGCGTAGAGTTCTAGTTCGTTGCGCAAGTTCTTTGCGAATGTCAGTTGGATTTTTATCAATTGAATATTGATTCATTATAGCTAAAATAATAGCCAAATATACTACTTTTAAAGTAAAATAGCTAATATATTGTCTTTTTTATCGGTTAATTGTAAGGAATAACAGTGCGTAAATGTACTTTTGTAAGCTCGGTTTGGAGGAAAGACTGGGTGAGGGAATGAGTTTTTGAGGAAATGATATTTTGAGGGAATGACTGGGTGAGGGAATGAGTTTTTGAGGAAATGATATTTTGAGGGAATGACTGGGTGAGGGAATGAATTTTTGAGGGAATGACTGGGTGAGGAATGAATTTTTGAGAGAATGAGTTGGTGAGGGAATGATTTTTTGAGGGAATGACTTGGTGAGGAATGAATTTTTGAGGGGATGAGTTGGTGAGGGGATGATTTTTTGAGGGAATGAATTTTTGAGGGAATGACTGGGTGAGGAATGAATTTTTGAGGGAATGACTTTTTGAGAGAATAAGCGGAGCAAGTTGAGCTTGTCAAAACTGTGTTTTGCACTTATTTCATTTAAAAATCCTCCTTCACTTTTAAATCCGTTGGGTTTTGTCTTGAGTCCCATAATGTGTGAATAATAATATTTTCACCCTGAGGTTCGTAGAAAAAAATGAAGTGTTCAATGATAAAACCTCGTACATTTTCAATTTCGGTTTTTACACCAATTTCTGGTTGCTGTAACAATATGGCTAATTCCGTTCTGAATCTCCCATAAAGTTTTACTGAATAACTTTTACTTTTATTTCGGGCAGAGTAAAACTCTAAAATTTTAAAAAGTTTTGATTTCGCCGACAAGGACCAAATTATTTTTCCTTTGCCCATTTTGCCACCTCAAGATCGATTATTTCTTGTTCTGAATAAAAACCTTGCTCAATCTCATTTTTAGAGTGTAAAATATCATTAGCTTGTTCGGCTGTCAAGTTCATAAATTCTTTATCGGCATTAGAATCAAGAATTGACTTAATCGCCTGAAGAAACGAAATATCATTAATTTCAGAAATTCGTTGCGTTAATAATCTTTTGAGTTCAATTGATGTCATATAACAAATATAACGAAATTTAATTTGAAAAAGTAGGCATGAAAAGTTAATAAGTCCTTAAATAGTAATTTGAGGGAATGATTTTTTGAGGGAATGACTTGGTGAGGAATGAATTTTTGAGGGGATGAGTTGGTGAGGGGATGAGTTGGTGAGGAATGAATTTTTGAGGGAATGACTGGGTGAGTGAATGATTTTTTGAGGGAATGAGTTGGTGAGGGATGACTAGTTGAGGGAATGACTGGGTGAGGGAATGACTGGGTGAGGGAATGAGTTGGTGAGAAATGATTTTTGAGGGAATGACTTTTTGAGAGAATAAACGGAGCAAGTTGAGCTTGTCGAAACTGCGTTTCTCACCACTTTTCAGGACATTTTATCCTTTTTCATCCTTTTTTAAACGTTCCACTTCTGCCTCCAGTAGCTTGATGTATTTGTCTTTGTACTCGTCTTGGTAGTTGTTTGTTTGTGATTTGATATCAACATTTGCAACTTGATTATTGCTCACATTAAATATCTGCGAAGCATCGAAGTTCAGAATTTGAGAAACTGAAACCTCCAATAATTCAGCAATACGGTACATTTTGGTAACCGTTAGTTCTACTTCTCCGCGCTCCAATTTACTATATCCGGAAAGGCTCATTTCGAGTTGATCTGCAAATTCTTCTCGGGTAATATTCTTCAGTTCTCTGAATTTCTTGATGTTTTCTATTGCTTCTTTCATTGTGTAGGATTGACCTCAAAAGTAGCAAAATAATTTTATTTAGGATATTAAAGCCGAATAAAAAGCAGAAAGTTTACAAATAGCACTCTACATTTGAAAAAACAATTTTTGGTGAAAAAGAAAGTTTACATAAAATATTAAATATGCCAGAGAGAGTATTAGTAGTTACAGGAGTATTTGCCAACCACACAACCAAATTGTATAATTAAAAAAAAAATGAAATGTTGAAAAAAGGTATTGTAATAGTTAGTATATTAAATATGGGATTTTGTTTTTCACAAAAAATAAATGACATAAATGGAAATTCTTTAAATTACAGAAAGGTAGGGAATCTATATTGGACCGATAATATTTCTACTACCAAATTGTGGGGTACTAAACGAAACATAAATATGGTTACTTCTGCCCCGATGCCTGATTTAGATTATGGAGGAGGATATTATATTGATCAAAATTCAATTCCGTTATTCTCCAATAGATTTTATTTGAATTACGAAGGTAATTTTTATTATACCTGGAATACGGCTAATAATTTTACAGCGTTTAAAGAAATCACAACTCAAAAAAAATATAACCAGATTGATAATTCAAACTCAGACATCTCAAATAGTAGCATATGTCCGTGTGGATGGAGAGTGCCTAGTCTTGATGATGTTTCGGACCTACTTGTAGCAACAAAAGTATTTGGCACAAAAGAGGAATTTAGAAATTGGATTTTTGATAAGGGCTTATTTGATTCTAAATTCATGTTTAATTCTGCTGATGCTTATGCAATTAAAGAGGATATTAATCCTTCTGCTTTAGAAAGTAAACTTTTTATAGGAAACGAATTTGACGGTATTTTCGGAATGCAAGGAAGTGATAAATACAAACCATTAAAAAAAGATGAAATGTTTTCAATTTGGTTAAGTAATATTGGAGCATCTGCAGGAACAGATATGCAAATTGATGGTTTAGGTTTATATATTGCAAAAAATAAAAATAATAAATTAAGCCTTGTAATTAAACCATTTATGTCTTCTCATATGATGTCTGTTAAATGTGTTTCTGACGATAAAGGATTAAAGAAATACGAGGAATGGATACAAAATCTAAAATTAGAGGCCGATGAAGAAAAATCCATGGAATCTTATTTTGATTCTCTTTTACTGAATAAAAAGTTCACTCAAGCCTATGATTTTTTGAAAAACAAGTTTAAGGATGATTTGCCAGAAATAGAAAAATGGACAGAAGCTGATAAGAAAAAAAATGACTTTTTTGAAGCAATCGGTCGTGGCGAAATAATAAAAGAAAATGGAGTTGATGTATATGCGTATGGTAGATGTGATAAATATTATGAATGTCAAGGTGGACGTCAAGCAAATTCATTATACTGCAAAGGACATAACGAAAAAGTAAAGAATTCAGCATCATTAAGTTTAAGTACCAAGTTATACAATAATTGGAATACTAATTTCAAAAAGTACGTATCTGAATTGTTGAGTCAAAAAGCATTAAAAGAGTCAAAAAACTTAATTGATTTTTATTCCAAAAAGCAAATTTATGTGAATAAAAAAGAGGAGGAAAATCAGATTAATCTTTGGAATGATGAAATAGCATTCATCGAAAATGATATTCTCATTAATGAATTAAAGAGAAAAGCCTTAACTCAAGCCGAAAGTCTTTTTACAGGAAAATGGCATTTCGAATCGAATGATGTATCTCTTGAAAACGGTATTATCGTAAAAATGGAGGAAGACTGGGTTGTTAATAATGACAGAACTTATGTTTATTCAAGTAAATTTAAAAGGGTTAAAGAAGGTACATATTTTCTTGATTACCTTGAAAAAGGTGTTTTTGAAATACAATCAGATAATGATGGTATTTATGTAATTGCCCACATTACAGAGGAAAAGGGTAAAGCTTCAAAGAGAATTGATAAAATGAAATTTGAAAAGCTTAGTGACAAGAAAGCCAGTCGAACTTTAAACGTTAATGGAGCCAAATCCCCCTTGAAATTAAAAGGTGAAAAGTTATAATAAACATAACCTTTATTTTTCTTGAAAGGAATTGGTGGTGAATAGATAATATTTTAAAACTCTTTGGTGTTGATTTTCATTGATGCCAAAGAGATTTTTCTTTCACCCAACTCCACTCACCCCATACAACGGGATATTCGTCATCTAGCTTTCTTGGTGGTAATTGGAAATGACTGATTGTACTTAAAGCAACAATTGAACTTCTGCCAGTTCTTTGCCTATTTGTTGTACACCGGTTAAAATTCTTCGTATTTGGGCAGTAGAAGGTTTTTTAATTCCTTTAATATATTGAGCTAATAAACTCTGATTCATGCCAATTCTTTCGGATAAGGCCTTCGCGTTGATTACTTTGTAAAACTCAAAAAAACTTTCAAGATCATACGTAAATTTGAGTTCGTTTACTTGATAGGTAAAACCAGATTCTTCAAATGTTAGATTAATGGCCTCAACTAAATTTGTTAATAATAGCTCAAATGTTTCTGCCTCAGATGCAATAAATTTATTTTTTGAAACGATGGTTGCGCTGTAACCAACATTCTCTTTCAGTATCGTAACGTGTAATTTTGGTTTCTTCATCGTTTTGTTGTTATAATGTCTGCTTGTTTCAAAATAGCCGTCAACAATCCTTTCTTAACTTCTTTTCCAGCATGGTAAGGAACTGTTAATTGTTCTTCTTTTGCCGGGTGTTTCATTATTACATGACTTCCCTTTTGTCGTATTTCAATCCAACCATCTTTTTTAGAAGTCGGAAAAGCTCATTGTATTTCATACAAAGGTAATATATTTATTACTAATTATTTTTCTGGTTTTAACGGATCATCTATCAAATTCAGGGAAAAACAAAAATCAATATCATTACGGTTCACCATTCAAAGAAATTAGTACGATCGAAGCTTTTTAAGAAATAGTTTTTCACCCGACTCCACTCACCCCGTACAACGGAATGTTCGTCATCCAGCTTTCTTGGCGGTAATCTGTAATTAATAAATTTTGAAAATAATTAATTCTGAAAAGTAAGCATTGAACACACTTTTTCCCACGACTTTTTGTCGAATTTCACATTTTTTCGTACGACTTTTTGTGATTTTCAACACTTTTTCGTACGACTTTTTGTGATTCGGTGAATTAAAAAGCGAAGGTTTACCAGAAAAATTTACTTCTTACCGAACAAAAACCCATTCATTTTCAGAGGATTGAGCTTCGTTGAATTCGTAATTATCCACATTGTACGTTTTGAGTTGCTCAATATCTTCCAAATCATTTTCGATGAGGTAACGACTCATGCTTCCTCGCGCGTGTTTTGCAAAAATCATTACCGTTGAAAATTTGCCGTTTTTAAACTCTTTGAAGGTAGGTGTGATTACACGATCCTTTAGTTTTTTAAAATCAAGTGCCTTGCTGTATTCTGCGGATGCCAGATTAATGATAATTTCATCAGAACTCAATTCACTTGCCAGAGATTTGGTGAGTTTTGCTCTCCAGAACGAATAAAGTGATGTTTCTTTTGGAGTTGCTTGAAAAGGAGTTCCCATCTCCAAACGGTAGGGTAAAATCAAATCGGCTGGTTTGAGTAATCCATACAATCCAGATAAAATTCGCAAGCGTTCTTGTGCTCTTTTTTTATTGCTTTCCGAAAGCTCATTGAAGTTCAATCCTTTGTAGGCTTCACCAGTGAAAATTGCAGCTACCGGTAACCACTCCT
>Ga0194129_10009287_pt1 | contig 11074 bp, 7 predicted proteins | sample TA2KigCa35mmetaG_FD_150862 | JGI IMG/M metagenome (GOLD analysis project Ga0194129, IMG submission 150862) | Freshwater microbial communities from Lake Tanganyika, Tanzania - TA2015038 Kigoma Deep Cast 35m | ecosystem: Environmental > Aquatic > Freshwater > Lake | place: Tanzania: Lake...
TTTTCCAAAAGTAGTTTAGAACCATTACCAGTAAATCCACTAGAAGACCCATGCTTACCTGTAAATAGAATTACAAATGATGAAGGTGATATAGTTGGAAGAAATCCAATACCAAATATAAATGTAAAAGAAGTATCATCTGCTGGCAAAGTACTATTTCGTAATGGAGTTAAAATAAAACTATACCCTCCACAAAGATTATATGAAATTATTGATGGTCGTCATAGACTTTTTGCGATGATTGTTCGTGGAATAGAAGAATTACAAGTATCAGTACAAGAAGATAAACAACCTTCTAAATTTAAAAAAATATCTTTTGATGATGATGAAGCTGGAGAAGCTCTTGGAGATGAAGCTGGAGAAGCTCTTGGAGAAGAATCAGATGACCTTCCTGTTGGATTTCCAGTTGCAAGAGGAAAAAGAAAAGCAGGAAAGTAATGTAAAATTATAACATAATTAATCTGATTAAAAAATTGATTTAATAATTCTATATATACTATTAAATTAATAAATATCAATGGAGATCAAAACTTCAACTATTGTTAACACTGAAGACAAAAGTTCACATAATATTTTTCAAGTAGAAAACTATATATTAGCTTTCAACCTAGATACTAATAAAATATACAATTTTAAAGATAAGCAAATATATTTACAAGTTGACATTAAAGACTTTAATATATCTGTTTATAAATTAGATGATAACTATGATATCACTGAACTAATTAGTTTACTTACACATTTAATTGAAAACTACTGTATTAATGATTATGTTGATATCACTGGTGAAATTAATGATTATATAACTTTTAATAAAATTGTTTATAAAAAGTTATTTTCAATATTTTTACCGCACATACCAACTATTAATTGTAATAATAAAAATGTATCATCTGATACAGAACTTATTAAATACAAAGATAAATACTTAGGATTTTTAAATAATAACGAAGTTATTCCAGTTATTATTATTTTGTTAATAATTAAAAATTATGTAACTAATAATGGACTGTTTATTATTCCATTTAATATTTATTATAATGTTTACGAAACAGTAAATAGCGATGAAACTACTGAAAATATATCTAATCATATAATTATGAAAGATAGATATAAACTATCAAATAACAGTTATCTTAACAAAGGTGATCATATATTTAACATTGATGGACGTGAGTTTAACAATATGGGATTTATATACTGCCCTGAAATTAATAGTTCATTACATATTAATACTTATTTACTATTATTTGGTTCATCAAATATTACAGTTACATATGCATCTGAATTAACAGTTAGTAAGTTTAAAAATATCAAAACAGAAGTTTGTAAAGTACCAATAAAAGAAGTTTGTAAAGTACCAATAAAAGAAGTAAAATTAAATATAGATAAATTTATAAGTGACAATCTTAAAGTTCCTATAAAACAACAAGAAATATTTACTTTCAGAGATAAACAGTTTCAAATTATGTCAGAAGAATTACTTGACGAAATAGATATTAATAACCATCCAATTGATATAAATAGATATAACAACTATTATTCATCTAATAAGATTATAGTTATGAAAGATGATAAAGATGAAAAACTATATGTACTCAATAAGATATCAGGTAAGTTAATATTAAATAATAAAACTTTTGAAGAAATTATAAGTAAAATTAAGAGTAAGAATAAACGAAAGTTTGAATTTGTGAGAGATGATTTAGAATGTTCTCATATAGTTTATATTTAAACAACTTAATTAACTTAATAAATTTTTATTTATGCTATTATTTTATATGACATATAAAAATATTAAACCTGATATTTGGGGACCACCTTTATGGAAATTTTTACATTATCTTAGTATGGCATACCCTGCAAATCCAACAGATGAAGACAAAGAAAAAATGTTAAATTTTCTACAAAGTTTACAAGAAATTTTACCTTGTGAAAAATGTAGAATTAGTTTTAATAAACATTTAGATGAATTAAATATGGATGATCTAAAATCAGATGAAACATTTGTTAAATGGTTATTTAATGTTCATAATAAAGTAAATCTATCTAATAATAAACCTGAATTTAGCTATGAAGATTTCATAAAAATGTACAGTATAACTAATAATAATAATAATAATAATAGTTTAAAAGAAATAAAAGAAGTTAAAGTTGTTAGTAAACCAGAAATAAAAAACGGAAGTTGTTCGCAAAAAAATAATATAATTATAGGGACTATTGTAGTTATAATATTAATTATATTAGTTAATAAATATTTATAAATTAGTTTAAAAATTAGTTTATAAATTATTAATAATATTTTGTATTTGTGTTATAATTCCATTAACTTGTGTATCAGTATAAGTATCATTTAACCAATCATTAATATCTATTCCTACTTTTTTTAATATATCATCTCTAATATTTACTATATTTACTGCATAATTTCTAATCATATTTTTAACAGATACATTTTGTGTTTTAATACTTCTTATTAATATTTTTACAAGTTCATCACACTTAATATTTTTATATCTTAATCTTAAATCAACATACCAAATAGACCAGAGTGCACAAAATCCACCAGGATCACCAATTTTTTTTCTATTATTTTCAAAAATATCCATAAGTTGAAAACCAATTTTAGGTAAGTATTTATCAGGTGACATATAAGTTATATTTTCATCAATTGCTTTAAATCTTGCTTCTAATAGTTCATCTAATATTCTAGGTTCATAATTTAATCCAGGAGGTGTAGAAGAACCATGTGGTTCAAAACGTTCAACTTGCTTATTTAATACATCATATATAATATAATTTGCGTGAGAACCAGCATTTAATTCAATACCTAATGGTATAATAATAAATTCTGCTTTCTTATCTATACAATCTTGTACTTTTTCATAGAAATCTTCAACTAAATATAACTTTTGATGAACCCAAACTATTTCAAAATTTAAGAATTCACCTCTACTTCCCATAATTATACCCATTGATTTATAAAAGTTATATAAGTTTTCATTCTCATAAAAATCAGGAGATATTGGTGCACATGCATTCTTGTGTGTTTTGAGTAAATAAATTAATCCTAATAAAACATCTAACGTTGTTCCTGTAAAAGTACAAACGTGCAAAGTTTCTCCTTCTTCTATACTTATACACATCTTATTTTTAGCTATAGGATACGAAGCAACACCACATTTTTTAACACCTTTTTTAATATCCTCAACATTTTGTAATATATTCTTTTTAATATGTGAAATACATTCTGATGCTAATTTTTTACTGTCTGTAATTTTAAGAGATTTATTAAAAGCAGTTTTAAATTTACTATCATTATCTTTATTTTTATTATTAAATTCACGAGAACAAATATTTTCCCATTCTTCTTTCCAATTATCTGGTGAATTTTTAAGACGTGAATAATAAGATTTTGCAACTAAATCTGTAAAATCATCATAATCTTTCTTACTTATAATATCTAATACAGATTTATCTTTTTTATTAACTGTATACACATCTAATCTTTTTTTAACTAGAACATCTTCATATTTTCTCCACAAATTTAATAAACAAAGTAAGAATAAACAAGAGTTACCATCATTATTAGTTATTGATAAATTACTATCTTTTATTATTAGATCTAAATACTTTTCATCTTGACTAGTATAATTTTCTAACAATATGTGCAAAGGTATTTTACCATCAATGTTATATAAATTAAAATTAACAGGATACTTAGATTTGGCTATAATTATATCTATCAAAGTAAAATATTTTTCTATTATTGCATAATGAATGACAGTATTACCAAAAATATCTTGGATATTTGGATTACCTCCTGCTTTTAAAATTTCCTCAACAACTTCTATTTGATTTAAATTAACAGCATAATGAAGAGCAGTAAACTCATGTTGATAATCTTGTAAATTAACATTTATTTTACTGTTAATTAATAATTTTGATATATTAGTTAATTGAAGATTACACGAAAAATGTAAAGCAGAATCTCCTGAAGTAGTAACCATATTAATATGAGCAATATGTGGAATTATAGTTTTACATATATTTTCATCTCTTGTAAATATTGCATGGTGTAGTAAATTATAACCTTTGTTATCAGTATAGTTTGGATTTGCATCAGCGTTTAAAAGTTTATTTAAACCGTTAATATTTTTATTCATAACAGCATAATGTAACGGTGTTTTAAAGTTCTTATCTCTTATATTTATAATATTTACACCAATAAGTTCTTTATTAACTTCTAATAAATAATCTAATATTTCATCAAATCCTAATTTTATAGGATAATATAAAATACTTCTATCATCAGAATCTAAAATATCTATCTTTGCAAGTTTTTTTATTAATATTTTAAGTATGTCTAACCTATTATTAATAACAGCATAGGAAATTATATAGTTGTTATTTTTATCTTTAATATTGATATCTAAATCTATATTTTTATCTAAAATATTAATTAATTCTTCCCATTTGTTATATTTAATTAAATTAAATATTTTAGAATAGATATCATCATTAAAATTATTTATAATAGACATATATTAATAAAAAATAAATTATTTTTTTGCAGAGTTTAGTATAAGTTCTAAATAATAATAATAAATACTTGTTAATACTTCTTTCTTCTCATTATGATACTCTCTAATTATATTGTTTCCATCATTGTAAGAAAAGAAATTAATTTGTCCTATCTCATTATTATTTTCAACTGATAAATTTAATTTTTCTTTTGTTTCTGCTACATAATAAATATGTTTATATTTAATTCCATTTGTTCCTGTTAAATTTTCTTCAATTGGTTCAATTGAATCAATAACATTAAACTTAGAACTGTCAATTCCAGTTTCTTCTACAAATTCACGTATAGCACAATCTCTTTCATTTTCTCCTTTATTTTTTCTTCCTTTTGGAAATCCCCATTCGTTGCTTGTATAAAGTGATTTAACATTGTTAATGTAAAAATCTAGAGTTGCATCTAATTCAGTATCTTCTTTTAATTGAGTAAATTTATTTTTTGCAATATAATATTCTTTTTTGATATTATTCATCTTATTCTCATCATTGTTCCATAAATTTACCCACAATTCATCAAATGTTAATTTACTTATTTTTGAAATCTCTTCAGGGATCATATGTTGAAATAAAAAATTTATACCATCTATATTATCTACTTTGTATTTACCTCTTATAAAATCAACAAAACCAATAGAATGTTTCCGCTGAGCTAGTAAAAATTTAATTTGAGGCATAATTTCACCAAGTAAATTTAAATCTTCTCTTGATGTTGGTGTAATGTTAAATATATGTGATTTAATATTAATAGGATTATGATTAATACTATAATTTAAAGATGATAAATCAACTAGTATAATACCCCAACTAGTAATTGGAATGTTACAATCTTTATAATCGTGGAATTTACTGTTACAGTTAGTACAGGTGTGATTTTTATTATTATACATTTATTTTATTATTTTATTCTTGTTCAGATGTTAAATCACTTAATTCATCAACTTTTTTATTTTCTAATAATTTCTGTTCTTCTCTTTTTGCAATATCATTTTCAATATCTAAATAATCTTTTATTGTACCATATGTAGCTATATCTTTTGAAAATATATCTTCATTGTTTTTAATTTCTTCTTCTGTAGCAATATTCTCTAGATAACCAATACATAGAATACGATCTGATTTATTAATTATTTTTTTGTTTAATATTTTAACTCTCATAAACATTCCTTCTTTGATAACTATATATTTTTGTTCACCATTACTTGTTCCTTCTTCTGTTTTTTTAGCAGTCCAAGTATTTAAACGTTGATTAAAAACAAAAACATTTTTATTTACATTTTGTGATGTTTTAATAATTATATCTAAAGGTCCATTAACTAAATACATAATAGGAGGTGTAACACCTTTTGTTCTACAAATAATAGAACTATTAAGGAGAGGTCTACAAATTTGACATAAAAATTTAACTCGAAATAATGCACAACACATTGGATCTTCTGATATTATTTCTGCATCATTGTCTGGTACTATTTCAAGAATTTTACTTACATAACCATAATCTAGAAAACATTTATTGATATGTTCTTTTTCCAGATTATTTTTAATGTGTTTTTTAATGTTATTATCCATTTGAAATGGAGGTATTCTTACAGTTGTATTAAGATAAGTATTAATATAAGGATTATTTACAGATGTTTCAGTCATTGTTATTGATATAAATTTATAATATATTTTTCTTTTAATTATATTTAATCAATTTTTTTTTATAAAATGAATTTATTATTAAGTATTTACTTCTTTTTGCCACCCTTCTTATTACTAGTATTAGTTACTTTAGTTTGTTTACTATTATTTGTTTCCTTATCTGTTAAAATATCTTTATCCAAAAATATATCATCGTTCATATAAACTACATCAGAATCAACATTATTTTCTTCATTTAATTTATTATAATAATCTTTCTTTTTAATTAAATTTTTCTCGACTGATGACAATCTTATATTAGTTGATATTATATTATTCTTATCAAATTTAATTGCTTCGTCTGTATATGTTTCAGTTAATTGTTTTATCTTATCAGTATCTAGTTTTTTAATAAAAATGTCTAATTTCTGATAAGTTTCGTTATTTAAATTATGAAAAAATAATAACATTCCGGAACTATTTTGTGAAACATTTATATCTGGATTATATTTAAATATTATATCTTTTATCTTTTCTAAGTTTTTTCTATCGTTAATTTTTTCTATTTGTTCTTTTAATCTTTTTTTAAATTCAAAAGTATAAGCTTTCAATTCAGTCATTATATATTTAAATAATATATTTAGAATTAAATTTTGTCACATATTATTATATGAATAAAATTAATGATAAAACGGGCGATAAATTAGATGATAAACAATTAGAACAAATGAAAACAAATTTTTCATATCCTGAAGCTCAAGATCAAGATATACAATATAAATTATACAAAAAAAGAGAATTTTATTATAATAAAGTTGCTGAAAGACCTAACTTGCAATCTTATGAAGACATCAAAGAATACCGTGATAATATTTGTGCGAAAGATTTTGCACTTCACGAGTATCAAACTTTATTAGCTAATTTGATAAATCCTGATACACCGTTAAAAGGTTGTATAGTATTTCATGGTCTTGGTACAGGAAAATGTATTCTTCCAGATTCTAAAATAAAAATTTATTTTACAAAAGGTTATAAATATACTGAATATGATATAAGTGTGTTATGGGACCTATTTTCAACTAAACTTACAATAGATGATTCTGGTGGATGTTGGAGTAAACCATCTCAAGATTTATTTGTTGATTGTCATACAGGAAACGGTATAGAAAGAATGCAAATTAAAAATTTATATAGAGAAGAAATAAAATCATTTGTAAAGAAATATATATTAAAGAATGGTGATAATATTACTGCAACTTTTTCACATAAATTTCTAGTTAAAAGAAACAATAAATTAGAATGGACTAATTTAATAAATATTGGAAGTTTAGTTGCAGTTTATAAATATAATGAATTAGAATTTATTCCAGTATCAGAAATACAAATTCTACATCATTCAGATTATGTATATGATTTAGAAGTAGAAAAATATCATAATTATGTTGCAAATAATATTGTTTGTCATAATACTTGTGCAGGTGTTGCTGTTGCAGAAAAATTTAAACCTTTAGTTCAAAAATACAATACTAAAATATATGTTTTAGTCCCAGGACCACTTATTAAAGAAAGTTGGAAACATCACATAGTTAAATGTACAGGTGAAACATATATGAAAAAATTAGATAAAACATCAATATTAGATAAAGCAGAAGTAGAACGTATGAGAAGAAATGCAATAAATCAAGCTATGCAATATTATAAATTTATGAGTTATAAAAGTTTTCATAAAAAAGTTCTTGGTGAGAAAATTGTAGAAAAAAAAGAAGGTACAAAAGTTGCTTATAAAAAAACAGAAGAAGGTGAGTTTGAAAGAGATGTTGCTGTTGATAAATTATATAATCTAAATAATTCTATTATAATTGCAGATGAAGCACACAATTTAACAGGTAATGAATGGGGTGAAGCGTTAAGAACTATTATTAGTAATTCGACAAACTTAAAAGTGTTACTGATGACTGCAACTCCTATGAAAAATCTTGCAGATGACATTGTAGAATTAATTAATTTTTTAAGACCTGTTGATTTTCCTATGGAAAGAGATAAAATATTTTCATCTGATAAAAACTATGAAATGACAATGAAATCTGGTGGTATAGATTATTTTCAAAAAATGGCTTCTGGATATATATCTCATGTTAGAGGTTCCGATCCAATGGTCTTCGCAAAAAGAGTTGATAGAGGAGAGAAACCACCGGGTTTATTATTTACAAAAGTTACTCGTTGTAAAATGTTAAATTTTCAACAAAAAGTTTATGATAAAACTGTATTTGAAGCAGAAGATGCATTAGATAGAGCATCTGAAGCAGTTTCCAACTTTGTTTTTCCTATCTTAAGTCCAGATAAGAAAGAATTAGTTGGAACTGCAGGTAATGCTGGTTTAACAGTTTTAAAAAATCAACTTAAATCTTCACATACTGAATTAAATAAAAAGATCTCTGAATATTTATTTAAAAATGATAAAGAATCTGATTTAATATATTTAACTTCAGACAATAGTACTATTACAGGTAAAATATTAAAAATGCCTTATCTTAAAAACTTTTCAACTAAATTTTATAAAGCAGTCAAAAAATTAAATAGATTAGTGTATGGTAAGAAAGGTCCTAAAACTGGCTTTATTTATTCAAATTTAGTTAAAGTTGGTATTGACCTTTTTGAACAGATATTAATACAAAACGGATATTTATTATTTGAAGAAGATTACAATTCTTATATAATCAACGATGACACTAGATGTTATTATTGTGGTAAATCTTATAAATCTCATCAAAATATGATAAATATAGAAGATACAAAAAAAGAAAAACAAGAGAAAATAATACCAGAACACGATAGTGCATCTTCTACTGATTATGACGAATATAAAAAACATAAAACTTCAGATAAAGTTCCACAACATACTTTTTATCCAGCAACATTTGTTACAGTAACAGGTGCAAGTGGTGATGAAGGTGGTGGTGATGTAATTCCTGAAGAAAAAAAGAGAATATTAGATGAAGTATTTAATAAGATAGATAACAAAGAAGGAAAATTTATTAAATTTGTTTTAGGTTCTAAAGTTATTAATGAAGGTGTATCTCTATATAATGTTGGTGAAGTGCATATATTAGATGTTTATTATAATTTTGGAAGAGTAGATCAAGTAGTTGGTAGAGGTATTAGATGGTGTTCACATTACCAACAGATGAATGAGAATAATGTTTATCCTTTTGTAAATGTATATAAATATGTTGTAAGTATACCAAATGGTTTATCTAGTGAAGAAGAGTTATATCAAAAAGCAGAACTTAAATATTTATTAATTAAGAAAGTAGAAAGAGCAATGAAAGAAGTTGCTATAGATTGTCCATTAAACTTAAATGCTAATATTTTTGATGAAGAAAAGAAACAATTTAAAGATTGTGAGAAAGATAACAGTTGTCCTGCTGTTTGTGATTATACTAAATGTGATTTTAAATGTGCAAATACAAGAATAAATACAGAGTATTATGATCCAGATAGAGGTATTTATAGAGCATTAAAACAGAAAGAAATTGATTTAACAACATTTACAACTTCATTTGCAAGAAGTGAGATTGATTTTTGTAAGAAAAAAATAAAAGAAATGTATTTATTAAATTATATATATTTGTTATCAGATATAATATCTTATGTAAAATCAGAATATCCTGAAGAAAAAGTAGATTTATTTGATGATTTTTTTGTTTACAAAGCTTTAGATGAACTTATACCTATTAATCAAAATGAATTAAATAGTTTTAAAGATACTATTACAGATAAAAATAATAGAACTGGTTATTTAATTTTTGTTGATAAATATTATATTTTCCAACCATATGAACAAAATGAGGATGTACCTATATATTATAGAACAAAATATGTTAAACCTATAACTCAATCTTTATCTTTATATTCATATATTAAGAATTTACCATCATTTACAGAATACAAAAATAAAATGCCAGAAGATTTAGAAGATGGTGATGAAGTTAAAGAAGTACAAGGTTATAATTTTGATATAACACAAGAATATTACGATAATAGAGATGAAAATAAATACGTTGGTATTATTGACAAAGATGTAAGTTTAAAGAAGAGTAAGACAGAAGAACAAGGTGACTTATTTAAATTAAGAGAAAAGAGATCTAAAGTTTTAGAAAAGAAACGTGGAACAGGTATACCATCATTGAAAGGTGCAGTTTGCACAACAAGAGAAAAGAGTTATATAGATAAAGTTGCTAAAGATTTAGGTATTAAGATTGAGAATGACACTAGACTTGATTTATGTATGAAAATTAAAGATAAGATGTTAGAATTAGAAAAATATCAAACTGGTGATAAGAAAACTTATATGATGATACCTGCAAACCATCCTTTGTATCCTTTCCCATATAATTTAGAAGATAGAACACAATATATAATTAAAAACTTAAAAGAAGCAATTCCTATTAAAATAGATATAAGTAAGAAGAAAACAAAAGATGGTTATATTATTACTATTGACGATGATAATAAATTAAAAGATTATAAAGAAATATTAGATAGTTATAAAGCAGAAAAAACAAAAGATGGTTATGTTATTAATATAAATTAAAATTAAGTTAAATATTTATTTTGAACATTTTATCTTATTTATAAACCCAAATATTAATAATATAAGTGCTAAACCAGCAATAGTGGTAAGTGCAATAAAACCATTACGTCCACCATAAGGAAATTTTTTTACTAAATATTTAGTATTTCGTTTATATTTTTTATCAACATCTTTATTATCTAAACCAACTGCTATAAGTAAAATTGATATAAGTAATACAATAAATAGTAAAAGACTTATTATAAATGAATGTTTTTTTAATTTAAAAAATAGTTATAT
>Ga0194129_10009289_pt1 | contig 11072 bp, 14 predicted proteins | sample TA2KigCa35mmetaG_FD_150862 | JGI IMG/M metagenome (GOLD analysis project Ga0194129, IMG submission 150862) | Freshwater microbial communities from Lake Tanganyika, Tanzania - TA2015038 Kigoma Deep Cast 35m | ecosystem: Environmental > Aquatic > Freshwater > Lake | place: Tanzania: Lake...
ATCTAAACAAACTTGAATCAAATAAAATTGAAGTTGAATGTGAAGTTTTTGGGAATACTCGAGCTTACGGATGGGAATATCTTGGTAACAGTCCTAGATTAGTTGTTACACCTTTAACTGAAAGGTGTTAAAGAAGTCTTCTTGTTGCTCTTTAATACAATTATGGTGGAGCTCCTGAGGGTCCATTTGGAACTGGAAAAACTGAAACAACAAAAGATTTGAGCAAGCAAGTTGCTAAACTTTGCTTTGTATTGAATTGTTCAGCAAATTATGAATACAATAATGTCTGTCGTTTTTTTAAAGGTTTAGCTGCAAGTGGAGCTTGGTGTGTCTTCGATGAATTTAATCGAATGGAAAAATCTATGCTTTCTCTTATTTCTTAAGTAATTATTACAATTCAAGGAGCTTTAAAACTATAGCAAACCCATGTCACATTAGAAGAGTAAAAAGTAATTTTAAAATCTGATTGTGCTATCTTTATAACACTTAACCCTGGTTATGCTGGGCGTTCTGAACTTCCGATAAATTTAAAAACTCTTTTTAGATCTGTGTCCATGGTAGTACCAGACTCTATTTTCATCACTGAAATTCTTCTTTACTCTGCTGGATTTGTAGGTGCATTGTAACTCGCCCAGAAAATTGTAAGAGTGTAAAATCTAGCAAATGTTGTTATGTAAAAGAGTGAAATAGCTCATGACTTTGGTCTTCGATCTATCAAAGCGATTATAGGTATTGCTGAAACATTAAAATTACATGCTTAAGATATAAAAGAGAGTGAATTAACTGAGATTATTGATGATTATACTCTAGAATAAATCGGCTATAAATCAGAACAAATTGTTCGAGAAATCATGATTAAGGTTCAAACAAAAATAGGCATAAAATTTTTAATGGATGTTAATGGTATAAATACTAAATCAGGAAATGTCAAGGGTAATGTTAATGCCACTGGTCGCTTGGACGTAGGTGAACTCGTAAAGATTGAAGAATAAAATGAAGTTGATGATGATTAACATTAAGCTATCCATCGAACAGAAACATCAAAAGGTGAAATTAGCAGAAGAGGGTAAGATGATTAGCATGCTGCAATGAATTTAGAGAGTGTCAGAAGCAGTACTGTTTCAATTAATTAATAAAGATTTGAAAATAATTCTGGAAGATAATTAAATCATGAAATTGCGAATGATATGACTTAATTAAAAGGAGAACTTTATGATAAAGTTTGGAATAGAGTTAAATTTTAAGAACGCCAAAGACGAACAGTTTATAGGTAAATTGGTATTGATCCAGATGAAGAATACACTGAAGAAGAACTTGAAGAATTCATAATTTTAAAAGCAGTTAGAGATTTCAATCATTCTAAATTTGCTGTTGAAGAGCATATTATTATTGAAGGAGCAATAAAAGATGTTTTTTAGGGTTCAGTTCCTGATATAGATAGGCCAATATAAGATTATACCAACTTGAAAGAAGCTCTTCATCAAAGCTTTTAGACATGTAAGATAGATTATGCTTAAAATCTTAAAATTAAAGCTTTACAATTTTATGAGATTTTAAGATCGAAACATGGTTGTATAATTGTTGGAGAACCTTAATCTGGTAAATCTACTTTAATTTATTTATTATAAAGTGCTTTGAATAAAGCAGCTTTAAATGAATTTAAATTAGCTGTATCTGAAAAAAGACGTGAGCGACTAATTCTTCTTGCACAAGAAAAAGAAGGATAAATGATAAATGATTAATTATAAGATAATTAAGAAAGTGGTCGTTCTGAAAAACCTGAAGTTATTGGAGGAGCAATAAAAAAGAAAAATAAAAAAGGTGATAAGGAAGCTGCTTAAAAAAGGCTTTTCGCATAATGGTCAGATTTGTATCGAACAACAAAATTAACTTAGGAAGAATTAGATTTAATTAGATAAAATTTGACAGTGAAGGGAGTTGCTTTACGTCGTCTAAATCCAAAAGGAATGACTATTGATGAAATGTTTGGAGTTTTCGATAAAGAGTCTCATGAATGGCACGAAGGTGCTTTCACTGTATTTTATCGTGAATTTTCTGCTAGCAGAGATGATAAGAAAAAATGGATTTTACTTGATGGACCAATAGATTATATGTGGGTTGAAAATTTAAACTCAATTTTAGATGATAATAAACGAATGTCCCTTCCAAATGGAGAATCTATTAAAATGTCTGAAGGAATGTCAATTCTTCTTGAAACTAATCATCTCAAGAATGTTACGCCAGCTACAGTCTCAAGATGTGGTTTGATTAATTTACATAGAAGAGAGAATTGTAATCCCAAAGCTATTTTTAATTAATGGCTTAGAACTTTACCTCCAAATTTAACAGAATATTTAAAAGATTTGGAACTTGCCACAAATTATCTAATGAGTGAAGCTATTCTTATTTATGAGATTGAATAAAAAGCAGGACGTATTTAATGGCCATCTATTGATCTTCATTGGTTAATGTAAAATTTCGTTCGTTTATTTTAAACATTCATTTTCGATTATTTTCTTGATTTCGAGAAAACTAATACTATGAATATGGCTGCAAAAAATATGAATGAACTTGGAAAGTCTCTAATGAATTTAACACTTGGAAATAAATGGGTTGATATGTTAAAAGATCCCAATGAAACATTTTATCATGAAGAAGAAGAACCTGGGACTGAATTACCAAAACCGGCATTAGAAGGATCACAAGAATAATCAAATGAACTATAAACAAAGAAACCTTCTTCCTCATAAGCATCGAGGCTAGGGTCAAGAGCTTAATAACATCGTGTATCCACACCAGATCAAATTGATCGTGAAATTGAAAAGAAAAAAAGATTGCCTCGTAATTGTTTTATTGAAAGTGAAATGAGATATGAAAACGCTTTGAAATTTACTGCTATTTGGCTAGAAGCTTTCATGGTTACTTCATTAGTTTGGACATTTTAACCAATTCTTAGTGATTAGGGCAGACGTGCCCTTGATCATAGATTACAAGTTAAATATGCAGCAGCTAAGACTGATTATTCTACATATCAAAGAGAAAAGAAACGAAAACTTGCTGAAAGAAATCGTGAACGTAGTGTTAGTAATTAAAAATCAATGGAAAAAACTAGGTCAATAGGTAATAAGTCTGGTTTAGGTAATGTGTTTAAACAAAAACAATCAATATCATCAGAAAAATCAAATTCTTAAAGTTAAAATAATTAAGAAGGAAGAAATTAAATGAGATCATCCATGTAAAATTTTGATGGTTACACTGTTTAATGGACTGATGAGTTCGAAGAAAAGCCAATGCTTATTTCAGATTATCCAGAAAACTGTTCTTTTTATGATTTCTACTTCAATTTAGAAAGTTCTGCATGGAATAAATTTTCACTTGAACTTGAAATAGCTGATGCAACTTTATCTTATAGTTAATAATTACCAAGTTAAAAAGGTATTCGTAATTTTTATATTCCAACAAATGAATCTATACGATATTAATATCTACTTGAATGCTTTGTTACAAATCAATCTAGCACTTTCGTTGCAGGCCCATCAGGGAGTGGTAGAAGCAGCCTTATGAGATAAATTTTGTTTGTAGAAGTTTTCAATTTCACAAAATAATTATAAACTGAACATATTACGATGTCTAATTATACTAGTTGTGTTCTTTTTAAAGAAAATATTGAAAAATTACTAGAATGGAGAAAAAGTAAAAAAACTGGAACTAATAAACTTAGACCTCATCTTGACAATAAACTTATTTGTTATATTGAAGATTTGCATTTGGGTGCAGTTGATCAGCATGGAGACCAAACATCAACTGAGGCTGTCAGAGACTATTTAACCTAATAATAATGGTTGAGTTCACGGAAGAGAACATGGAGAGAAATCGAAGACTTAACATTTTTCGGTTGTCTTTCAACAAATTCACCTGAACAAAAAAATTTGAGTCCACGAGTCCTTCATTTATTCAATCTGATTGTTATAGAAATGCCTGCTATGAAGGCAATAAATCACATTGTTGGAAGTCTTTGTGAAACTTTAGTTTTGAACTGGCCGTCATCAATTTAAATTTATTCAAAAGATATTTCAACTGCTTTAATTGAAATCTCTATGAGAATATTTAAACATTTAAGACCTACACCGATGAAAGCTTAATATACTTTTTCATGGAGGGACATTTTTCGTATCTTAAATTCAATTGAAATGGCAGAAGAAAATTCATTAAAGAAGTAAGAAAAGGTCATGAAATTATTTTATCATGAAGTTTATCGTAATTTTGCCGACAGAATTTTAATGAAACATGATCTCATTTGGTTTTAGCAAAACCTTGAAGAGGTCTGCAGGAAAAACTTTTTCGTAGTTGATGAACTTGAAGATTTTACCTAACATGATATGATTTAAAAAAAGACTGATTAATAAAAAAAATTAGATAAAAAAGGTAGTTTGTTGTCAGTTACTTCAGGGATTTCAGCATCCAAAAAAATTAATGATGAAATTGATCCAAAAAGAAAAGACTAATTTTTATGGCCAGTTCATGATCCAGAGTCTTTGTACTTTTCTTCCTGGAATCAAGAAGTAGAAGGATATTACATGGAAGTTGAGAAAATAAATGAAATCGAAAAAGTAGTAGCATCCGTTTTAGAAAGGCACAATGACTCAAATGAAAGAACTCGTATCGACTTAATGCTTTTCAACCATCTTTGTCGTATCATGCTGAAAATACTAAGAGCTATTTCGATGCCGAATGGCCATTTAATAAACGTAGCCATGAAAGGATTTGGTGTGAATCATATCATGAAACTTGTTTCCTTCGCCGCAGGCCATATTTTAAGATATATTGAAGTTTATGATGGTTACAGTCTTGATGAGTGGCATAGTGATTTGCGAAGGGCAGTTGCGTATTGCGGTAACGAAGGCAAGCCATTAACTTTATATCTTGACGAGTATAAATTAAAAGAACCGTAAATGTATTAAGATTTGGCATGTTTAATAAAGAATAATGTTGTTTCTGATATTATCAGAAAAAATGATGTAATGCTATGTCTTGCCAATATTTATTAATAGATAGAAGCTGAGAAAAAAGCACAGAAATATGGTCTAGATGCAAATGACATGAAAAATGAAAAATAGGAATTACAAGAGGAAAGAGATAGATAAGAATAGGAAATGAAATAAGACTTTATTTCTGATAATAAAAAAATGATGGCAAAATGGCCTCATATTTAAGCTTAATGCCAAAAAATATTTTTAAATAGAGTCAAGAAAAATTTCCATGTTGTGATTCAATTTTCTCCGACTGGATAAAATTTTAGAGAACGAATAAGCAATCATAAAGATCTGTTGTATAATTCATCATTGATTTTCATAACTGATCTTATGCATTCTGAACTTACTGAATTAGGCAAGGGATTTTTTAAATTAGAACATGAAAAAGCTATTGAAAAAGCGATTGTTGATGGTACTGGAATAGTTAAAGTTAATTAATATTCTTTGACAAATGAAAAAGGTGCTTAAGATAAAGTACTAAATTGCATTGTAAAAATGTTTATAAATACTCAAGAAATGTCTAGAAAATATGCCGAAGAATAGAAACATATTTTAACATTTACACCGACTGTTTACCTTTCTGTCTTTAAATGCTATAAAAAACTTCTTAAAGAACGCAAGGAAATTGTTAAAGATGTTTCTCAACGTTACGACCATGGGCTTCAAAAAATTAGAAATTGTTAAGATGAAATATATAGATATCATTAAGAACTTGAAAAAAGATCTCCAAAACTTCTCGAACAATAAAGATAACTTATGAAAGTAATAGCAGAATATGAGGCTGAATTTTAAAGAATCAAAGCTTAAAGAGATTAGTTAAAGCGTGATGAATTTGAAGCAGAGCATTAAACAGATTAAGCTTTAAAAATTAAAGAATAGTGTGAAGAAGCTCTTGATAAATTGATTCCTGCACTAAATGAAGCTATGAACTAAGTGATTATGCTTACAAAGCATGATATTGCTGAGTTGAGATCAATGCAAAAGCCTCCAAAAGCTGTTAAGTTAGTTCTTTAAGTAGTTTGTATGCTTTTAAATGTACCTCCTTCTGAGAAGCGAAGTCGTAAAACAGGAAGACCAAAGCTTTCTTATTGGAAAGCAGCCCAAGGGCCTGAAGTACTTGGTAATCCTCGTTTCTCAGAGATATTAGTTGAATTCGATAGAAATAAATTAACTCCTGAAAAAATGATGGAAGTCGAAGATGTTCTACAAAGCTCAAATTACAGTTATGAAAAAGCAAGATCAGCATCAGTAGCGGCAACAGGTATTTTTAAATGGGTTAACGCAACAAGAGATTATTTTTATGTTTTCAAAGATATTGAACCTCGTAGAGATGCATTTATGCTTTCTTAAAAGTAATACGAAGAAAAGAAAAAATAGCTTGAGGAAAAAACTTTGAAAATTTCTCATTTATACACAGCTTTAGGCGAACTCAAAACCCACCAAAAAAGTAAGGATGATGTAATTGAAGAACTCAGATAAGAGATTCAAGATTGTAGTGTTAGAAAAAAGAGAGCTGATATACTTTTATAATCACTTAGTTCTGAAAAGTAAAAATGGGTAGTGTGTACAAGAATGTTGTCTAATAAATATAGTACAGTTACTGGAGATGTACTGATTTCAGCTGGATTTATTTCTCTTCTTGGTGGATTCAATCAAAATTATAGGTAAAAAATTATTCGCAAATGGTAAAAAATTTTGACAGAAGAAGGATTTCCATGCAGCAAAGAATTCAGTTTATCAGAACTTTTTGGAGATGCATTTAAAATTAGAAAATGGCATTTGAATTTATTACCAGAAGATATTCTTTCAATTAATAATGCTCTTATCATCGAGAAAACAAAAGCTTTCATACTTTTAATTGACCCATAGGTTTAAGGTATTACTTGGCTAAAAAAGATGCATGATAGTACTCTTACTACCCTTAAATAGGATGATATGAATTTCAAAAAAAATATTGAGATCGCTGTTGAAGCTGGTAGAACGGTAATTATAGAAGGAATCACCTCTTATGTTGGAATCAATCTTCATTCATTAATTAAGAAGTAAGTAACTAAATATGGAGGACAACATATGATTTCATTTTGTCGTAAATAATATAAATATGATAAAAATTTCCGACTTTTTGTCGTATCCTAAGAATAAAAACCTAATCTCGATGTAAATGTAACAAATCATGTTACAATTATAAATTTTGGAGTAAATGAAGAAACTCTTATGACTTAAATGCTGGGATTAGTTATATTTAATGAACGAAGAGATTTGGGAGAAAACTTAAATGAAAATTCTAAAGAAGCTTTCGACGCAATAAAATCATTAAAAGATATTGAAGCAGAAATTTTAAAACTTTTAGATAACGATGTTACAAAAATTTTAGGAGAAGATAGTTTAATAAGAGTATTAAATGATTCAAAAAACACAGCAGAGTTTTGTGCTGCTAAACTAAAAAATATTGCTCAAACCAATCAATTTATTGCTAAGTCTCGCGAAATTTATCAGCCAGTTGCTCTTCGTGCATCAACATTATATTTTGTAGTAAGGGATTTACATCTGATTAATCCTTTATATCAATTTTCATTAGTCTGGTTCAAGAAAGTATTTACGACTGCTATGGAAATGACAAACGCTCTTAGTGATTAACATAAAACTCATGATAGTGATGAAGATGAAACAATAGGCGATGGAACTGGAGCTGGAGCTATTTTAAATAATACGTACTCAATTGATGACAGAATAGATTTAATATAACGAACTTTCACATAAGAATTATATAAAAAACTAATGATTGCTGTTTTTGATGAAGATAAATAACTAATCACATATACAATCGTAACTCGAGTTTTAGAAACAGAAAATATGCTTGAAAAATCTTTGTATAATTTCTTAATTTATGGAGCTTAAAAGCTCAATCCTTACTCTTAGATACCATCACAAATAACAAACTTACCTTTGTTGACGAATGCTATGTGGGCAGAACTTTAGTACTTATCAAGTTTAAGACCTTTTAATTCTCAAAATTTGGTAGACCACATTGTTAAAAATCAATTTGAATGGTCAAAAATTTTCAGCAGAGATTTAGAAAACTTTTCTTTTTAAGACTTACCAAATTTTAATGATTTAGATTTAAGATTCTTTTCATTAGGGATTGATGATGAATTAGCTATAGAAACAAAATAATTGTCTGTTGTTGTAGAAAATAAGGTAGATGGTAAATCATAATAAATTATTGGCACAGATGTTGCATCAATGGCTGCTCGCACAGTTGGTGACACAAATTCAAGGGCTGGTTCCCGAGGTGTTATGAAGCGAAGTGAATCTGGAATTTTGAATGATCCAGATATATGGAAAATTTCTGATTCTGATGATGATGACTAAATTGGCGAAGGAAACTAATAAAGATCAAAGACTGTTGGTGATGCTGCTAATTTTAAAGATTAAAAAATTTAAATAGAAAATATTTAAGAAACAAAAGATGAAGATGAGGAAAAGGCTGATTAAGAAGACTTAGCAAGATACCTTGTAGAAATAACACCATCAATTGGTGGAAAACCTGAAAGTTAATCTAACTTAGTTGATAATCTTAGAAAAAAAACTAGAAAAGAAAGATAATTCATCTTAAAGAGAGAGCGAGTAATGAAAAGTCTATGTGAAATGGCAATTCTAAGATGTTTGAGACCTGATATGTTAATCGAAAATATGAATCGTTTCGTTTTAAATGTTTTGGATCCTAATTATTTTGATTTCAAGGAAGACATAATGGCACAATATTTAGCAGCAAAGGTTAAACCAAAAAGTATTGGTTAGAAAAATTTATTATCTGGTTCAAATCCCTCATCCGGTGCAAAAATCAATAATACTCAATCAAAAATTAGTATTGGGAACAAGTAAAATACCTTGTAAACCTAGCAAAGTAATTAAAAGATGGAAAAACAGCAGTCAGCTTAATTATAAACTTAAAATAATAATTAGAGTTCAGTGCGCTAAATTGAACATTAAAATTTGTAATCAGGCGAGCATAGCAAAGAGTCTTAAAATACTTAGCAAAATTTTTAAGGCTCAGCCGTTCAACTTAATAAAAAGAATGCACGATAGGATGATGCATCAACTGTTGCTTAAGAGCGACTGACCTAAAAGATAAGAAGAGGAGGATATAATAATATTTAACATGTCATTAGAGAAGCTCATGCTGATTCTAATAACAGATCACCTATATTGTTTTTGATGGCGCATTCCATCAACTTATTAGATATCCTTTAAGAATTTACTAATAAAATAGGACCTGGTTAAACGAGTTCTAGGCTTCATTATTATCCTCTTGGTTAAGGTCTTGAAGAAATGGTTGAAGAAAAATTAACAAAAGCAGCTTCAAATGGTGATTGGATTCTTTTAGAAAATCTTCATTTAGTTGAAGAGTGGATACCAGTTTTAGACGACAAACTTGCAAAATGGAAAGAAAATGAAATTAATACCCGTTTCCGTTTGTGGATAGGGTGCACACCATCGACTAATTTCCCTCCATAATTTACTGAACGTGCTATAAAAGTTGCATTACAACCACCAGAGACTATTTAAAAGAAAATAATTAAGATGCTTGCTGATTAAGAAGGAAAATCTGATAAAAAAACTGGCAAACAAATTGGTCTCCACAAAAACTTATTTTTCTCTTTAACTTACATGCACTCAATTTTACAAGGTCGTAAAAAGTATGGGACTCTAGGTTTCAACATTCCATACAAATTTGATTTTAGTGACTTCGAGGTTTCCAACTCATAACTAATTTCATGTTTGAAATCTAACAACAACGATCAAACAGTGATGCTAGATATGCTAAAATATTTCTATGCTTAGATAAATTACGCCGGAAAGGTACAAAGGGTTGAAGATTAAATTATTTTAAGCGCCATTTGTGACGATCTTTTCGATGAAAAAATTATTTTTTCAACTGAAGGTTTAGATTCGAATCCTAATTAAAGTCATTATGGGTTCCCAAGAGAACATGAAGATTTAAATTCCTTTGTAGATGAGTTTCTACCAGTTTAAGATGATTATTAAATTTATGGATTTAGTTTTTTAACTGATAGTGAATAAAAGAAAGACAAAATTTTTCATACTCTTGAATAAATAAGTAATAAGTTTTAGATTGGAAATGATTTAGTGCCTCGTTCATAAAATATAGAAATGAATTCATTAGAAATAACTATACGATCTTCATCTGGGGAGCAAGGACCACAAATTCATAGAATGTTTAATGAATAAAATTCTTTACTTAATTTATTTACTGCTATGCAAAGAGCATTAGAATCAAGTTCCCTTGATCATCGTGTAACAAACTCAGTTTAAAGGTATGATAAAAATATTGCCCAAGAATAATTGCCAAAACGTGATGAAAATGATCAATAAGTAGCTAAAGTGGCAAGGACTCTTATTAAATAAATAGACAATCTTTTTGATATTGAAATCATTTAGAAAAATTTTCCAATAATGTACATGTCTCCTATAAATAATATAATAAATCGTGAGCTTAGCGCATATAGATCTTTACTGAGGACAATCAGAGGTTCAGTCGAGGATTTATTAGCAAATATTGATGGAAAGTACCCTCGTGAATTTGAAATTGAAGCTCTTTGGAATAAAATATAATAAAACTAAGTTCCTGAAAAATGGAAAATGTATAGCTTTGCAACCTCAAAAGATTCACTTGCTGAATTTATAGTTGAACTGAGTCTTAAACTCGAATTCTGGGACGAGTTATTAAAAACAGAAGACATCGAAAAGATACCTTCTTTCTGGCTTCGAGCATTCTTTGATCCTAAATCATTTTTAGCTTCATTTATGCAAAAGAAATCAAGAAGTGAACATATTCCGTTGAAAATGGTTTACAATAGTTACATTGTAACTGATGTTTATAAAAACGATGCTCCTATTTTAGAGAAAAATATTCATTATATTCATGGTTTAAATATTGAAGGAGCCGAATGGGATGCAAATGAATAAGTTTTAATTGAGACAACTCTCAGAACGCGATTTAATTTATTCCCTTCT
>Ga0194129_10009290_pt1 | contig 11070 bp, 12 predicted proteins | sample TA2KigCa35mmetaG_FD_150862 | JGI IMG/M metagenome (GOLD analysis project Ga0194129, IMG submission 150862) | Freshwater microbial communities from Lake Tanganyika, Tanzania - TA2015038 Kigoma Deep Cast 35m | ecosystem: Environmental > Aquatic > Freshwater > Lake | place: Tanzania: Lake...
GAAGCAAGTATTCCTTTTGCATTTTCACTAATCGCATCTTCGATAGACTTCATTTGTAAAAAAGCCTCTTCTACTAACGACTCTGATTTTCTATTACTCATCAAAAAGCATTTGTATTTGCGTTTATTTATCTAATAAATATATAGACTTTGTAAAAAATTTAATTTTATCTTAAAAAAGATGTAAAAACAAAAAAGGTCCCTTGTGGGGACCTTTTATAAAATCAAATAAAAGTTACTCAATTACTTCGTCAATTTTACTTTCAACAATAGCAGTTATTCGCCAATTCAATGTATAAGTCTCATAAACTTTTGAAACTTTAGCTTCCACATCTGTTGGTGAAAAACCTTTAACAAGTTTTTCTTCTCTCATTTTTTTAATTTTACCTGTGTTGTCATCAACCATGTCGGTTGTGATTTTTGCTACAAAATACTTCTCATTCATTTTATTAATATTATTTACCTAAATAATTAGATAATCTTTTCATTAAGTCAACAGATTTATCTAATCCTCCCATATTTGAATTAATATTTTCAGATTCAGATAATTTTTCTTCGTAATTTGGTCTATCTTCTTTGTTTAAGTAAAGATATGCACCAGGTGTAGATGGTGAAGAAACTAAGTCAAAACAAATTAACTCAAAATCCTCTTGAACTTCATTTTCGTCTCCTTTTTTTACTAAAGACCCGACTCCACGAGACGATACGCCCATTGTGACACCTTGTCTCATGAGGTTTGCAGCTACATCACCCTTTGATGTAACTATTCCTCTTTCGTGAAAACCTGGACTTGTTAATAATTTTATCTTACCCATTAAAATATTTCCTTCCCACCAAGTTTCAGTAATTAAATGTGATACCCTATCCAAATCAACTAAAGATGACTCAGGGTGATTCAATTCTGAAATAGACATTCCTCGTTTGATTACGTCTTGGTATTTTTCAGCCTCCCTTTTTAATATTTTTTCTGGATAAATTCTACCATTTCTATTTGGAACGCCGTGTTTTTGAAGTGTTGCGTAAAACACGAAAGGTTTTGAATGGTCGAGTTGACCATATGATTCTCTAATAATACTTTGGTTTCTTGGCTCGTTGGGATTGATGATTCCTGCATCCCACTCAACAAGAATTCCTTTACCTGTGTCGTTAGGTCCTAAAATTCTCATAATATTTTTTTATTATAAATATTATATTTCTTGTGTTTCTGCCAATTTTGTTTTACTTAATGTAAAATAAATTGAATTTTTTAAATCATCTTTATAGATCGAAGATAAAATATTTTTAATTTTTGACCTTAAAATAATTGATTTAAAATCGTAAATATCGTTGTGAATAAAAAGTGTTATTTCTAAATTTAAAAAACTTTTTTTGTTTTTTTGAAGTCCACTTGTTCTTAAATCCAAATCTACAATATATTTTTTTTCGAAAATTTTGTGGTCAACAACTTCTAATAAGGTGTGTAAAATTTGTCTTTTTATGCTTCCTGTGATGGAAACCCAATTTGTGTAGTCTTCATTTGGTTTAACCCATGTTTGAAAAATTAGATAAATTGATTTTAAATTTTTAGAATCAACTGTTCCATATTGACATTTTGCATCATCAAAAATGTTTAATTTTGATGTTTTTCCTTTCTTCATTTTTCATATGTAAGATGTTTATTTTTATAAAATATAATAATTAGAATTAAATTTGTCAAAGCTCGAAAAAATTCATATATTTATATAACTAAAAGGAAAAAATTTATGATTATTATTGAAGTGAAGAAAGGAAATATTGAACAGGCCTTAAAACAATATAAATTTAAAATTTATAAAACAAAACAATTAGAATTTTTAAGAGATAGACAAGAGTTTGAAAAAAAATCTATTAAAAATAGAAAACAACAAAAAAAAGCAATTTTTATTCAAAAAAAACAAAATCAATTCTTGTCTTGATTTTCTTCTGTCTTTTTTTTGTGAGTAAAAAAATCAACGGATGTAAGTCCTAATGTTCCAAATGATAACAACCCAATAGTTTGTATAAGTATTACAGGTGCTACATATTTTCCGCAGCTAAATAGCGATACAAATAAAGCAACAATCAAAGAAATACTACACAAAAGACCTATAAATCTTTTGGATGAAATTTCACCATTAGCTCCTTCCATCATATTTTTAAAAAATTTTATCATAATCCTTCTTGAAGTTGTTTCAACTTGTAATAGTTATAAAAATCTATAGGTGAGTTTTGTATTTTATCTACGGTTTTTTCTATTGTGTCTTTGAAATCTTTTTCGTTTGATTCATTCAATTTTATTTTCAAACTACCAACTATAGACTCTTTTAATCTTTCCATTCTTAATTCTAATTCATCTTTAGGAATAGAAACAATTTCTGTTATTTCATTTCTTTCACTTTCAGATAAAGTAGAAATTTCATCGTTCAATTTTAAATTTGCAACTTTAATCATAGTTTCTAAAGGTAAATTAATTGATTTAGAAACTATTTTTTCTTTTTTAGCCGAAGTAAGGATTTTAGAAATTTGTTTTTTTGATTCTAAAATAGATTCTAAATTTTTGATAGATTTGTTATATATAACCGTATCAATTGTTTCGTATTTATTGTTTGGGTTATTATGTAAATCAATCGCATCAATCCAAGAACCAACTTTACTTAGGACTTTTGAATTATTTTCAATTAAAATTTGTGAATATTCTATAGATTCATTTACATAGTCGTTTACTAAATCCACAGACATCCCTTTATTTTTATTTAAATCGTCATATATATAATACAATTCTGCAATATCTTTATTTTCTAATACTATAGTTCTGAATTGATTAGAAAAATATTTGAACTCTTTTTTACCATATAAGTTGATAAAAGTCTCTTCAATTTTAGTTTTTATTTCACCAAAAGCCGCCATAATAATTTTTTTATAATAAATACTTACTTATTTAATAAGTTTTTTATTTTATCATCTATTTCATTCAAAGACACTCTACCTTTTGATAAGTCTAATGTGTTATCTTTATCAAAAAGTGTATTTTCTAAAATTAAATTCAAATCATTTTTGTTAAAACTTTCAGGGGTAACTCCCCCTCCAGCATCAGGTGGTGGCGGCGGTGCCCCTCCCGCATCAGGTGGTGGTGGCGGTGCCCCTCCTTCTTCTTCTTCAGGTGCCCCTCCTCCCTCAGGAGCAGCTCCCCCTCCTGCGGCCGCTTCATCTTTTTTACCATATAGGGAATCAAGTGTATCAAACAATCCTGTTTTTGTGATTACTTCAGCGGTTTTACCTAACTCGGCTGATACTGCCCTTTCAATTCTTTGTTGTTGTAAATCAAGTCTAATTTCATCATCAGAAAATCCTAAAATGTGTTTTTTGGCCCAAGATGCTGATACTGGTGCAACACTATCTTGAATTGGTGCAACGGCATCTTTGAATAGTGTAATTTTTTCTTTCCACAATTCAATTCCAAGAAGGTCTGATTGTTTTGATGGATTTGTAAGGCCAATAGTAAAGTTTGTTAATTCATCTTCAAACCCTAATAAAAATAAATGAATGATGGCAATTTTATTCATTTCTGCAATCATAGATTTTTGAATTCTATTAATTGTTCTTGCAAATCTAATATCAAGAAGTGACAAATTCTTACCATCACCTACAGCGTCCTCAAATCCAAGATAAGCCTTAGGAATACGAAGAGCCGTAACTAATTTCTTTTGGATATATTCAATATCTGCAATTTCCGCTAAGTTTGTACCACCTGGTAAAGTCTCTATTGGATTTGTGGTGGTGGTATCTCTTACAGGGATAAAGTAATCTTGGTCTACTGCCATTTGATTGTATCTCATATCGACATTTCCTGTTTTTTGGTCAACAATTTGGTCTCTTTTAAATTTGTTTGCAACCCTTTGAACGTAACCATCAACATCTTTATCGTCCATGTTACCAACAAATACTTTAAAAACCCTTCTTTCAGGTGCTCTTGAAACGCGATATATTAACATCGCATCTTCAGATAATAAAAGTTGTTTCCAAATACGACGAGCTTTTTCTAACATTGAAGTTCCGTATGGAAGTTTTCTATCATCTCCTAAAATTCTAAAATGAGCAATTTCCCATGTATTAAATTCCATGTTTTTTTCTTTCCATGTGAATTTTAACGCATCATTTTCAATCTCTGCCGAATACTTTTCAGGTTGAAATTTCATACCCTTTTCTAAACGCTCAATTTGAATGTTTGGTAATTGCTGACAACCAACAACACCTCTTTCTGGGTCCAATTTTAAATAAACAAAATTATCACCAAACTTACAAGTATTTCTAACCCACATTGGTAGATTGGTGTTAATATCCAACTTATTGTTAAATAAATCTGTTAATACCGATTTAATTCTTTTTGATTCTGAATAAATTTTAAGAATATGTCCATCTTTATCGGGAGTTGTTGATTCTTCAGCATAAATGTCTAATGCTGCAGAAATTTCTGGCGTATTATGTGAAAAAATAGAATCTGTTGCAAAATTTTTATATCCTGGAACCGTTAAATCATAAACAGGAACAACACCGTAAGGTTCAATTGATAATATTTTGTGGTTTAGATTAATTACACTATTTTTTGCTCTTGCGGTTGAATATGGAGATTTTTTAATTCCATAAGCCATTAAAAAAGTATTCCAATCATTATATCCATTCGATACAATTTCTCTTTGTAATTTTCGATAAGATATATTTAATTCTTTAGACGTTCCTTTTAAAGTTTTAATTTTTCTTGCCGTTTCAATAATATTATCCCAACCAATTTTTATATATGTCGGATTTTTGTCACCACTACGTCTTCCACCCCAAACTAATTTTCCTTTCCTTTTTGCAACTTCTGACATTTTTTTTCTGTAATCAGGGTTAGACCACAATTTTTCGTTATTTATTTTTGCATGATATGCTCTGTGTTCTGACACTTTCATTACTTGTAAATTTTCAGGTAAGTTATTTTTACCATTAAAATCTATATGATGAACTTCTTCGTCTTTATTTATTTTTTTATCATAAAACCATTCAGCGATTAAATTATGTTCGGAAATCCATCCATTGTGTCCTTCATCTGAATTACAGGTATAAACCCAATTATATTTTTGATTATTGAAGAATGATTTACGATAAAATGGCATCATTGAATCTCCAGGTTTTAAGTTCATAACTCTTTCAAATGAACCATCTCTTTTCATAAATTGGTGCTCCCAAGTTGCAATAATAAAACTTTCATCGTCAAAAGTAATCTTATAAGTCATTTCATCTCTAGTGTAGTGTGCATTTCTTGCAATTGCGGGAACCACTTTTTTAAGATTGTAATCGTAAGCATAAGTAATAAATTCATAATCTCTACCTTTTTCCGCTAACTCTTTAATTGTTATAAACCCGTTTGGAGTTGCAATTTTAGTGTCACCGGCTAAACAATATTCCATCGATTCGTAATCATAATATGACGCCATTCTTGTTGGTTCATAATATACTGCCTGTTGATATAGATTACTTTCAACTTTTTGCCATTGTTGACCAATATACATGGTCTGCTGAGCTTGTAATTTTTCTCTTTCGTAATCTTGTTTGTTTGGTGTTTTTAAAAGTTCTTTTTTATCAAACTTAAAAACAGGTGACTGCTGGTCAACCGTTGAATTTGGACCAAAAACTTTACCTAATCTTTGCCAAACTGTATATTTTTCTTCTGCCATTTTATTTTTTAAAATAGTTAATTTTATAATATTTTAAACTCTTCTGTTACCAAACAACCAAGAATAATTTTCGTAATCACTTTTTGTTGGTCCTGAATATGCTCTACTATTATACATATCAGTTTGTGCTGGTATTGAAGGATTAAAATTTTGTGAAGACTCTCTAAACATATTTTTATCAGTCGTCCAAGAGTCAATCATTGCTTTTGCCTGTTCTGTGGCCTTTTCGAGTTGAGCAAAAGATGACTCACCAACATAAATTGCCATAGCCATCGCCATAATCAAGTCATCGTGTTGCCCTTTTTGGTGGTCAGGTCTACCATTAACATAAACAAAAGTGTTAAGTTCATTAAATAACCTCTGAGACCTTACGGCAAACCCAAATCTCAAAGCCTCCTCAAACGCCTGAACAATAAGAACCCTTTTTGAGTTAAAATTAATTCCTGGTATTTTTTCATTTTGTTTTGGGTCCCATTTCCATTTATCTGCTGGGTTTATTCCATCTATATATAAATTTTTATATCCCAACTCTTGTAACTTTCGTGACGTTGCAACACCCATTCCACCTGTAATGTCTGTAACAATGAATGCATTATATATTGTTGCCCATTTATAGCTTATTTCTGCAACAATATCAGGTGGAACTTTTGCAATATACTCTAAAACTTGCTCTCTCTCGTCAAAATCAATAATAATAAATGTTGTAAAGTCTTCACTATCACCTCTCGAAACATCCATTCCCATTATGTATTTGTGGCCAGCAATCGGTTCTTTCCACTGCCACAATGCACCACCCAGAAATTTGTTTTCTGGTTCTTTAATAAAGTTTTCTTTTATTTTTTTCATTGTTTCACGAGGTATTACGTTATCTCCTGAACCTAAAAAATTACACTCCAACTCTTGTGATATTTTACGTTTGTCGAACTTTAATTTTTTTGACATCGATTCGAACCAAGAAGAATAAGCTTTATAACCTTGTTCTAATTTTTCTTTTATTTCCTCGAAATTCCTATCGGACACTTTTATTTTTGAGTAATCTAGTGTAATTTCATTATCTTTATAGTCACTTCTGTTTAACATATAATGAATTATATCATCACATTTAATTAACTTTAAATCTTTAGAATATCTTGGGTCACGAAACCAAAACATTTCAGTGATTTTGAAGTCATTCATTCCTTTTACGGCCTGAGCATAAATTGAATAGTAAATTCGGTCAAACCCGTTTGGAGTAGAAATTACAATAACTTTACCACCTGTAGATAGAGACGCCATACAAGCAGACCAAAAATCTTCGTCGGCATCAATATAAGCAGCCTCATCAAAAATAAGAATTGTTGGGGTATATCCACGTAAAGCATCTTTTGATGTTGCAACAGCCTTTACTTCACAACCATTACTTAATTTGAAATGTCTTGCCGCATTTTTTTCAACTGAAAATCCAACTCCTAACCAAGAAGGCCACTGTTCGACAAAAGCTCTAACTTTATTTGCCATTTCAACAGCGGTGTCAAGTTTGTTTGCAATAATTAGAATTTTTTCAGGTTTTGATTTTTTAGCAAAAACCAATCTTTTAGAAGCCCAAGCCGATGTAACGGTTGACACACCGGCCTGACGATATTTTAGTGCTATATTTTCTTCAGCAGAATCGTAGTCTTTTACAAGAGTAACTTGGTCGTTAAATAATTCTAATGGGACGTATTTAGATTGTGTGTTGTCGTAAGTTTGCAAATATGTTTTAAGTGCGTATGGAGTATCATTTACACACTTAGCATACTCTAATAATATTTGTTCTTTTGATAACGACATTCATTTTTAAATTCTGTTTCTATAGTTTCTTAAAAGTTCTTTTTTTGTAAAGTGTGGTGGAATATGTTTTTGAATAATGTTTAAAATACTTTCTTCCAAATTACCTACTTCTTCTTCACAAGTGCCATAAATAACTTGTTCTTCATTGGATGGCATTTTATTTGAAACAAACTTTCCCCAACTACCATCAACAACATAATGACATTCACCAGTTTCTTCATATTTAGCATCAGCGTCCATCATCATACTTTCGATTTCTCTTTTTTGTTTCTTAAAAAAAATATCTCCAAACCCTTCTTTTAGTTCATCATCAGATGTGCTTGCAAAATCTTTAATTTGTTTTTTTGTCATAGACTTAACAACATCTTTAACTTTACCTCTATAACTTTTTGGTATATCGGACATTTTTTTATAACCTTTTTCGACTGAATAAGCGGCACCCATTAAACCTCTTTGTTTTTTTGATACGGCTTTTTCATATATTTCAGATTCTGTAGGCATTCCATCACCATAACTACCTTGACCATCGTCGGTTCCTGGACCAACTTGTTTAGGGCTTTGTGTTCTTTTTCCCAATTCGAAGTTCATAGGGTCTTCTAAATCCTCACCCATCTCAACATTTATACCTTGGTCAGTTAAAGATTTAATTTTAGCCGGGTCTGCATCTTGAGGAATACGAACACTTCCTTTTTGTTCCATAATCTTACCATATAGTAAGTTCAATTGTTCATTCGAAAACTTTTCTAAAGTTCCCATTGAAAACCCTTCATGGAGTAATCTTTGAAGTTTATAATTCATATGTTTCATTTGACACTAAATTTTTTTCCCAATTTAATACGACATCTCTTTCGTATAATTTATTTTCAACATTTTCGATACTTTCTCCAAATTGAAAAACTAATCGTTTCTTTTTAAAAACAGTTATTTCATCTGAGTCTGATTTTTCCCAACCCAAAGAAATAACCCCATCAACCGCATCATACACACAAAAAAAGTCTGAATTTTGAACCAAATCTAATTGTATGTCTGAATTTTTTAAAATCCCAACTTTTTTTATAAAATCAATTTTAGGGGGTGATGGCCTTCCTGATGCTGGTTCAACATCCCAATCTTCACCATAAACGTCATCAACATCAGAAAAAATAAATTCATAGATATTATCACCTCTGAAGTTTGGACCCAATTCATTTATATAAATTAAATTCATACAAATCTTCCCAAAATATCAACTTTTATTTGTTTTCCATTTTTATTGAAAATTAAATTATTTTTGTTTGTTTTACCAATAAATTTGGAACCTTCTTGAAGTAATCTAAGACCAATTTCTTTTTGGTTAAAACTTTCACTCAAATTGTCAAGCTCTTGTTTTGATTTTAATTTTGTTAATTTATTTTTAAGATAATCTTTTTGTTTTTTTTCTTCTAAAATTGGTAACTCATCTTCAGTAATATGAAAATATCTTTTTAACACATTTTCAACTCTTGATTCACCAAATATATTTTCTTTTGGTTCTTGTGGCATTCCTCCTTCCATTGGTGGCATTTCTTCACCTGGCATAGGTTCTTCACCACCCATCATACCTTCGTCTTCCATTGGTGGCATTTCACCACCCATCATATCTTCATCGTCACCAAAATCCAAACTTTCAGGACCTTCATCACCGTACATATCAACTTCTTCAAATTTTGATAAAATATCTTCTTTATCATCTTCATCCAATTTCTCTAAATCTAATGCTGATAATACCATATTGATAACATATTTGATATCTTGAGAGTCCAAACCATCTTCATCTTGGTTATTAAATGCTCTTAACTTTTGTGATAACTTACCTGTTAATCTTTGAATGGTTTTGAATGAACCCCCTTCTTCACCTTCTCCACCCATTTCAGGCATTCCACCCATTGGTTCTTCTCCACCCATTTCAGGCATTCCACCCATCGGCTCTTCTTCACCACCCATTGGCGGCATTTCACCTTCCATTCCTGTAGGTTCTTCACCTCCCATCGGTGGCATCTCACCACCCATTTCAGGGCCACCTTCCGCTGGTGGCATTTCACCTTCCATACCTGTAGGTTCAGGTGCAGGAGGAGCTGACGCTTCAGGTGCAGGTGGTGGAGGAGCGGCCGCAGGTGTAGGTTCTTCCGCTGCCGGTTCAGTTGCGGGTTTAGGAGTTTTTAATACGAATTTTTTTTTTGAAGCCGCTTGTTCGCCAATTAAAGGAATTTCTTCTTCATTTTCGTAAATGCGATTCATTTCTTTAGCGTGAAGATTTAATTTCTTCATGGCTTGTGAATAAGAATCAAAATATTTTCTTTGTCTTATTGGGTCAGAATAATCAAGTAACGACTCATTAATTCCTTTTTTAATAATATACCCCAATTTTTCTTTAACAATACCATAAGTATAACCATCGGCCAATGTAATAGTATAGTTTAAAGTTTCATTTTCGTTAATGTATTCTTTTGGTTTTTCATTATAATGCGCAATTTCTAAGATACGTCTAATTTTGTCCATACCTTGTAATTTTTCACTTCCAAGTGCTTTTAAATCTGCCATTTTGTTTTTTTCTTAAAAAGTTATTTTTGTATAAATATCCAATAGGGATAGTTTACCTCATTAATAAATATATTGTTAATATATAAATTGATGAATTATTCTATATTTAAATGTTCTAATGATAATTTTTTGTCTGTAATTTTGTTTTTGAAGTCTTCTAACTTTTTAATATACCCTGACCTTCTTAAGAATTTGAACACCAAATTTTCATATGAAAACTCACCTTCTTTTGATAAACCACATATTCTATATTTTCTTAATTTCTCTTTGTACTTCTTAACCAAGGCAATTGCTTCATCTAAATCTTCGTCTTTTGCATTTTCTAAAACACCATCAATAATATCCATCCATTGTTGTGTTTTTTGTTTGATTTTATTTTCGTCTATTTCAAATTTTTCTTTTTCAGGAACTCTAATCCATTTATCCGACACTAATGAATATGACCCCATACTTTTTTCTTTTTCATTTGAATCTTGAATAAAAACTTCAACTTCAAATCCTCTGATTCGAATGTCGTGAGACGCATTAAATAAAGTTTTTTTAAGTCTGAATAATTCTTCATATAATTCTTTATTTTCACCCGCCTCATTAAAGTCGTATAATAAATGAACATCGAAGTCAGAAAATTCAGACCAATTATATCCTGTAAGTGAACCAATTAAAATTATGTCTTGAATGAAAATATCTTGGTCAATTGTTTTTAAAAAAACATCAGCAACTTGCAAAAGTTTTTTTCTAATTTCAGGTTTTAATTTATAATTTTGAACGTCATTACTTTTATCTTTTTCCCAAACGTCCGGATTTAAATCATTTTGCAAATAAAAACTATCAATAATCTTATTGTAACCTTTCATACCAATAAATACTTTGGTATTTTATATTTTTTGGTAATTAAACTTTCTTGCAATATTTTGATTAAAATATTTTCCTTGTGATTCTGCAAGTCTAAATTGAGCATACACCGAATGTGGAACTTCTTGATACTCATAAAT
>Ga0194129_10009294_pt1 | contig 11065 bp, 10 predicted proteins | sample TA2KigCa35mmetaG_FD_150862 | JGI IMG/M metagenome (GOLD analysis project Ga0194129, IMG submission 150862) | Freshwater microbial communities from Lake Tanganyika, Tanzania - TA2015038 Kigoma Deep Cast 35m | ecosystem: Environmental > Aquatic > Freshwater > Lake | place: Tanzania: Lake...
GTTAAAAAAAACCATAAAATTTAAATAATTTTTTAAATAAGAGATATTATTTATTATATTTCTTAATTTTTCTGTTTTGATAGATTTTGAACAATGTTTGTAAAACAGCCTAGACTAAAAAAAAGCAACTTTAATTTACAAAAATATTTAATAATTGCGTATAATATTAAGCCCAATCACTCATGTTATAATAAAAGGTATAAGAATATTTTTAAAGAATTAATAAAACTAAGAAATATAAATAAAAAAAAGAAAAAAATAATTTTTTTTTTAAATGGTTATATATCTATAATTAATTCAAAATTAGGAAATTTATATACAGTTGATCTTTTTAATTTCGATGAAATTATTATTTTTTTATTTTATATGCTAAATAAACATAAATACGAAAAAGCATTAGATATCGGAGCAAACATTGGTCTACATAGTATTATTTTAGAAAAGTTACAGTACGAAACTATATCATTTGAGCCAGATCCAAAAACATTTAAGATATTAAAAAAAAACGTAAAAATGAACAAATTAAAAAATATAAAATTATATAATTTTGCCATATCTAATATAAAAAAATTTGCAAGGTTTAATAGAATAAAAAATAATCTAACAGGTTCTCACATATCTGGTGAAAAAGATAAAATATATGGTCCAGTAGATGTAATTAAGGTAAAAACAAAAAACATTAATGAGTATATTGATAGCGTTTCAACACTAGTAAAAATTGATGCTGAGGGTCACGAAGCAAAAATCATGAATTCTATAAAAAAAAAAAATTTTTTAAAAACTGATTTTTTGATTGAATGTAACAATCTTTGCAATTCAAAAATTATTTTTAACTTAGTAAAAAAAAATAAAATAAAATGTTACTCACAAAAAACAAATTGGAAACTTTGTAATTCAATTAAAGATTTGCCAAAAAGCTATAAAGATGGAGTTATCTTTATAAGTAAAAGAAATAAGCCTTTTAATTGAATTTTTTACTTATTATTATAAATTATTGTAGTTAAACTTACAGCAAAAAAAAATTAGACAAATTATCTTATGCAAAAATTTAAAAAAATTAAAAAAAAATATTAAAAAAATAATTATTTAAATCTTCATTAAAAATATGGTTTTTTTTTATATAAAACTCTTTATCAAAGGATATTATTTTAAAAATTTATAAGATATTTTTGTGTATTATTTAAAAGAAAATCATCATGAGATTAGTAAGTCTTTAAATCAAAAAGGTTTGTCTGTTGTAAAATCCTTATTAATAAAAAAAGATATAAATAATATAAAAAGAAAAGCAAAAAAACTTTTAAATATTCCAAAATATCTTGGACCTGCGTTTAACGTGAAATTTGCGTCGAAAAATAAAGCATTGAAATCTAAGTTAAAAGGTGTGACTCGGGAGTTAAGCTATAAATTATCAAGAAATATTTTAAAAAGGGGATATAAATATTATTCTAAGTTTACTAATTCTATAGAAATTCTAAATCCTTTTTTAAATTTTCCAGAACTTAGAGACTATATTTTTCAAAAAGATATTATCGCTGTTGCAAATAAATACCTCAAAACTAAGGATCCAAAGATTCTTTATGTAGCGTTTAGAATTCATTTTCCCAATAACATTCCCGAAAATGATTTTAATTTTTTTCATTGTGATGACAGAAGTTTTTTTACAAAAAATAAAGATAAACTTTTAAAATTATTAATACCATTTCACTTAAAAAAGGAGATCAAAATTGAGTTCAATCAACTCACAATTTCAAAGAAAAAAATGAATATTTCAGAAAAATTTTTTCAGAGTCTTCAATATTCAAAAAAAAAAGATTTTCCTAAAAGGTTTAAAATTTTTTTTTTAAAGCCTAATGTAAAAAATCAAGATGCATATTTTTTTGATCCTGATAACTTTTTTCATAATGCAGAAAAGCCTAAAACTTTAAGAATTATGGCTTATTTTGTTTTTGGAAAAAAAAACTCTTATCTTGCAAAAAAATCAAAATTGATCAAGATTAGTAAAAAATACTTTAATCATTTACCTCAAAAATTTGTGAATTTTGGAAGCCTTTTAAAAAAAACAGTCTAATTTAAAAAAAAGTTTGATATTTTAAATGCTATGAAATTAGAAAAGTTTGGTTAATGAAAGATGATTTTTTATCTGTCAGAAATTTAGAAGTTGAAAATAAATTTTCTAAAAAAAAAATTTATTCTATTGTTACTGGGGGTGCTGGCAGAATTGGAAGCATTTATACATCTGTTTTATTAAAAAAAGGTTTTAATGTAATAATAGCTTCAAGGTCTCAAAATCATTTTCTGAAATTTAGATTCAGTTTAGATAAAAGATACCACAGTAGAATTAGATGGGTTAAGTTAGATTTAAGCGATTTAATTTCTGTTGAAAATTTTTTAAAAAAAATATCAAAATATAAAATTTTATATTTAATTAACAATGCCTCTTTATCAAGCAGGGGAAAGTTTTTTAAATATAACAGAAAAAATATTATTAAGGAGAGCCTAGGTATAAATTTAGGCACAATTTTTTTAACAGAAAAAATATTAAAAATTATGAGAAAAAAAAAAAATGGAAAAATAATTTTTACTGGATCACTTTGGGGGAGCATGATTCCTAGATTTGATACTTATTTAGAAATGGATAATGGCCCATCAGCAATGATTGCTTCAGGAAAGGCATCTATTGAACAGTATGCCAAGTATATTGCTGTAAGAGAGGCTACTAATAATATAACAGTTAATACTTTATTGCCAGGATGGTTTCCAAGAAAAGGACGTGTAGAGCGTAAAGATTATATAAATAAAATTTTAAAAAATATCCCCATGTCTAGAATCGGAAAACTTGAAGATTTAATTAAGCCAGTAGAATTTTTACTATCTGAAAACAATAACTATATGACAGGGCAATCAATTGTTATTGATGGCGGATACAGTCTGTATTAGTTTAAATTTTTATTAATAATTCATATAAATTTTTTTATAACTTTCTCGAATTAATTTGTAATATTTTTAAAATTTTCTTTTAATAAAGAAATATAAAATCTTAACAATCCTTTGTGATGTATCGAACTATTTCTTTTTATAAATAAATTAAAAAAAACTTAACATCATTGACAGAGTCAAAAAATAATTGAAAAATCAGGAGTTATTCTATAAATAAGTCTCAATATATTATTAAATTTAAATCATGAAATGTTCAGATTTTATTGCAAAAAAAATTTCTAATTATTCTAATTACGTTTTTTCGGGACAAGGTGGTTCAGTTGTACATATTTTAGATAGCTTTAGTAAAAATAAAAGAATTAAAATTATTCCATCTCAAAATGAACAAGGAGCATCTTTAGCCGCTGATGCTTATTACAGAACTACTGGTAAAATAGGTGTAGTTGTTGCAACTAGTGGCCCTGGAATTTTAAATGCTTTTCAAGGCATGGCTTGTTCTTATTACGATTCTATCCCAGCTTTTTACATCTCAGGAGCGCCAGTAACATCTGCTTTAAAAAAAAATAAAAAACTTAGGCAGTTAGGTTTTCAGGAGATGGAAATTAAAGATATGGTCAAGTCTATTACCAAATATTCGGTAAGAATTACACACACAGACCAGGTAAATTATGAAATTGAAAAATGCATCAGTATTGCAATGAGTGGTAGGCCAGGTCCTGTTTTAATTGATTTGCCTGATGATATTCAAAGGCAAAATCTCGACTTGAAAAAACAAAAAAATTTCTACAAAAAAAAAGATAATTACAAAATTAATACTAGTCAGTTCATAAAGTTAAAAAGCTTAATAAAAAACGCAAAGAGACCCCTGATGATTTTAGGCAATGGAGTTAAAATTTCCAATACCTCAAAGGCTATTGAAAAAATAATTAATAAATACAATATCCCCTTTTCTACAACTTGGGCCACAACCGATTTATTTGATGCAGATTCACCATTAAATGCTGGAAGTTTTGGAGTCTACGCAACCAGATATGGCAATTTTGCTGTGCAAAATTCGGATTTATTGATTATTTTTGGATCCCGTCTTAACGGTACGCAGATTGGAACTCCAAATCTTTTTTCTCCTAATTCTAAAAAAATAATTATTGATATTGATGAAAATGAATTGAAAGAGGAAAATAAAGTAAAAATTGATTTGAAATTAAATTTAGATATTCGTGCGTTTGTTAATCAAGGGTGGCTTAAAAATTTTAAAAAATTAAAAATTTCTAATAATTGGCGATTAGCTATAAAAGAATGGAAAAAAAAATATCCTATAATTAATAAAAATTTTTACAAAGAAAAAAAATTTTCAAATCCATATATTTTTTTTGAAAAACTTTCAAAACATGCAAAAAAAAGTGATATTCTTATACCAGATGCTAGTGCAAATCTTGTTTGGTTTTACCAAGCATTTAAACCTAAAATTGGGCAAAAAATTTTTACAGCACTTAATCATTCACCAATGGGCTATTCAATAGCAGCAGCTATCGGAGCTAGCTTAGGATCTGCAACAAATCAAAATGTTATTGCTTCAATCGGGGACGGATCAGTACAAATGAATATTCAGGAAATAGAAAATATAAAAAATTTTAATCTACCAATAAAAATTTTTATTTTAGATAATTCCGGATACGGAATGGTTAAACAAACAATAGATACATGGCTTAGTAAAAATTATGTTGGATGCGACAAAAACAGTGGTCTTTCAATACCTAATTTTTTGAATATTTTTAATGCATATGGAATAAGATCTGTAGAAATTAAAAATAATAAAGAAATAAATGAAAAATTAAAATATGTTATGAATTATAAGGGTCCAATTATGTGTAATGTAAAAATAAACAAAAATGCTAGAATAGCTCCAAAAATGAAAGCCGGAGACTCATTAGAAGATATGTTACCAAGGTTAGCAAAAAAAGAAATTTTAAGAGAAATGTCACTAGCTAAAAAATAAAAATAATTGAAGAAATTTAAAATTAAAATATTCGCAGACGGAGCAAACATCAAAGATTTTTTTTTTTTAAATAAAAAAAAATATATAGACGGTTTCACTACTAATCCAACTTTAATGAGATCGGCAGGTATAAAAAATTATAAAATTTTTGCACATTCTGTGCTTTCTAGAGTAAAAAAAAAACCTATTTCATTTGAAGTATTTTCGGATGATTTTGCGAATATGGAAAAACAAGCTATGGAAATAGGAAGCTGGGGACAAAATGTTGTAGTTAAAATTCCAATTACAAATACAAAAGGACTTAGTTCTTCAAAGTTAATAGGAAAACTCTCTAGAAATAGAATTGTTTGTAATGTCACAGCAATTTTTACCATAAAGCAAATACAATCTGTATTAAAATTTATCGACACAGATACAGAAATTATTTTTTCAATTTTTGCTGGTAGATTAGCTGATATAGGGAGAGATCCTGAGGCCATTATGAAAAAAGCAAAAAAGATTATTAAAAATTATCCAAATGCTAAATTATTATGGGCCAGCACCAGAGAAGTTTTTAATATTTTTCAAGCTGAAAGATGTGGGTGTGATATCATCACTGTTCCCAATGAATTTTTAAAAAAAATTAGATTTTTACAAAAAGACCCAGTTAAATTTTCTAGAGAAACAGTTCAAATGTTTTTTCTAGATGCAAAAAAATCTAATTACTCTATTAATTGATGAACTTTGATTTTTTAAATAAATACTCACATAAGATAAAAACATTAAAAGAAATAAAAAAAATTTTACCCGTAAATAAGAAGATTATTTTATGTCATGGTCATTTTGATGTTGTACATCCAGGACACGTTAGACATTTAATCTATGCAAAATCAAAAGCTGACGTTCTTATAGTTAGTATAACAAGTGATATTCATGTCACCAAAGGAATTTATAGGCCACATGTTCCGGAAAATATTAGAGCTTTAAATATAGCCGCATTCGAAGCAGTCGACTATGTTTTGATTGATCAAAATTATAAACCATTACGTTTACTAAGTGTTTTAAAGCCAGACTATTTTGCTAGGGGGTTTGAATATTCTTCAAATAAACTTCCTTTAGCAACAGAAGAAGAATTAAAGCTTATAAATTCTTATGGAGGGAAAATGATTTTTACTCCAGGAGATGTAGTTTATTCATCTACGAGTATTTTAAAACAATCTCTCCCAGAGCTTAAAATTGAAAAGTTATTATCAGTTATGAAATCTAATAATATTACTTTTAAAAAGTTATTGAAGATTGTTGAAGATTTTAAAAATCTATCGATACATGTTATTGGCGACGTTATAGTAGATACCTACACAGAAACATCATTAATAGGTGGCCAAACTAAAACGCCTACTTTGAGCGTTTTAAAGAATAGCGAAGCTCATTATGTAGGTGGTGCTGGAGTAGTTGCTCTAAATTTAGCTAATACAGGAGCAAAAGTTTTTTTGTCTACTGTAATTGGAAAAGATTTTTTTGGTAAACTTGTTCAGAAAAATTTAAAAAAAATAACTTTATTGCCAATAATTGATAACACACGTCCGACTACTAATAAAAATTATATAGTTTGCAAAGATTATAAATTAGTCAAAATAGATACTTTAGATAATCAACCAATCTCTAAAAAAATATTAAATTTGCTATCGAAGCAATTAAAAAAATATAATATTTCCGGAGTTATATTTAGTGATTTTAGACACGGAATATTTAACAGAGGAAGCATCGAAAGCCTTATAAAGAGTATAAAAAAAAACACATTTAAATCCGCAGATAGTCAAGTTGCTAGCAGATGGGGGAATATAACTGATTTTAAAAATTTTGATTTGATTACCCCAAATGAAAAAGAAGCAAGATTTTCAATTGGCGATCAAGATTCTAGTTTAAGTTCACTAGCTAGAAAAGTAATAAAATCATCGAAGTGCAAAAATATGATTTTAAAATTAGGCGAAAGAGGAGCTTTTGCAGTTGAAAATAAAAGAGATATTAAATCATTTTATCTTTCATCTTTTGCAGACAAAGTTGTTGATACAATTGGAACAGGAGATGTTCTTTTGGCATATTCAACTTTAGCTATGATTTCTTCAAAATCTTTGCCTGCATCAATTATTATAGGAAGTATAGCCGCAGCTTGTAAATGTGAGTCTCAGGGCAATAGTCCTATAGAATTAAAAGAAGTCGTCGGAAAAATAAAAAAAATCGAAAAATTAACCAAATATAATTCCTTACAATAAAATTTTCTAAATTTTGTAATAATGTACAGTAAAAATATTAAAATTATTGGAGGTGGCTTTCTATCAAGTCATTTATTCGAATATTTAAAAAATAAAAAAATTAATTGTAAGATTATTGATAGGGGCAAATGTGATTTATCAGATAATAAAGATATAAAAAAACTAAATAAATATATAAATAAAAATGATATAATTGTTTTTATTGCAGCAAAAGCCCCTGCCAAAAATATATCTGATTACAATTATAATTTATCCCTGTGCTTAAATTTTTTAAAGATAATTAAGAAAGATAGCTTTGAGCATCTTTATTATATAAGTTCTGATGCTGTATACTCTGATAGTAAAAAAAAAATAAACGAAACATCTCTTTTGGTCCCAAATTCAATCCATGGTTATATGCATCTGACAAGGGAGCTTATTTTTGCGCAATATTTTAAAAATAAATTTTCAATATTTAGACCTACTCTGCTTTATGGTTTAAGCGATCCTCACAATGGATATGGACCAAATAGATTTTTAAGAGAAATTTTAAATAAAAAAAAAGTTACTTTATTTGGAAAAGGGGAAGAACTCCGTGATCATATTCATGTAAGTCATGCAGCGGAGTTAATTGGAATTCTAATTATTAATAATTTTAGAGGCACTATGAATATCTGCTCCGGAAAAGTCATCTCCTTTTATAATTTTGCAAAACAGTTATTCAGAATTAAAAATAAAAAAGCTAAAATTCTTTTTAAGAAGAGGTTTATGCCAATGCCTCATAATGGATATAGAGCTTTTGACAATTCAAAGCTGAAAAGAAAAACTACAAATTTTTTTGATTTTAAATATATTTATGAAAATGGGATTAAGTTAATGGAGTAGAATAGTTAGATTGTAATTTATGAAAAAAAAATACAAAGATAATAAATGAAAACAATTATATGTCTTGATCTTGATGGAGTCATTTGTTTGACTAAAAGAAACCATTATCATTTATCAAGACCAATAAAAAAAAATATAAAAAAAATAAATTATTTATTTAATAAGGGATTTATTATAAAAATTTTTACATCTAGGTTCATGGGAAGAAGCAAGGAAAGCGTTACCCTCGCAAGATCTATGGGATTTAATATGACGAAAAAACAACTTAAAAAATGGGGAGTGCGTTATCATAAATTAATTTTTGGAAAGCCCAGTTATGATTTATTAATTGATGATAAGTGTATTTTTTTTAAAAAAAATTGGATTGATGAAATAGAAAAAAAAATAATGGAAATATGAAGTTTTTTTAAAAAAAAGCATGTTTATGAATTTTTTTATTCTATTTTTTCTTGTTTGAGAGTTTTTGTAATTTTTTTTTAAGGAAAAAACGATTATTTTATTTAATCGTGAGGTATATTAAATTTTAAAGATTTTAGTGCTATCAAGTATTTGTTGAATTCGAAATTTGCAAATTATATCTATTATTAACCTTATTTATGTTTTTTAAAGTCATTAGACCTTCATTGTTAAATTGCGTAATTCCTTTCTTTTTATAAGAGATTAAATCTAAAATTGTAGAAATCTCATTCATCCAGCTATAATCTTTTTTTAAAATCTTTTTTTCTACTTTTGGCGCACCACTAGGATATGTTCTTAATCCTATAGTAATAATCTGTTTGCCCCATTTTGGAAGAGAATCAACTTCAATAAATCCTTTTGATCCATAAATTTCTAATAAAAACTTATTTTTCCAATTACAGAAACCGTGATGAATTAAACAAATAAATTCATTTACTTTAAATAAGCAAAAACCATTATCTATTTTTTTTTTGTTTAAAAATTCATTTTTTTGATTTTGGCAATAATTCAATTTCATAACGGGCTTCTCAAAAAACCATTCTATCAAATTTATTGCGTGTGTTCCCATGTCAACAAGACTGCCTACTGCGTTAGTATTGGATCTTGCAGCACCATTAGCGTAGGTTAATTTACAGTAATATATTTTTCCAATTATTTTTTTTTTTAATTTTTTTTTAACAATTTGCAATCCATTATCAAATCTTAAATTATAACCCGTTTTTAGAACTTTATTATTTATATTCGAAATTATTAAAAGTTTTTTCATAATTTCTAGATTTGTGGTTATAGGTTTCTCAATTAGCAAATGATATTTTCCGGCAAATTGCTGAGCAATTATTTCGGAAATTTTTGTTGGTGTAGAGATTATAATCAAGTCTACATCAATATTCTTTATTTGCTTCCAGTTTCTAAACCATGCAACTTCTTTATCCTTGATATTTTCTTTATTAATATCAACTATATATTTAATATTTATTTTATAATCTTTAATTTTTGTTAATGCGTAATATCTTTTTTTTCCAATATTTCCAAATCCAATGATGCCTATAGAAATATTTTTCATATTAATGCTAATTTTGGACTTTCGAAAAAATATTTACTATATTTGCTCCTTTAAAATAATATTTTTTTTCGTTAGATATATTAATTAGTTTTTTCACTAAATTTTTTTTTATATGCTTATTTATAATCTGAGTATTTTTGTTGCTTGCGTAATTATAAATAATTAAATCATATTTCTTAATATTTTTGAGACTTTGAATAAAAACAATATTTTTAATTTTTTTTTTCTTAAACTGATCATCAAAAATATGCACATTAAACTTTTTATTTTTAAAAATTTTAGAAAAAATCGTATTTGTCAATGAAAATGAGTTTTTTTTGTAGGAAACGCCTACAATTAATATTTTTATTGAGTTGTCATGAGTTATTTTTTTTATTACTTGTGATAACAAATCTTTTCTATGTTTATTAAACTTAAGCATTCCAGTTACTATTTGAGAACTAACTAAATCTTTATTTAGTTTTTTAAAAAAAAAACTATCTCTTTCTAAATGGCCTCCAGACATACCAAGCGATGGATTTATATATGCGTGCATTCCGATTCTTTTGTCATTTTTAAGAACATGAGTGATTTTTGAAAATTCTATACCATTATCTCTTGCCATTTTTTCCAATATATTTGCATAGGATACTGAGAAAAAAAGATATAAATTTATTGAAATTTTAATTAGTTCAGCTTCTTTGAAATTAAAAAAAAATTTTTTTACTTTAAATTTTGAAAAAGTTTTTTTTATAATTTCTTTATTATTCTTGTTACTTCCAAATATTAATTGTTCTGGCTTTAAAAAACTTTGAGATGCACTTCCCATTTTAAGTGTATCCACCATATAAATAATTCTTATTTTATTATTGATATTTTTTTTTTCCATTTTGTCCATAAATCCTGGATAGACTTGAGATGTGACAAACACATAAGTTAAATCTAAAAAATTTATTGAAAGAAGCTTATTAAGGTAATGCTCTATTTTTAATATTCTTGGGTATCCGTTTTTTTCATTTATTGGTGTGTCATAAGTAAAAAAAATTATCCGATATTTTGATATTTCTTCTAATGTTTTTAAACAATAAATATTAGTATTATTTTTTTCATTTTTAAGAGACAGCTCTTCGTCTGTAAATTTATTTTTTTTAAATTCATTTAGCGACTTTTTATTAAAATCAAATACTCCGCATTTACCAACTTTTTTTGACCAACCTTTGGAATATACTTGGCCTATATGTGTCAAACCTAAAAACAAAGGAACCATTCCCTGTCCCTTACATTTTACCATTTAGTTTTATTCTTTTTTAACCTATGATCACTTACCAATGCGTGCCATATTACAGCTTGCATATTTTCAGATATTGGTGTGATAAATTTTTTGTCAGCAACATTTATAAGAATTGTAACATCACTATTTTTATAGGCATAACCATCTTTTCTAGCAATAATACTAAATACTCTAGACCCTATTTTTTTTGCCAATTGGATTGCCTTTATTAATCCTAAGCTTAT
>Ga0194129_10009295_pt1 | contig 11064 bp, 10 predicted proteins | sample TA2KigCa35mmetaG_FD_150862 | JGI IMG/M metagenome (GOLD analysis project Ga0194129, IMG submission 150862) | Freshwater microbial communities from Lake Tanganyika, Tanzania - TA2015038 Kigoma Deep Cast 35m | ecosystem: Environmental > Aquatic > Freshwater > Lake | place: Tanzania: Lake...
AGGAGTTTGTCCGTAATTTAATATAACACCCATTTTATCAATACGCATTTGATAATTGGAGTGATAAACAGAAACGGCTTGTTTGCTTTGACCGCAAGAGAAAGCATCACGAGGAAATGGATTGTGCTCGGGGAAAATAATTAAATTACCCATAACACCTAAAATTAATGATGGATCAATTTCCAAGTGCGTATACCATTTGCTTTTTTCTAAATAACTTGTATTTGTGGCAATTAACGCGGATTCTTCTTCTGATGTATCCACATAATCTACCATTGCTTTTGCTGCTTCTAAACGCTGTAAAATAACCGATCTATCTGTTGTTCCTAAATCGCTATATAACCCCATTAAGTCATATATTTTATTGTTTTTAGTTTTAAAATTTTCATCTGATTTTTTCATAAATCCAGATATTATTTGTTCCCATGTTATATTATCAGATTCCAACATTTCGCTTATATTTTTTCTATCATAACTAATTTTTCCGTCTTCAATATAATAAATAGGTCTGGTTAATCTACCTGCATCCGTGTAAATACTAATTTCATTGCTTTTATAATTAAATGAAATACTTGTATAAACTGGAATTACACCATTTCTTCTATATAGTTTCAATGAATTTACCAACTGAATTGGATTATCAATAACACCAATCCATCTTCCATTTACAAAAATTTTAGTATTACTTCCTAATTGCTCTGGAGAACATTCTAATATAATTCTCATTGGCACACTTGTGCGTAGCCATTTAATTAGTGGATGTCCTGAAGAACCACTTGTAATATAAGTGCTAAGTGACATATGCTTATGTAAACCAATATTACCGCCATCAGGTGTGTCAACAGGGTCAATAAACCCCCATTGAGAAGAGTTTAGTAAACGAGGTCCAACAACTTTTGCACTTGAATCTAGCGGTAAGTTAATTTTACGTAAGTGAGAGATAAATGTGTTCCAACTAAGACGATTTAAGTCCTGCACAGCACCTAAACGCTTAGTATGGGCTTCTGAACCCCAATTACCTTTAAACGCCTTTCTAAATCCTTGCTCTACAATTCTGTCTTTAAAAAAGGTCTTAAAATTGGCTTCAATAAGACCAATAAAATTGTCTTTGTATTTATTTTCCGATTTTGCATTTTTATCGCCATCTTTATCTTTTAATTTAAGTTGCTTCTTTTCTTTGCGAGATAAAGTTTCATCTTCTTTATATTCGCCCTTGTGATAATAGTATTCTTCGTCTATTTTTCTAGTAATATCTTTCTTTTGAATCAAATAATACTCTCTAAATAAATCGTAAATGAGAGAACCAGATAATTCAACTCTTTTAAATTTAAAATTATCACGATCTGTTGGCTTTTCTTCTTTTGTATAAACTTTCAATAAACGATTCACCATATAACCAACAAAATATGCTTTTTCCAAAAAGTTTAATTCGCCAATATGTGGTAAGAAATAATCAGAGAGAATTTCAATTACACCAGAAACTGTTCCTCTTTTTGTTAATTCCGCAATAAATTCAAGTGCATTTTGTTGATTAAATATCTTATTTGCGTCGTGAATAGATGGTATAAATAAGTCAATATAGCGATTCTTTTCATTTTCCTTTTCATCGTCTAAATTTACAAGTAAACATTTTTCAATAATATCTTTATCTGATATAACGCCTAATGCTCTCATTAAAATGAAGAGTGGAACAGGTTTTTTTACGTTTGGCACAGCAACAACAATTTGACAATTAGAATAACTGGGTGATGGTGCAATTATTTTAACTGCGGTTGTTCTAATAGGTTTTGAAGTGTCTTCAGATACAGAGCGAATTTCGGCGGAATGGCTATATAAATCGTCATCTTTGTTGGCGCGAATATACAGCAAATTATCTGCGAATTTTTCCTGGGAAATAAGACATTTTTCCTTACCATCTATGATAAAGTAACCGCCGTAATCGTTGCGACATTCACCCATATTAAATCTAACATCTCTATTCATTGTGCTTAAAATACATAAATCAGATTGTAACATAATTGGAAAGCGACCTAAATAGATTTTGGGCAACATGATTGAATGTGTTTTTTTCTCTCCTGCAACATAATAAATAAAATCAACTTCGACATCATAATGAATTGTTACACCATAAGTCATATTTCTTAAACGGGCGTCATTAGGAAACATATAATGAGAAGAATGGTCGTCATAAATAATTGGCTTTCCATAATAGATTTTAGTTCCATCTTTTCCACCTAAATACAATAAACATTCGTTTCTCTCGCTTGCTTCACTTGCGCTTTCATCTTGTCTTTCAATAAATCTTATGGGATTGTTTTCGTGAAATACACGACGAATGCCATTTTTAAAAAATTCATTGTAAGACTCTAAATGATGAGAAACTAAATTATTAGGATTGTCTTTAAAAAATTTGTCTATCAATTTCCAAGATATATTGTCTTTGTCCATTTTATATTATAATAATCATATTTTTTTAAATGTAATTATTATATTAATATTTGATTTTTATTTAACAATTTAAAGATTATTTATTTTTAAATATATAATGATAATTATTAAAGTATTTTGTTCTTTTGCGCCCAGTAGCAATTGTAAAGAAGTTTATGAAAGAATTAATTATGCAAAAGAATGCTCTTTTTATGGTAAAAACAATAAATATTATATTACGAATGACGATAATTATACACATGCAATTTTAATAAATACACCAATGCCTGAACTTAAAATACCAAAAGAAAATGTTGTTGGTTTAGCGTTTGAACCTATTTATTTTTTAAATTTAACTGCTGAATTTATTGATTATGCTAAAAAACATGTGGGAAAATATTTTATTGGTGATAAATTTAATTTACCAGAACCATTTATGGAACATTTTGGTTATATGTGGCATTCAAGACCACCAAAAGAAATAAATATAAAAAATAAAATAATGTCAATAATTGTAAGTGAAAAAAAATTTGCACCTGGTCATAAATATCGTCATGAACTTGTTGAAAAAATTATAAAATTAAAATTGCCTGTTGATATTTATGGTCGCGGTTCCAATAATTATATATATAAAGACAGAATTATGGGACAATTTAATGATGCTGAGCCTTATGAAAATTATTATTTTTCTATTTGTATTGAAAATGTAATCAGCAATCATTACTTTTCAGAAAAAATAGCAACTCCATTAATGTATAATTGTATGCCAGTTTATTATGGCTGTAGAAATATTACTAACTATGTTGAAAATGTAAATATATTAAGCGGAGATGTTGAAAAAGATATTCAATTAATTAAAAATATCATTGAAAACACTGAATTTTATTATAAAAAAACTTTTACAGAAAAAAATAAAAAAGCTGTTAATTTAATTGAAAATTTACCAAATATATTTAATTAATTTTAATTTAAATGTAAATTTATTATTATTATAATGAATAAAGATAATATTATTGTTAGTTTTAATTTTGGTAACAAATATTTACCTGTTAAAGACCATTGGTATAAAAGGGTTGATGAAAAATGTGGTAACCATAGTAATATAGAAATTATTTTAGATAACATATTAAATAATATAAATTTTCAAATAAATTATGAATATGCTTGGTGGGATGTAGTTAGATTAAATTATATTTATGAAAATATAATAAAATTCAATAAACCAGTTATTCATATTGATCAAGATATAATTATTGAAAAAGATATTAAGCCTTTAATAGAGTTGCCATTTGATATAATTATATCAAAGGAAATTGGAGAAAATAAAGCGTTTCCTAGTGAATGTAGTAAAGTTATAGGTTTTGGTGTATGTAGTGGATTTTACATTTTAAAGCCAACTTCAATTAAATTTATATCTAATATATTACAAAATATGAAAATTAAAAAATATGGTAGTTATAGTGATCAAGTTAATATAATGAATTATATAATTAACAATAATTATAAAATTATAGAAGATAAAATTATATTAAATAATAAAGAATATACAAATAAAGTAATTTTAATAGATAATATTCAAATATGCGTTTTAGATTTTAATTTAATAACAAGAGACCCTATAATAAATGATGGACAATTTGCAAATCATATAAATATAGATAACGTTGGTGGAGTTCAAAATTTTATAAAGTATTTTTATGAAGATATTGAAAAATTACCTTTAACATGCAGATGTGGTAAACAACATTTAGGTGATAATAATAAATGCAATCATATTGATATTCGTAAAAATAAAATTAAACTTAAATTAGATAAATTAGATAAATTAGATTAATTAATTCTTTTTAGTTTTATTATTTTTGCCTCGTCCACCTTTCTTAGTTAATTTGAATTTATTTTTTCTCTCTATTGCGCTTGCAAATTCAGTCCATGGTTGACTGGGTCTATCATGTAAATATGGGCAAAATTTATAATATTGTCTATGTTTTTTACAAAATTCTTCTGTTACAAATGGTGTACCGCAAGAGTTACCAAAACGACCAATAAATGCCATTTTCTTTGCTAAATTAGTATCGCAAACTATACCATCAACCGCTCCATGAGGCGCAAATGGTTTGGGTCTGCTTTGGTCTGACATATATTCGCGCGCATCTAAATCATAATGCGAGCATACTGTTCTAGAACAAGGATTGTCTTCTTTCAATAAATACACGTCATAATGGTCTGCAATAATTTTTTTGGCAATTTCAATATTAATTTTGCCCTTATGTTCGTCCATTAAATCACCAAGACGAACTAATCTTGCACCTTGATGTCTTCTTATGTCGTAAAATCCTGAATTATTAACTTCTAAATTGCGAATTCGTTCGTCATATGGCGCATTAAATCCAATAAAGAATCCATTTTTGGTTCTCTCAATGTTATGATATTTAAGACCTAATTCAATACGCAAAATCTCATTTGTATTTGTGTCGCCAAATAGCCAAGAGTTCGCATAATCGCCAGAATTTTCGTGCAAAAGTATTTCACAATATTCATCTAATGTATTACCATATTGCATTGCCTTTCTGATTCTATAACCAATTGGAAACTTCTTTTCATAGGGAATAAATCCGCCTATAGTTGTTTCTGTGCCAATTATACCTTTTGCGGTGACAAAAAAATCGGTGCCGCTCCAAATCCAACACGGAGATGTTTGCATAATAAATCGATGTCCTTCAGCCGGATTTAAATCTAATACAATATTCGAATATTGTCCGTCAATAAAATCCGTAAAGGAATTATGTGCGCACACGATATTGCCGTCTTCCGTCCAATCACCAACAGCAATAAACGCGCTACATTTGTCGCCAGATCCGCCTTCTTTTTGAACGCGACTTTCCGACTTGGTGGAATACCAATATGGTATAGACATATAAAAATTCCACGCAATTATCTCATCAATTGTCGTTTCACATTTAGCAGCGACACAGCCTTCAACAATGCCTTCCATTTCTTCGTAAAATTCCGCAAACTCTTTTTGTGTCATCTCCTTAAAATCGTCTGCAACTTGCTTAACCATTGTGGACCACTCAACACCATATGCTTCCATCATAAAAAACTTTAACATTTTTTGAATTTCCTTAAAGTCGTTCGCACATAAGTATCCATATGCGTATCCTCTTTCTCTCGGTTTTCCTTTTATAGATATGTATTTCCATCCATTTTTATCATAGGACATTCCATTTTTTATTTTATTCATTGCTATATAATAACAATATTTAAATATTTTTATTATATTTATTTTAGTTCTTGTATTATTGTGTAATAAATGATAATATTCTATAAATATTATACAAAATTAAGATTCCAATTACAGAATTAAGTATTATATCTCTATTTGATGTATGATTTTGAAAAATAATTATTGTGCCTAATAAAAATAAACCGTAATATCTTGCGATTTTAATTGAAGGATCAAAAATAAGCAATAACGTCCAATTAAATACCCAATAAATTATGTCTGCTAATAATATAAGAAAAATAGAGAGAATTGCTAAAAATAAAGTTGATGATTTAAATAAAAATGTCAATAATAATGGTATTAAAGTAATAGATAATCCAATTAAACCTTCTGGCACTAATAATTTTCTTAAATTATATGTGTTAATTTTCATTATAATATATAAAATATATTTTTTTACTATGTTTTACATATTAATCATAAGTAGTCCAATAATTACAAAAAGTAAAAGCCAAGGTAAAAGCACCAATAACCAAGATACACCAACGTGTCCGTCTTTGCATATTAAATTTAATACATAAGTCCAGAATAGAACATAAATTAATTTAATTACAAATAACGCAATTGTGCTGGGAACACGGCAAGAAAAAGAACCAACATGATAACTATTAGAATTGCCTAAATTTTGCATTAAAACAATAAATAAACCAATCATTGAAATGACAAAATAGAGAGAAGCAGGAGTGCATAACTCTTTTAAAGATTTAGGATAATCTGCCATTATATTTATACTATATAAATATAATAAATAGTTTTATTTTCGATTAAATCATAGAAGCCTTCATAGTATTAATATTTGACACACTTGGGATTTGGTCTTTCCAAGGTAAAGGACTAACTGGTGCTGCGTAACCACTTAACGCATTATATGCGCTTCCTAATCCAAATTGAAATTGTCTTCCCAAATTAATTAAATCTTGACCTAAAAAGTTAGACAATGCGCCGCCTCTTTGCTTAGCAATGCGTTTTTTACTGCGTCTTCTTCCACCTCCAACAGAAAATGGTGGATTTGCTCCTGTTGCTATCATTGCTGTTTGAGGGTCAACTTTGTATTCATTTAGTGGTAAAAAATTGCGGCCTCCTTGAACGCCATCTACGCCAGGCCAGCCACTAGTTGCGGGAGTCCATGGTGAGCCAGTTAAGCCGTTAGGATATGGAATTCCTGGGTTACCACCTTTTTGTGAGCTTTTACATTTGCTGCATTTACAGCAAGAGCGATGTTTTTTACCACCAATCATGTAGCCCATATCTGGTGCACAAGTAGAACATGTACCTCCTGCTTGCGCCGCAGAACACATTCCAGTGCCACAATTGCCGCCATGTTGCAATCCTTGAGGATTTAAAAAATTGTAGCCGTTTGCCACAGGACCAGTGTTAGGCACCGTTTTATCCGCAGCATTTACATTTGCTCCGCCTTTACCAGTATAAGCTAAAAAAGGATTAGGTTGCGTAGGCACACTTGCACTAGGGTATGCTAAATTTATGTCCGCTGAACCGCCTAAATAATTTTTACATGTTTTGCTTTTTGAACAACCCTTCATTTTATATAACTTTTGGTGTCTTTTCGAAGTCTTTCCCATTTATAATATAATATAAGAAATTATAAATAAAATATATTATATCTATTCAATATCAACATGAGTTAAGAAATGTCTGCGGCAACACATTTTATTCATATTCAAATCGTCAAGGACTTCACCTTCAGGAGTTTTCTCCACAAACTCTTTTGTTAAATAAAGTACCTTATCCACATCAATAGATTCGCCGCCAATCTTTTTAGCCAATTTCTTCTTACGCACTTGCTCGACATAATATCTATACTTATCGGCTATCACCATACCACAGGTAAAACATTTAATAGGAATAATCATTTCTTATATATAATCTTAGTATATTATTCTTATATCCATTTAAATTTAATTCAATTTTTTAATTTAATTTAATGTTAATTGCAACAAAAGCAACCATAATATATCTTGTTCCTTTTGTAACGGGTAATCCTGCATGTTGTACTTTTCCTGAATGAACTAGTAAGTCACCTTGTTCTAAAAATACAGATAATCCATCATTAAAATATGTTCCACCGCCTTCAAAATCCTTAGGATCACTTAATAATATATTTATTGATAAAAAACTACCATCATGATGTAGTTCCAATTTATTTTGCATTGATTCGCTATATTTAACAACAAATAAATCAAGTATATTAAATGATACTTCTTCTGTAAAACAATAAGATTTTTTTATTTTATTGAAAATGTCATTGAAAGAAAATAACACAAAATTAAATATATTTTTAATTTTTTCAACAGGAATATCAGTTGTTGGATATTTTTCATGACGTCTTGTTGTCCAACCACCATTATTTTTTGCATATTCTTCGCTTTCAAAAATAATCCACTCACATACATTTTTTGAAAATAATTTATTAAAAGTAAATCTTTGAAGAAATCTGTTATAAAAAACATCTAACAAATCAATTTTATTATTTGAACTATCAAATATATTAATTAAATTTACATCTCTAACTAGGCTTGACAAATTAGAATTTTTATTTATAGAATCATTACATTTTGAATGAGTAATTTTAAAACTATTTACGTTATTATTTTCTATTTCATTTTTAACTATTTGCGCCAACTCCAATGGAATATTAAAATTAGTATTATTATATAGCATTTCTTCATAAAAATTAAAATTTAGTATGTTATTTTCTGAATTTAAATTAATCTCTTTAAATGAATTACTTGAATCCATTGTAACAAGAATATCATTTTTATTAAATTGAGGAAGTTCTACGTTATTATAATATTCAATATTTAAAGGTTTTTTATTCCATAAATTTATTGCTAACATATATCTTTCAAAATACATTTGATTATTACTAAATTTGTTGAATATATCAATAACGCCATGATAATTTGAACCATCAAATGTAATTTGCTTATTTTTTTCTGGAAAAATAATTTGAATGCTATTTTTATTTTCAAAATTTTTAAATTTATATTCTTCAAAATTAATTTCAGTTAATAACATTGGAAATTCATTATTATTAAAATAACTTACGCAAGACATTAATGGATTATACATTTTTTTATTTATTTTACGCTCATCTTCATCACAATCACAATGAAAAGAATTTGTAGTTTCTAAATTGTGTAATTTATTTTTATATAATGAATCCTTAAACCAAAATTCAATATAGTGTTCTTTTTGATTAAAAATTATATTTAACCTTTTAAAATGAAACATTGCAATATCATATACAACCTTTTCTATTAAATCAAAATTATTTTTACAAACATCTAATAACAATAAACCTTTTTTATATTGTTTTATACAATTTATTATTTGTTCTTCAAAATTATTATAATTTACTTTCCATAATTTACTTTCCATTATATTTTTAATAATAAATTATGTTTAATTTATTTAATTATTAAATATTATTTAATATCTTGATATAACCACCCTGTAACTATATATTTATTACTTGAAATTGGCATTTTACCACAATGAGGAAAGTCCCATGTAGCCGGAAATAATAATAATTTGCCTGCTTCAGGTTTAATTTTTAAATTTAAATCTGGAAAATCTGTTTCGCCACCTTCTTCCACATCATTTAAATACCATAAATACGTTATTATTCTATTTTTATTATTTTTTAAATCAACACTAAAATCATTATGATAAACGTATCTTCCTTCATTTATAATATAACGTTGCATCATAAATATACTATATGATATTTTAGTATCTTCTAGATGTTTATAAATATTAGTGGTGTTTTGATTTATATTTTTAAAGCTTGGATTTTGATTTAAATTGTTTAAATAATTTTTCAAATTTCGCGATAATTCGCTATTTAATAATTGATAATATTTATACCACTTTGACTCATTTTCAGGAATAATAAAATCTTTTGTATCTTTAATATTTTTTTGCAATCCTCCATGTGTTACGCCATCATATTTTCTGTCTTCATTTTCAAATAATTCAATTAAATCAAAGCATACTTCTTTAGATAATGAATTTTTATTAGTGTAAATATATTTATCCATTTATTTTAATAAATAAATTAATATTTAAATATTTATATAATTATATTAATAAATGAGTGGTTATTTTTATAATGGTGTTGATATAAGTAATTTAATTGTAAGTAGCACTACTTCTGCTCCTCCCTCATATACAAATTTTCCAAGATCAATTGCCCCAACATATAACTCAACTGGTCTTGATAAACCTTATAATTTTTCATATCAATATAACGGAAATGACGTTTCAAATTACTCTACTGCATATGGAATTGCATTTAATGCAGGAAATTCTGGTTCTATTACAACAACAATTCCAAATACAACTGGATATTCATTTAAGCATATTTCTGGTTATTGTTATGGAGGTGGAGGCGGCGGTGGAGGTGGAGGTGGAAAAAATAGTGTTTCTTATGGTGGTGGAGATGGTGGAGCTGGTGGAGCTGGTGGTTTTGCTGCTATTGTTGGTTATCCAATATCAGGACAAACTGTAAATTATCAATCTGGAAGTGGTGGCGGTGGTGGATCAGGGGAAAATAGTAATAAAGGAGTTGGAGGAAGTCCTGGCGGTGACAGTTACATTGATGTTGGAGAAATAACTATTATACATGCTTATGGAGGAGGTGGAGGTGGAGGAGGCAATACTGCAAATGTAAATTCAGGCAGCAAACCCGGAACCGCACCACATGGTTCTAATGGTACAGGCACTGTTGTATCTGGTTATACAGGAACATTTGCAAATACATCACCTGCTACATCATATCCAAATAATCCAAGTAATGGAGGTGGAGGAGGTAATGCATCATTTAACAGTGGAGTCAATAAAGGAGGTTCAGGCTCACCTGGTTACCTTCATGTTTATTTAACTTATCAATAATATATTGCTATAAAACCATATTAAATATTTGTAATATAATAAGTATATTACAAATGTTTACGCAGTTATGTCAACTAATAAAAGAGAATAAAGAACGTCTTAACTGGGACGAATATTTTATGTCTATTGCGCTACTTGCATCGCAACGAAGTCCTTGTCAACGGCTGCATGTTGGCTCTGTAATTATAAAAAATAATCGCATTATATCTATGGGCTACAATGGTTTTATACCTGGCGCGCCGCATATAAGCCGTGTGGTAAACAATCACGAACAATCCATTATTCACAGCGAAATCAATGCGATAACTGATTGTGCAAAAAGAGGCGCCAGTTTAGAAAACGCTAAAATATATGTTACACATTTTCCTTGTATTAATTGTTTTCGCTCCATAGCATCGTGTGGCATTAAAGAAATTATATATTTAGAAGACTATAAAAAC
>Ga0194129_10009299_pt1 | contig 11061 bp, 9 predicted proteins | sample TA2KigCa35mmetaG_FD_150862 | JGI IMG/M metagenome (GOLD analysis project Ga0194129, IMG submission 150862) | Freshwater microbial communities from Lake Tanganyika, Tanzania - TA2015038 Kigoma Deep Cast 35m | ecosystem: Environmental > Aquatic > Freshwater > Lake | place: Tanzania: Lake...
AAGAGTTGTATAGGTCAAATTGACATATGTCCGTGAATTTTTAATGAAGAGATTGGATTGTGTATCGGGAACTTTTATTTTTTTGTATTCCAATATGACTGGATTTTTGAAAAATTCTTTAGATACTTCCAACATCTTCTTATTTTCCTCTTTTTGTGTATAGTATTCAATCTTCTTATTTTCTTCTTTCTGAGTGTAATATTTAACGGTTTCTTGTTGATTTCCAATATAAGGCTTGAATTTTCCATCACCAGCATTTGTAGCGCCTAATCCTAAACCTACACCAGCTGCTTCAACGCCAATAGATACTTCGGCACCCATACCAGCAGCCATACCTCCAATTGGACCCATTGCACCACAAGCGAATCCAGTTAGGAATGATGATGTTTTTTTTTCTTCGGGAGCATCACGATTATTAAGTGCATTAATTGCAAAAGAGGTTGTTCCAACTGCAGTTCCAACACCTGATGCTATTCCAACAGCGGCCAAAGATGCTCCACCAGTAAAAGGTGCTAAAATAAGTCCACCAAGAACAGACCCAACGGTAAATCCCATAGATGAATGAGTGTTCCCCATTATAGTATATGGTTAGTAATTATATTTATAATTTCAATTTTTATATAAAAAATATATTATAAAAATTTTATAATAAATTATAAAATTTTACACACTTGATTTTACATATGGTGTTATATCATTAGGATTTTGATTTTTCTTTGATGAGCAACAGGTTTCACAACAAGAGACAAAAAGTCTACCCCATAACCATCCTGCATTTGTAAAATACACGTAAGAAAAATTGCTATTGTAAAAATCAGTTGTTAGATTATATTGAACTAATCTTCCAAACATATATAATGAAGGAACTAACCAAAAAAGATACAAAATATAATAGAAAATATTTGTAAATGATTTGAAAAATTTACTCCAATAGTCAGTAATTTGAGATTCATTTATATAATCAAAATATTTTAGTGTGACATAATAATATACTGCATTTAAAAAGTATATAATACTCATTATCAATATACATATAAATTGTTCTTTATAATTATTTTTATTTGATATATCTATAACTGGATCACTTATTTGTGTCATAGCAAAGCAATAAAAAGAAAATAGACCAAGATAAATCAAACAATAACGTATAAATAATATTCTTGGTTTTTCTTTAAGATATACTTCATTACAATCTAATTCTTTAGAAAGAGAATAACAACAATCAACCATTTTTTTTTGGATAGGTTAATATATAAATTTATAAATTCAATTTTTATTTATGAGCGTTGATATGGAATATCATTTGTTAGACTAGATCTATAACTGCAACAAAAATCGAAGAATAAGTGCATAATGGAATAGGCTATAAATAATAAATGAAAAAAACCAACCATTGATGCTTTCATATTATTTGATTCTGGTAGCACTATTACATAATTGAAATGAAATAATATCATATATGTAGTTAATCCAATCCATACAAAATAAAGTAGATAAAACCAATAGTTTATATATATTTTGAAAAATAATTTTAGATTATCACTTATTGGTTTATGTAATATTTTAATTTTATAATAATGACAAGAAATATAATATATGCTAAAAAAGTAATAAATTATATTTAATTCTATCATATTTGATTGAATCATTTGAAATGCACTTTCTTTATTTTTATCAAAAAAACAAGAAGTAAAAATAATTGTATAACAGAGAATAAAAATACCAGTGACTATTTCTGTATTTTTAGGAGTTTTCTGGAGATTATTCTCCATACAACTTAAATCATTTGGAAAACAAATTAAACAGCTCATTTTAATAATTCAATATATATATAAATTATTTTTCAATTTTTATAAAACCTAATTTTATATTCTAAGCATTACCACACTCCAGTCCATTAAAGGATTTAATAATATCATTGCCATGTAAAACATCTTATCATCTAAAGTGCAAATATAACCACACATTGAACCAATAGCTCCACATATACTTCCAATTATAAGATTTGATTTTTTATTATCTTTTTGTGGAATTATATTTTTTTTTATATTCTTTATCAAATTTATTATCCCTATAATTATGGTTATAACTGTAGCAATACCTACAGCTATAAGTGTAGCTCCATCTGTAAAAGGCCAAAATGATAAACCTACCAAAAAGGAACCGACAATGATGCCAATAGATGTATGTAAATTAACCATTTTTTTTAATATGTTAATATTTATTATTTTCAACTTTTTATATATTTATAACATAAATATATAAAAATGTTGGTTTGTAGAACTCAATTTTTATGATATATATTATATTTATTTAGTCCATTCATTCTTTATAAGTTGTTTGAATGCTAAAAAATCCATATCAGAATCAGGTTCATAATGTTGTATTTCTTTATCTGCATCTAGATAATCAAAAAAATCGTAATGAACTGTGTCTTCTTTATCATAAGTGTAACAATTCATAGAAATACATGCATCTTTATTAGTTTCTAAATTCTTTAATTGATGAACGGAATTTAAATTTGCTGTTACCCATGTATATTGACCTTTTGAAAAATCTGCTTTACCAAACGGTTCTATTCCATCCGGACATAAGAATGGATATAGAGATACATTAATTGATCCATTAAGAATTCTTATAATAGCATTTGCTCCTGAATGACCATGGACTGGAGAATAATGTCCGCACGGCCATATTTCCATTACATAAGGTATTCCAGGTGATTCACCACTATTCTGTCCTAGAGTTATACGTAAATATGTTTCTAGGATATTTGGTTTATCTGGATTAAATTCAGTAGCCTTTTGTTTTAGCTTTTCATTACACCATAATCCTGGAGTATCAATACTATGTTGTATTGCTTTAGTGAAATCTGGAAAATCTGGTGTATCTAGAACAAAACTTGAACCACTTATACAGTTATACAGTTGTTGGCATACCGTAGATAAATTAGCTACAGGGATTTTATCTCCTTTTGCAATATCATCCATAGTAATATCATCAGTATCAACTATTAAAAGTGGTACCTTGCTAGTTATAGGATCTCTTAATAATCTAAGCGGATTTATTTTCTTATCTATCTTTATTTTAACAAGTTTTTCAAGAAAACTCTTGCTTTCAACAGGTAGCTGATAAAAATATTCTTTATCTTCAATACGTGCTTCTCCAAAACCAGCATATAATCTACAATTTTGTGAATCTAAACTAAACCAATAGTATGCACCTCTCTTTTGTATTAAACCACGCTTATTTTCAGTATCTATATATTTATTTCCTGTTGATAAACGCTGAACTTGTATACTTTCTGGAGTGTATGTAACCTTCAATCCATCTGTTTTATCTGCATTACGAATAACAAAATCTATATTAGTTTTGTCAGTTGAGAAAATAAAAACTCCTTGTCCATGAATTAGTAAATGTATTGATTTACCACTTTCTAATAAAACACTCTTTGGCTTGTTTAATGCGTTTGCGGTTGGTTTGGTCATATATACTATACTACATATATTTTTTATTCTAATAAAAAAATTTAATAATAATCTCAATAATTTATATAACAAATCTTAACAATATTCTTATCTTTTGTGTATTTTCCTTCTCTTATAATATCAGATGAAGGTTTATCTTTGCTCTGTTTTTGAAATTATTATAATTGACTAAGTATATTCAAAATAAACATTTTGCTTTCACCTGTTTCATTTTCATAGTAGGTAAGATGTGGTGTTCTCACTACAGAACCCCCTTCTGATGTGCCCTGTTGACTCGTGGCTTGGAAGAGAACGTTATATTCCTCCGATGTAAATTTAAGAAGAATAACGGGCTTACTTCCAAAATGATCTGGTCTTATTGCCACAATGTTAAACTGGTAATTTTTTTTTTTCCATTCTTCCCATATTGCAAGATAATTTTCAATACAGTTAATTATCTTATCATTATTTCTTTTATTAACATAACATATCGTGCAGTGATGATCCTCAGATAATTTCATGGCAAAAGTTAATCTGCGTAGAATACCTTTCGGTATTGTTTGTTGTTGTAAGTCTTCAAAAACTTTCCTAACTTCTCCGGATACAACCGGTTTTGAACCATCAACTCCTTTTATTTTCAAATAGTGAGTGATTTCGGTGCTGGAACGAACGATAACCATTATTTGGGGGGTAATATTATTTTAAAATTAAATTTTCAACTTTTTATATATTTATAACATAAATATATAAAAATGTTGGTTTGTAGAACTCAATTTTTTTTGACTTGAAAGACAAATATTATTTTACCACAGTGAATATATATATTAGTCATAATCATTCATTTATATTATTTATATAATTTAATAAAATACTATGTATATCACTTTTGGAACTTATACTTTCTGGTAATCCTTTTTCATCACGAATATCACTCTTGTAAAAACTATCATAATCAATATTATATTTTTCCAACATTTGATTTTCTGTAATTTGTGATTCATCTAAATAGGACATAATTTCATTATTTACTAATACTACTATTTCGTAAGGTTCATAAAATCTAATTATTGGTTTAACCATATTATGTGTTGTTATATTTATAACTTTTTTTATTTTTATATGAAATTTATTTAGATATATTTAGTTTGTCATAACAAAACCTTTATAATTAGTGGTCTTAATCAAATTTCTTTGTTTATATGTTAAGAATATTTTTTGCAGTGAAAAATTTCTTTGCAAATTTAATATATTATTACCAATACTTGAAAGTTTAATTAGAGGAGTTAAATCATAACTTATAATTGACGAACATCCTTTTAAAAAATTAGTTCCTATTTCTGTTACATTTGTTAAAGAACAAAAATTTATTTCTGTTAAGTTTGAACAATTATTTAAAAAATCATCATCTATTTTTACAACATTGGAAAAAAAGGATAAATCTATTTCTTTTAAACTTGAACAATTATTTATAAATTTTTTTCCAATTTTTCTAACATTTTTTAATCCTGATAAATTTATTTTTTCTAAATTAAGACAATTATTTAAAAAATCATCATCTATTTTTACAACATTGGAAAAAAAGGATAAATCTATTTCTTTTAAACTTGAACAATTATTTATAAATTTTTTTCCAATTTTTCTAACATTTTTTAATCCTGATAAATTTATTTTTTCTAAATTAAGACAATTATTTAAAAAATCATCCATAATCTCATTTACTTCTATAAAAGTGCTAAAGTCAAGTTCTTTCAGATATGTACATTGTGCTAAAAATAAATTATTAATTTTATTAATTTTATTGAATGGAGATAAATCTATATTAGTAATTGCTGTTTGATTTAAAAATCCATCTCCTATTGATTTAATATTAATTAAAGGAGATAAATCTATTTGATTCATAAGCGTACATCCATATATAAAATTATTTTGTATTGTATCAATTTTTGATAAAGGTTTCAAATCTACATTAGTTATCTTTACACAATTCCTTAAAAAATTAGAACCAACTGATTCAATATTTAATAAGGGAGATAAATCTATTTGTTGCATACTATAACAACCATACAAAAATGCATCTTGTATTATTTTTATTTTATATAAAGGCCTTAAATCTATACTAGTTATACTTTCACAATGTAAAAAATCAGAACCAACTGATTCAATATTTATTAAAGGAGATAAATCTACTTCAGTCAGACTTTTACAACCCCATAAAAAATATCTTTTTATATTTTTAATTTTATTTAATGGGCTTAAATTTATATTTTCTAATTTTACACATCCAGATAAAAAATCTTCACCTATTTCTATAACATTTGATAATGGACTTAAGTCTATTTCCTTTATGTTAATTAGACCACTTAAAAAACTATTTTTTATAGTTTGAATACATTTTAAAGGTGATAAATCTATATTTTTTACACTAGGCTTAATAATAATTTTATTAAATAATGAAGGCATATTTTCAAAAAAAGTATAATCTTGACTTTTAATATTATGAATTTTTATAACATCATTTGTAATTTTTTTTGTCTCAATATAATTTTTATATATAAAATCTTTTGTAACTTTATTATCGATATCAAATTCAAATTTAAAATGAATATTATTATAATCAACTCCTAAAGCATATATAAGAATTGAATCCTGGTAATATAAATTATCATTCATAGTTCTTAAAATTAAATATTCAATCTTATATTTTAATACATTTTCTAAATTTTGTAAATCAATATCTATGTAAATATTATTTTTTTTTATTATTTTAATTTCATTTGTTTGTTCTGGAGTAAAAGTTTCGGGAATTCTATACATATTCGAATAACTAATATTATTAATATTTTTCATGTAATAATGTCCTCTACTACAATTAATTTCAAATTCACCAAAAATTTTATTTGTTATAATAATAGAACCAATACCATTATCTGTTTGATCTATTATACTTAAAATATTATCTTTTTTTAAATCTTGCCAATTTTGTATTCCTAATAAATTCTTAATTAATTGTAAAAAATTTGGTGTTATATTATCTTTAGATAATCCTGAATTCATTTCAAATTCATATGATTGTAATGGTTCATCGCATTTTTTTGTAAATATAATATTTGAATTGGCGTAATTTATAATCAAATAAGACCAAGCATTACGAGCATTTAATTTTTTCCCAAAAATATCTTCTTCATTATCTTTATATGATATTTTATCAAATTGATTAAAAACTCTATAAAATTCTCTTAATTGAGGAATTGCTGATTCACCTAATTTTGTTATATCAAAAATTTCTTTATTATAAATTATTAAATTTATTAAATTTAATGCAGTTATTTCACCACAATCTGGATAATTTTGATTTCGATAACTTACACAAAAATGTTTTGCCCATTCTTGATTATATAATTTAAATTCAGGATACTTTCCCTTACTATTATTTAGTAAGTAATTTTCAAAACTATTTGGATTTTCTATACGTGTTAATTCTATTGATATTGGAGAATCAGGAACAAAATCTTTTTTAAAATTTGTTCGTATCAATTCAAAAACTTCTTTAATTCCTTCATAATATTGAATAATACCACCATCGTTATTTGCTACCCAAAACATACAAAATAATATTATATGATAACTGAATTTATCATCGTCTAAAAATGGTATATATTTTCTTATATCATCAATATATCCTATCAATCTTTGTTTTATACCTTCATTAACAATTATTTTTTCATTTATTACAATTTTGTTTTGTTTATCAAGATTAAATGATATTAACTTCTTATCTTTTAATAATTTATTATTTATATATTTCAAACCTATATATCGACCATAATCTATGGGTTCTTTTTTCATTAATTCTAATGTTGGTTGTATGGTTCCTGGTATTCTTCTACAAACTTTATTCACAATATTAAGTATATATTCTATGTGTTTAATATTTTCAATACCAAAATAAGTTTTTTGTGCATCTGAAATATTTAATGTATCACCGCAATAATAATTTATTTTCCATAAATTTGATAATAATTCATTTCTTGTTAATATATAACCATAAATTGGATTCATATATTTTTCCATTTCTATATCAGTAAATAAATTTATAGAATATACATCATTTATTATAGGTAAATCACCACCTGTTTGTATATTTTTTAATTGTAGATATTTAATTTTATATTTTAAATATTTATTCTTAAAATTTAACATGAAATTTATTAAATTATATATATAATAAAAATAATAAATTAATTGTAATTAAATATTTTTATATAAAAATTGATTTATTATATAAATGGTATATTAAATATTAGGATGAATAATCTTTTCCTTATATGGGATATTGATATTACTCCTTCGGATAAGAATGTTGGAATTATAAAATCAAAGTTAAATTTAAAGGAATTGAAGCATCTAGCTTTAATGAATCAAGATGTTTATAAATTTTTTGATGGAAAGAAAATCTGTCCCATGTTTACAGAAGAGCAACAACAATACATAAACTTATATTATCTTGATATTGAAATAGATGGTTATAAAGTTCAGACTAGATTTATAGAGATTACTAATACGATGTTATTAACAGATAATATTACATGTTCTGTTATTAATAGTGCGTTAAGTAGGTATTTTATAAATTTTCATGATTTAAGCAGTAAAAACAATATGATGTTTGGTTATAGAATGGATAAAATGATAGAACAAGTTGAAAAGAAGGATTTTTATGATTTAAAAGAAATTTACATCCCTATAATAACAAAATTGTTTAATTATCAGTTGAATAATATTAATTGGATGATTAATAGAGAATTAGAAAGACCTTCTTATTATATATCTTCTCAGGCAAGATTAATTCATTTTCCTGATGGAAGAATATATAATTATTTAGAAAGAAAATTTGTTAAGGATAGTGATTACCCTTTATTAACAATTAAAGGAGGAATTATAGCAGATGAAGTTGGAAAAGGAAAAACTATTCAAATGTTAAGTTTATGTTTTGTTAGAAATATTCCTACACTAATTCTAGTGCCAAATCATTTAAAAAATCATTGGGAAAAAGAATTAGAAAAACATTTTAAAACTAGTCCAAATATAAGTATAGAAACTTTTGATGATTTTACAATAGAAATGCTTGAAGATAAACAACGCTTAATTGTAGATGAATTACATATTCTATATAGCGATTCATCTAAAAGAGAATTATACAATAAATTATGTTCTACAAAAATAGATTACAAATGGGGTTTAACAGCTACTCCTTTTGCTGGTGAAAATAGTATTCATAAAATTTCACAATATTTAACTGATACTATTTTCTATCATGAATTATTTGAAAGATATATGTATTATGAAAATATCTTTATTAGTATGTTTAAAAGAAATGTGGAACGAAATATAAATGATGAGTTAATATTACCACCTATTCATTATCATAATCATATACTTGAATTTACAAATATAGAACAAAATGCTTATACAGCAGAAATTACAGGTAGATCTAATACAGATAATATAACCTTAAGAAAAATTTGTTGTGATATTTTGATGAATTTAAAAGAAAATGAAGTAATGACAGAAAAAGAATTTATAAAATCATTTTTACAAATTAAAGAAAATAAAGTTAATGAAGAAAAGGATAAACTAGCCAATTTACAAGCAGATTTAGATAGAATATCTAAAGAAAATAGACATGAATTAGAGGAAAATTTAAGACATTATGAAAATTGTATAAAAATACAGAAAAAACTGATTGATGATTTAGAACGACCCGTTAGATTTCTTAAAAGTCAATTAATTGAAGAAAAAACATGTTCTATAGGAATGTGTGATTCTGAAGATGATATTAAAAAAAGTTATGCTATACTAACTGAATGTAATCATTACTTTTGTGTAGCATGTTTAGAATCTGCTTTAAAAACAAAACAAAGTTGTCCTTATTGTCGTTCTCCAGCTACTAAATATATTAAAATATCAAATGATGTAATTATACCTTATAGTTCAAAAATTATGAAACTATTAGAGATTATTAAATCAGTTCCAAGACAGTTTATTATTTTTACTCAATTTGATAATATTATAACAAAATTGATAAATATTTTAAATAAAGAACATATAATGGCAAATTCATTTTCCATTCAAAATATAGAATCATTTAGAAATAAAGAAATACAAGTTCTTATTCTTTCTTCTAAAGATGAAGCATGTGGTCTAGATTTAAGTTTTGTTTCAGATATTATCATTTTTGAACCTATCATTGGGAATTATGTTAAAGATATTGAAAAACAAATTGTTGGTAGGATTTACAGAATTAATCAAATTAGTGAATGCAACGCACATAGATTAATTATTAAAGATACAATTGAAGAACAGATTTATGCAGATTTGTAATAGAACATAAGTTAAAAATTGATTTTTATATTTAATAATAATTACATATAAATATGGATAATACAGAACGTGATTATTATATTAAGGAAGTTGAAAATAAATTAAATAATGTTTTTTGTGTATCTAAAAATATACCATTAAATGAAAAAATAACTAATGAAATGGAAAAATGTAATTGTAGAATTATAGAATTTGGAATTCAATTTAATCAGAAAATTTGCGATTATTTACCTCCAAGAATAGAGAAAATTGTATTTAATGAAAAATTTAACAAATTTAATCAGTGTGTAGATAATTTACCTAAAAAATTAAAAAAAATTACTTTTGGTTATCATTTTAATCATCCTGTTGATAATCTACCAACAGGATTACAAAGACTTACTTTTGGTTGTAATTTTAATCAGTCTGTTGATAATTTACCGATAGGATTAAAAATACTTAGATTCAGTCATAATTTTAATCAGCCTGTTGATAATCTGCCATCAGGATTACAAAGACTTACTTTTGGTTATGAATTTAACCAGCCATTAGATAATCTGCCATCTGGATTACAAAAACTTATAATAAGTGATACTTATAATAAGCCATTAAATAATTTACCCGCATCAGTAAAAATAACAAAAATAAAATATTATTAGTCTAAAAATTGATTTTTTTATATAATAATGTATTAATTATAAAATGGAAATATGCAATAATAAAAAATGTAATTATTATATAAAAAAAATAGAAGATGAAAAAAATAATAATATTATACATAGTGTATTTTATGTAAATAAAAATATTACTATAAATAAAAAAATGTTAAAAGAAATGGGAAAATATAATTATGTAGAATTTTGTGATGAGTATAAAAATATAATTGATAATTTACCATCTAATATTACACATATAAAATTTGGGTATTGGTTTAATCAATCAGTTGATAATTTACCCTCTAAAATAGAATATATTAAATTTGGTTATAAATTTAATCAATTAATAAGTTATAATTTACCTATTGGATTACAAAGTCTTACATTTGGAGAAAATTTTAATCAGCCAGTTGATAATTTACCATCAGGACTACAAAATCTTACTTTTGGAAATAGTTTTAATCAACCAGTTGATAATTTACCATCAGGACTACAAAATCTTACTTTTGGAAATAGTTTTAATCAACCAGTTGATAATTTACCATCAGGACTACAAAATCTTACTTTTGGAAATAGTTTTA
>Ga0194129_10009301_pt1 | contig 11060 bp, 12 predicted proteins | sample TA2KigCa35mmetaG_FD_150862 | JGI IMG/M metagenome (GOLD analysis project Ga0194129, IMG submission 150862) | Freshwater microbial communities from Lake Tanganyika, Tanzania - TA2015038 Kigoma Deep Cast 35m | ecosystem: Environmental > Aquatic > Freshwater > Lake | place: Tanzania: Lake...
GCGAGTCAGCAGGTTCTTCTAAGCCAGGAATGGCCGATTGCGTCCCATCCTAACGCGAGATTGAGCCTGGAATCAACTGTGGCGCAACGGATTTGGGTTTTTCAGCAAGCCCTAATTAGCTTGTTGAACATCCTATTTACGCACTATTCTGTGCAGCAGATTGATTTCAAAGCCAGCTTTCTGATCGATTCAATGTCTGCCGTACGAACTTATACAGATAAGCAGATTGATCCCATTCTTACACCCCTTAACGCACAATCTGAACAGTTCTTGACGGAATCAATCCCATCCTACTCAGCCAAGCAAGTATTCACCTACTTACAAGCCAATCCAGATTACGCTCAGTACTCCTACCGCGAAACCGCCCTCAATCCCACCAATCCCGAAGATCAAGCCGATTCTCGCGAAGCATCCGTGATCAAAGCTTTTCGTGCTGACCCATCCCTGAAAACATTATCAGGGAATCGCCAAAATGCAGATGGATTGTATAACTACGTAGCCAAACCAATCAAGGTGACTGACCCCAAATGCTTGGCTTGCCATTCCACCTACCAACAAGCGCCCCCTAGCCTTGTGGCCAGCTACGGCAAAACACATGGCTTCGGTTGGCAGCTCGGCGAAGTGATCGGTGCTCAGATCGTTTCTGTTCCGGTCGATGCCATCATTGCCGCAAAGCAAGCCTCGCTCACGTGGGTGGGTCTCTTGAACACCGCAGCATTTGTAATAACTGCGGGAGCCTTGTTGCTCTTCCTCGGACGTTCCATCATCCAGCCGATGCGATTGATCAGCTCTCGCGCATTTGAAGCGAGCATTCATCCGGAGAATGTAGACTTTTCAGAAAAGCATCGCCAGGACGAAATCGGCTTGATTGCGCAGAGCATGGAACGCATGAAACAAAGCCTTCTGATCGCAATGCGGATGTTGCAACAGCCCAGAAACACTCCTCATGAATGAGGATCACGAGCAATGAAAGCGAAGGTTTCTTCCTATTGAAAAACTCCTGGATTGATGTCCCTGCCACCTCCTTCAATGTCTGCTCGAATCTTCATCAGCTACTCACGTCATGATTCAGATTTTGCTCGCGGGGTAGAGTCCGCACTAAACAACCGCGGCTTCAACGTTTGGCTGGATACAGATAGGCTGCGCTTGGGAGAGCTTTGGAGAGAAGAAATTGTGCAGGCCATCGAAGAATGTGATTATTTTTTGCTTCTTCTATCTCCCCATTCCATTCATTCCGTCAATGTGGTGCGTGAACTCTCATTAGCCGAGAGCTCATCTCGCTTAATCTTACCAGTGATGGTAGAGCAGGTAGAGATCCCGGACACGATGAAATATCAACTGGCAGGGCTGCAGTTCATTGTCGTTGATGACCTACAGAGCAACCTGGGCTTGCAAAGTGTGCTGGATGCCTTACCCGTCCCGCAGGCTGATCGCTCTCCCCGTGGGGAACCAGACCGGAGCCGCTCCAGCCAGTGGCCCTCACCAGCCGAAGCGGCAGACCATTGGGACAAGACGGTCCTGCTGGCGCAACTCACGCTGGCCATCGGGCCGATGGCCTCTCTTCTGATGGAGCCTTTGCCAGATCCACTCCGTGCAAGCGACGTGAAAACGTTGCGCACACTGTTTCAGCATCAAGGAATCGACCTTGAACTCCTGGAGCGGTCACTGATCCCATCCCAACTTGAACCGAGCAGCGTAGAGGGTGGCGCTCGCACACAATCCCTGCCGAACGATGGAACGATCAAAGAGTGGTTTCGCATGCAGGTAGGACCGATCGCCGATATGATTATCTCCGCTGATTTCATGAATGATTTGCGACAGAACCCATCGCGAGGCCGCGCCAGGTTGGAAGAGCTTGAGGTGGCGACAAACGTGATTGATCAACTTCTTCATCGCTGTCTGTCCGACGGGTCATCTCCCAGTTCAGAATGAATTCTCTCGCGTCCATCACCGTCGCCTCCCCTCTGTGAAGCACGGCCCGCTCATGCGCCACAATCCCACTCATCCCAGCGTTGATTCCCATGCCAAAGCGCCAACGAGGCCTGGTTCGAACGGGATCCGCCATCCTTGTGATCGGCCTATCTCTCGTTTTGCTGGTCGGGCGTCTGCATCACCACTTCACGCCGACGCTGAGCGACTGGAAGCGGACCACCTCCGCTCGCTCCGCCGTCGCGCGCCAAGGCTGGAGCCAGCACCCCTACGTGTTTCGCGATGAGGCCCTCGCCAAGCCAAGCGCCTCCGCCGACAAGACAGTCCGCCTTGGCATGGAGATCACCAACATCTATGGCCTGTCCCTGAGGGATCGAACATTCCAAGCAGAGGGCTGGTATTGGCTCAAGTGGCCTGAGCTTGTTCAAACCGTGATGAAGGAGAATGAGATTGCGCAGGACAAGATCATTAATCTCATTAATCAGGTGGATTCCGATTCGATGCTGATTGAGATTGAACAACCAAATCCAGAACGCCTTAAGGATGAGTCATACTGGCAAAAATTTCATTTCTCTGGCACATTTTACATCGAAGATCTGCAGCTTCGCGCCTTCCCCTTCGATGACCTTGTCTTGCCCATTGCCATGGAGCTGGGACCCGACCTCCTGTCCTGTTATCCCGAAAATGAGTTGGGTTGTTTCTCCTTGATCTTTGACAAGGATTCCAATGCGCAAGCCCTGGGTCAATACACCAGCATCAATGGCTATTCAATCATCGGTTCAGAATCAAGAGAGTTTCTTCATCAATACAGCACCAATTTTGGTCGTAGCTCAAAGATTGCGACCAGCGCTGTGCAAACCAACGTCGTCTATCGTGCTAATTTTACCACCGCCTTCTGGATCTACATTTTTCCTCTGCTGGTCCTGATCGGTGTGTCCATCGCCTCACCCTCCCTGCCCGGCTCTTTGGGTGATGTGCGCCTTGCCATTCCAACAACCATCCTGCTGACGTTGATTTTTTTGCAAATGGGCTACAAGGCAGAGTTGCCAGCATTGGAATACGTCAGCTATCTGGACTGGATTTATATCTATGCCTACGCAATCTCCGCCTTGCTGTTCCTGTTATTTTGCTGGGGCACGAACGCTCACGCAAATGCTTGCGGTGAAGAACAGGAAGCTGAGGTGCTGCGAGGGATCAATCGCGTCGACCTCCTGGTTCAGTGGTTGGCCTTTGGCGGCCTTGTGCTGGTGATGGCCTCTGGCCTGCTCTTTGAACCCTGAAGCCTCGCCAGATCTCGCCGTTCCCCCCTCTCAACTCCCCATTCCATAGGATCGACTCCGCCCGCTCCTCGCCCCCGCCACCATGGTTGTCTCCGCCGCCGCGCCTCTGCTGTTGCCCGGCGGGGTCAGTCTGCGGGGAACCGTGCGGGTGCCGGGCGACAAATCGATCTCCCACCGCGCCCTGCTGTTCGGCGCCATCGCCGAGGGGGAAACGCGGATCGAAGGGCTTCTGCCAGCGGAGGATCCCCTCAGCACTGCGGCCTGCCTGCGCGCCATGGGTGTGGAGGTGTCGGAGATTCGCGCTGGCGAACCGGTCACGGTCCGGGGGGTGGGTCTGGACGGCTTGCGGGAACCGGACAACATCCTCGACTGCGGCAATTCAGGCACCACCATGCGGCTGCTCCTGGGCCTGCTCGCCGGACGGGCCGGACGGCACTTCGTGCTCACCGGCGACGCCTCCCTGCGCCGCCGTCCCATGCGGCGCGTCGGGGGTCCCCTGGGCGACATGGGCGCCGCCATCCACGGCCGCGACGGCGGCAACCTGGCGCCCCTGGCCATCGCCGGCCAGACCCTGCATGGCGCCACGATTCGCACCCCGGTGGCCTCCGCCCAGGTGAAGAGCGCCCTGCTGCTGGCGGCCCTCACCGCCAGCGGCCCCACCACCGTGATCGAACCCGCCCTCTCCCGCGACCACAGCGAGCGCATGCTGCGCGCCTTTGGCGCGGATCTGGAGGTCAGCGGGGCGGGCGGCACCACGGTGACTGTCACCCCCGGCGCGTCCCTGCGGGGCCAGGCGGTGGTGGTGCCGGGCGACATCAGTTCCGCCGCCTTCTGGCTGGTGGCCGGCGCCATCACCCCCGGCGCGGACCTCACGATCGAGAATGTGGGCCTCAACCCCAGCCGCACGGGCATTCTGGAGGTGTTGCACCAGATGGGCGCGGCGGTGGAGGTGCGCCAGCCGCGAGAGGTGGCCGGCGAGCCGGTGGGCGACCTGCACGTGAGCCATGGCCCCTTGAACGCCTTCTCCATCGATGGCGATTTGATTCCGCGGCTGGTGGATGAGATCCCGGTGCTGGCAGTGGCGGCCTGCCGCGCGGAGGGCGTGAGCCGGATCCGTGGCGCGGAGGAGCTGCGGGTGAAGGAAACGGACCGTCTCGCCGTGATGGCCCGTCAGCTGGGCGCCATGGGCGCCCGCCTGGAGGAGCACGCTGATGGCCTGACGATTCAGGGCGACACCCCCCTCCAGGGCGCGGAGGTGGACAGCGAAACCGACCACCGCGTGGCGATGAGCCTGGCGGTGGCCTCCCTGGTGGCGCGCGGCGACACCCGCCTGCGGGACAGCGCCGCCGCCGCTGTCTCCTACCCCGGCTTCTGGGACGACCTGGCCCGCCTGCGGAGCTGACCCCGAACCCATGGCGGACGAGGTCGGCACGGAGCTGGTGGTCCGCACGGGAGCCGATGGCAGCTTCAGCCTGTGGAGCGCGGCCTTCCAGGAGGGCTTTCACAGTGGTCGCGGCGCCCTGCGGGAAGCCCGCGAAACGTTTCTGGCGCCCTCCCGGCTGGAGCGCTTCCCGCCCGGTTCCCTGGTGCGGGTGGTGGAAGTGTGCGCGGGCACGGGAGGCAACGTGGCCCTGCTCCTGGAGGCCTGCGCGGCGCGGGGGCTGACGCTGGAGTGGTGGGGCCTGGAGCTGGATCGCCGCCCCCTGGCGCTGGCGCTGGCCTCCGAAGCGTTTCGACGCCCCTGGCAACCGAGCACCCTGACAGCCCTGTCCGAGCTGTTGGCGCGGGGCCACTGGCACGGCGAGGGAGCGACAGCGCGCCTGCTCTGGGGGGACGCGCGGCAGACCATGCGGGACTTGCCGAGGGCGTTGCCGGGCCCGGTGGACCTGGTGTGGCATGACGCCTTCTCGCCCCGCCGCTGCCCCCAGCTCTGGACGCTGGAGCACCTCCAGGCGACGACAGCGCCGCTGGCGCCTGAGGGTCGCTGGATCAGCTACAGCGCGGCGGCGGCGGTGCGGGACAGCCTGCGCCAGCTCGGCTTGCACCTGGTGGCGCTGGAGGTGGCCGCCCCGGGGGAGCATCCAACGGGGCGCACACTCTGGAGCGGGGGGACGGTGGCCAGCCCCTCCCCCCTGGCGAGCGACTCCCCGGCGGGGGACCGACCGGCGGCGCAATCGCTGTGGCGGGAGCTGTCGCTGATGGAGCGCGAGCATCTGCGCAGCGCCGCGGGCGAGCCCTATCGCGATCCCGACGGCACGGATGACGCGGCGACGATCCTGGCTCGGCGCTCGCAAGCCCAGCGGGCGGCCTTGGCCTCCGGAGCGCGGGGGTGCAGCGGCGCCTGGCGGCGGCGGTGGGGGGTGGAGCGTCGATGACGGTCGGCCTTTCGGCCGTTCATGGGCTTGCGCCAGCCGCGCCAGCCGCGCCAACGCTCGGGTGCTCCCATGGCCGTTTGTCGCCTTGCGGCGGATCTGGCGCTGGCGAAGGTGGAGCGGATCGGCGGGGTGGCCATGGCGAACGTCGCCCCTGTTGCGTGCGTGGAGCGAGGGCGCGGCGCGAGGCCTCTTCTCGACGGCGACGACCACGACGGCGACGACGACGACGACGGTGACGGCGGATCGCGCGGGAGCGGGAGGCGGCCCGGTGATTGGTGGCGGAAGTGGAGGGATTGCCGCTGGCCCTGGTGCTGTTGGCGGAGAGGTTGCGGCGATTGTCGTCCCTGTCGGTGTCTGAGCTGCGGCTGGAGCTGGCCGAGCCGGAGCTCGGGGCCAAGGCCGTCCAGATCGCCCATGCCGAGCTCATGGCGAAGCAGGGGTTGGTGGCGTCGCAGCTCAGCAGCTGGCGGACGCTGGCGCCGGAGGCGATGGAGCTGGCGCGGCTGCTCAGCCTCACCCTCAGCCCCCCCATCCCCCGGGAGCAGATCCAGCGCTGCGAGAGCCCGGGTCAGCGCTGGCACGACGCCCTGGCCGATCGGGTCGGAGCCAATCTGCTCGATCGGCTGGCGGGCGAGCCGGTGCGCTATGCCCTGCAGTTGGCGCGAGGAGACGATCAGGCGGCAACGGCTGGCGGCAGCGGCCAGTGCCCTGGCCCAAGCGCCGCCACGCTTTGGCCGAGGGCAAGGGCCTCTGCCTTTTGCTGAGGCTTGAAACGGTGGGCCGCACCTCGCGGCTGGTGCTGGAGGCGTGGGATCGGCTTTTTGAGTGTGGGTGACTTCCTCCTGGAGGAGCTTCGTCGCGAGCACGTCGCCGGCTCGGCAGAAATGTCGAGAACAAGCCACTAGGATTGGAAGATTCGCCACAGATGGCGATAAGTCATTCAGTTGTCTCATGCCCATCCAACGCCTGATGAGCGACGAGGCCCTCCTCCAGGAGCTGGGGCGGCGCATCGCCCGGTTGCGGCTGGAGCGAAACCTGAGCCAGGCTCAGTTGGCGGAGCAGGCCGGCATCTCCAAGCGCACCCTGGAGCGTCTGGAAGCCGGTGCCGCCGCCACCCAGCTCTCTTTGTTCCTGCGGGTGTTGTGGGGTTGTCCCGGTTCAATGGACAGGCATCCAGCCGTGGTGGTGACCTGTTTCTGCTGGATCGGCCTTTGGGTTCACGCGGTGCCCTGGCAAGAAGGGCTTCCGCTTGCGGTTGGTCGCCCTCGGTCGCCGTCTGGGCCTGATCGTGCGCAACGCCTTTGCGCATTCCGCTGAATCGGCATCGCTGGCTGATCCTGCCCACAGCGCCCGTCTGGAGACGGCCCAGCAGCTCATGCCCTGTCAGCGGCTGGTGGTGATGGGTTCGCGGGGGTCATCCGCCAGGAGCCAGCTGGTTGATGCCAGTCGCAGCCGGGGCTTGGCAGGTTGGCGAATGGGACCTGGGGGCTGGCCATGGTTGCAAGGCAGGGCGGGCGTTTCAGGCTCAGATCACATAGGGATGCAGCACACCTCCCAACGTCAGCGGAAAAGCGCGGCTGTTGCGGCTGGCCAGGGTGAGCTGCGCGCAGCGTGCCGTGGCCAGGATGGTGGCGTCCGGCATCTTCAGGCCATGCTGCTGGCGCAGTCGCACCGTTTCGCGGGCGATGGCGTCATCCAGCGGCAGCCGCGGGAAGCCCTCCAGCCAGCTCTGCACCGCCTCGCTTTCGCCGTCACGGCAACCCACCAGCACCTCGATCCAGGTGATCACGCTGATGCGCGGGCTCTGCTGCTGCTCCAGCCAGGTCAGCGCCGCCGCCTCGCCTCGCAGCACATCAATCAGGATGTTGGTGTCGAGCAGCAGCATCAGCGCTCGCTCCACTCGGCCCGCAGCGCCTGCTGCAGCGCCACGCTCTCTTCAGGGCGGTCACGCCAGAGGCCGAACACCGCGCTGTGGCCGGGTTGCTGCTGCGCCAGCCACAACCGCAGGGCCTGACGCAGCGCCTCCGCCCGCGACAACCCCCGCTGCCTGCACAGCGCATCGAGCTGGGCCCGCTCCGGATCGGGCAGGTCCACGATCGTGCGCATGGTGATGCCGTCATCAGAGGACGTCATCATATGGGCTGGCTCAGCACCCGATAGACTGGTCAACTAACTAGTCATTGAGGAGAAGCCGATGACCATCTGGCCCGTTCAGCACGCCAAGGCGCGCTTCAGTGAGCTCCTCGATGCCTGCCAGCGGGAGGGCCCTCAGGTGGTCTCCCGGCGCGGCACCGAAACCGCCGTGCTGGTGCCGATTGATCAGTGGCGTCGCCTGCAGGCGGCCGCCAGGCCCAGCCTCAAGGAGTTGTTGCTGTCCCCCGAGGCTCGCACCGACTCCCTGGCGCCACCTCGTGGCACCGCCCGTCGCCGGCCCGCCGTGGAGCTGTAGGCCATGGCCTTTTTGCTCGACACCAACGTGGTGTCTGAACTACGTAAACCTCGCCCCCATGGCGCCGTGCTCGCCTGGCTCCAGAGCGTCGACGACGCCGACCTGCATCTCTCCAGCGTGACCCTGGGCGAAATCCAGGCCGGGATCGAGCGCACCCGCGAGCAGGACCCTTCCAAGGCCTCCGAGATCGAGCGCTGGCTGGATCAGGTGAGCGACACCTTCAACATCCTCAGCCTGGATGGCTCTGCCTTTCGATGTTGGGCTCAGCTGATGCATCGCCAGTCCGACAACCTGTACGAAGACGCGATGATCGCCGCCATCGCCAAGGTGCATCACCTCACGGTGGTCACCCGCAACATGGCTGACGTCAGCGGTTTTGCCGTGCCGCTGCTCAATCCGTTCACGACAGAAGAGGCGCCGGGCTGACATGCCGCAGATCCCACTCGACCAATCCGACGCCCAGCTGGTGGCTGAGGCCTGCGGCCGGGCCGCGCAGGTTCTCGGCCCCAGCTCCAAAGAGCTCAGCGAGGTGCTGAGCACGCACCAACCCAACGCTGATGGCAAAGACCTGGATCCCCAGACCCGTGAAGGACAGCTGGCGCTGCTGTTTCTGCGCGACTACCGCAGCCTTCATGGTCTCTGCGGAGGGGATCAGAGCCTGATGCGTCATTGGATCGAGCAACCCAATCGTCACCTTGGCGAACAGTCACCACGGGTGCTGTTGGCACGCATCGATGGTCTCAACTGCGTTGCGGATTACCTCGACTCTTTCTGCCACTGATGGCGGCACGGCGCTGCGTCAGGGCTTGTTGCCAGCGATGCAATCCGCACAGCCTTTCACCCCATGACGTCGGCATTTCGCGGGCTGATCGATCGATCGCTGCAGCAGCGACTGGCGCAGCCCTCAGAGCGCAGCCTCTCGGAGGTGGTGATCAACACCCGCGCCGAAAGCGAGCTGGAGCTGCGCTTCATCGAGAAACTGCGGGAGGGCAAAGGCAAGCCAGCTGGTGTCACCGTCACCCTGCGCGATGACTTCATCAAGGGCAACAGGGGCTATTTGCTCACCTTCAACAGCGGCCCAGGCCCCAACGGCAGCCCATCCGTGGTGAGCTGGAAGGTGGAGCAGCAGGTGCCGATCGGGGAGAGCGAGAGTGTGCGCAGCTTCTCCCGCACCGACTTTCTGTTCACCCCCACCGCCGGCGGCAAGCCCGTTGCCGTTTACACCGACGGCTGGGAGTTCCACCGCGGCCGCCTGGCCACCGATGCCGAACAGCGCATGGCCCTGCAGCGCAGCGGCCGCTACCTCTTCTGGGCCCTCAGCTGGGACGACGTGGTGGAAGCGCTGCCCACCGCCGAGGCCCCGTTGGATCCCAATGGGCTGGCGGTGGGAGTCATCCCCGCGTTCGCCAACAAGCCTGAAACCTTCATCGAGCGCTGGTGGCCCCAGCACCTGCTCGACAGCCTCACCTCGGCACCGGCGTTGATGCCGCGGCAGGCGCAGCTGGCCAGCAGCTTGGAGCTGCTGATGGCCTACCTGGCCATCCCTTCGGAGGCGTTGTGGCAGGGCATGGCACAGCAGTTCTGCCTGGCCCAGGCCTCACCCCTGCCCATCGAGTCCGCCGAGCTGCTGGCCCCAGCCACCGCCCTCCAGCTCGATGCCCACCTGCAGGAGTGGCAAGGAACGGTGCCCTCACGCCGCGTTGGCCAACACCTCACACCCGCTCCTGGCTTGCAGATCCTCAACCTGGTGGACATGGGGCTGCATGAGCGCCGCCATCCAGCTGCCAGCTTCCGTGCCATTCACTTCGAGCCGGATCCGAACGCCTCTGAGCAACAGCAACAGGCCAGATGGCGCGAATGGCTGCGCCAGGGCAACCTCTTCCAGTTCCTGCCCCATCTGCTGATCTCCACCCCGGGCTGGGGCGGCAGCGAGCAATCACCAGCGGTGGACCCGCCCGAGGTGTGGGTCGCAGCCGATCCGGCCAAGGCAGGGCGGCAACGGGCCTGGCAGGACCTGGGCCGCTTCGCTCCAGCCGAGGCGCAACCGCTGCTGGAGGCCCTGGAAGCAGCCTGGCAAGACACTGATCACCCCCTGCCCGAGCAGGCCTTTGAACTGGAGGGCCCCCGCGGCGACGTGCTCGCCCAGGCGGAGCTGGCCTGGCCCGAGCAACGTCTGGCGGTGGTGAGCGATCCCGTAGATGCGGAAGCCTTCACGGCCGCGGGCTGGCGCTGCTGGTCGTTGGAGGATCCTCCCGGCAGCACGGCCGCCGCCCTTGCCGAGGCGGTCGCTCCCTGCTGAGCCGCGTCCAACCCTCATCAGCCACTGCCTGAAGCCCCCACTCCTTTCCACCTTCCCCGCCCCGCATCTGCCATGAGCGAGCCTCGCCTCACCGTTGCCCTCTCCAACGACTTCTTCAAGGCCTTCGGCCGGCTGCCGGAGAAGGCCCAAGGCAAGGTGGCCACCTTCATCTCCAAGTTCCGCGCCAACCCCCGCAGTCCGGGCCTGAACTATGAGCGCATCGAAGGCGGCAAGGATCCCTTCATCCGCTCAATCCGGGTGGATCAGGACATCCGCTGCATCGTGCGCGCACCCGATACAGGCGACACCTATGTCCTGCTCTGGATCGACAAGCACGACGACGCCTACCAGTGGGCACGGCGCCGCACCTGCCACGTGAACCGCGTCTCCGGCGCCCTTCAGGTGGTGGACGTCGAGGCGGCCGAGCTGGCAGTGGGTGACGCGATCGCCGCTGCCGTCAGCGAGGCGCTGGCCAATCAGGCCCCGGTCGTCCAGCCGGCGCCCTCGCCATCAGTCGAAGAGCCATCCGCTACGGCGACGGCACAAGCCAAGGACGGGTCACTGTTTGCCCATTGCAGCGACGACCAGCTGATGCTGCTCGGCGTACCCGAGGCCCTGCTGCCCGCTGTGCGTGCCGTCGGCAGCGAGGAGGCCCTCAGCCGTCTGATCGCCTGGGTGCCGCAGGACTGCGTCGATGGCCTGATCCTGCTGGCCGATGGCAAGCCGAT